>OFMT01000663.1_pt1 | contig 29839 bp, 28 predicted proteins | sample 1541891 | NCBI WGS metagenome assembly OFMT01 (sample SAMN04209230, study PRJEB22552) | human gut metagenome | biome: gut; material: feces | host: Homo sapiens | place: USA: Oklahoma | reverse complement strand
CGTTTAGCATCGGTCAGTTCTTAAACCGCCCAAATCATACATTTTTAAACCGCCATAAAACGACAATTTAAATCCGCCCTTGACACCGCCATCTTCTCCCATGGAACATCGATCTTACCACATAAATAAGAAAATAAAAACGATGCATACGCAATAACCTGAGATAATGATACTATCTCGGGCTATTTGTGTACACACCGCTGTTTTAACGACCGCTTACAGATGAAAAAGAGCATGGCAACAAATATTATTGTTGCCATGCTCTTTTGTCTGTTCATTGATGATACTAAAGATTCTTCCATACCTTTAATTCATGTGTAACTTGCTTTTCCTTTGGTGGCATTTTCATGTAATCACCATAGAGATTTGACAGGTATGAATCCCAACATGAAGGTGCGTTGAAAACGTGACCCTCGAATTTAACTTCAACAGGTTTTTCAAATTCCAGTCTGTTCATGCACTCTCTGCTTCCGTAAAGACCCCACATTATGCATCCGACTTTATCGGCCTTTTCGTATGGCGTGGAACGTGAAAGATTGTCAAGTAGCTTGTTTGCTCGATTTACTCCAATCATTTTTGCAAACGGGATGATTAGAGGCTTGAGCAAGGCCTTGAGTTTGCTTCTTCCCTCTCCCGCTTTCGCAAAATTGAGCATAAGAATTTCACGGTACAGGGCGGCTTTTTTGTAGATGGTTTTAATTTTCCTGTCATCATTGGGAAGCCCGTCAGTTGGCAGGATATCTATCCAGATGGAGGTAACGTCACCTTCCTTGATATACCCCTGCTCCATTGAGTATCTTGTGTCGATTATCTTCATGAATGGATATTGGGAATTTCCCTTCTCATGGGAGATGAGTTTTAGGTACGGTGGCAGGAAATCATCTTTCTTTGAAAGTTCCTGCAGTCTGTCATAGTCCGGACGTTTTAATCCGATATCCACGTCATCATCCCAGGGAATGAATCCTTGATGTCTGATTGCACCGAGAAGGGATCCTCCAACCAAATAGAAACGTATGTTATTTTTTTTGCATGCTTCTTGCAAGTCGATGAGAATGTTCAGAAGGACTTTCTTGATGTCGGCATTGCTTAATAATTCCATTATTTCACTCCTCCTACCTTGAAAAGAATAAGCTGTGACTGTTATTTCTAAAATTGTCTAAGTCTGCAAAAGTTGCAAGAAAGATGATGTTAAACGAAAGTTCCCATATGTGTTGGTCAATCAAGGCACTTAATGCAATGAAAATCAAGGCAACTTCCAAGGCATAGACCTGTTTGTTCATGAAATTATATGATAGGTACAGCAGAAAGATTACCATGATTATAAAGGTGATGCAACCGAACATCATTAAAACTCTTATATATGAACAGTCAATGTAAAAATAATTCAGTACAGCCTTTGTACTGCCTCCGAAACCGTGTTGATCTATATATTGCCCCAATGAAGTCACATTGTAGTTCTTGAAAGCCATGTGAGAGTAATGGAGTCTTCCGGACAAAGCTCTATCTATCATTGAAAGAACGGGGTTACCTGGTGTATAGAAGTATGTTGATAAAATAATTGCTGTGACAGCCGTTCCGAGTATCATTGCAATTCCTCTAGAGGTAAGTGATTTAAGAATGGAAACGGTTTGCTTGTAAAAAATAGATACCAAGATAAGAAGTGTCATCAGAATGAAGTCCACTTTTGTATCGGTGACGACATACGTTGTTAAGGTTGCTGCCACCATCCCCAGATATTCCGGGAAACACAGCTTGAAGTTCTTGATGATGACATACGCTAGCATTAAGCAGAAGCACCTCGCAGCGAGATCAGACGGATAGATGGTACCCAGGGCATAGCGCATGGCACCATTAGGGCGGGAATAGGCCAGCCCGTGTATTATTCTGAATTTAGCCAGTAAAAAAGTTACCAACAAAGCTGAAGATATAGTTATGAAGAACACTTTGGCAATCTTAGAGAAATCAACGTCTTGGGCGGATACTATGAAGATGTAGTAATAGAATATTTCAAGCAGTGCGGCATTGTTTCCGCTTGCCCAAAGGACAGTGCCCAACAGGAAGATGATAGACCAGTCCTTAACGGAGTGTCTGTCAAATAACAATGATTTCGCAATTACCATAAAGGCGGCAAGCATCTGAATGTGATATGTGATTGTTCCGGGAATCAGCCTAGCCAGCATGGTGCCTTGGATGAATTGCCCTGTAATGTACAAGAAAAAGGCGAGAAGATAGCTTGCTTCAGGTATCCATCGTAGCCGGTTCCTTATTTTTATACCTAATGAAGATTGATATGTTTTTTCAAATGATATAGGCTCCATTTTACTTACTCCTAACTTTAGTTATGATGTCCTTTAACTTGAACAATATGGTTGGTCTCAGTAATAGTAGTCCGAAAGCGTATGTTGCCACGCCTGCTGCAATTTCCAATGATATCATAATTATATTCTGTAGTGTTGTTTGAGGTGAGAAGACAATACAGATTCTATTGACTACAATGAACATGATGATTCCAGCAAATGCGTACTTCGGCACGTTGTGGAACATCTTCTTCAAGTCAAGGTCCTTTCTGACATGCCACAGCTGATATCCGGTGACCACTACTTCAGATGAGACAGTAGCCATGATGGCTCCGTGAAGTCCCCAGAGGTAGATGAAAGGCAGATTGAGAATCAGGTTGACTATCGCACCGGCAACGACTGATCCCGTGTAAATCTTGATTCTGTCCGTTGGCAGAAGGTACTGCTGACCGACAACGTTGCTCCATCCAATCAGGACGATAACGATTGCCTCCAAACAAACGGCCATGCCGACGGGTTTGAATTGCGGTCCGAAGAACAACGGTGCAAGTTTTTGCCCGATGGCTGCCAGACCGGCGAACATCGGGATTGCGATGCATGAGACAAAATCAAACGAATCAGCGGTCATGTCATTGACGGCCTTTATGTCTCCTTCGTGGAATGCATGGGCAACGTGGGGGAGCATGACTGTGCCAGTTGCCGTGACGATTGTGAGAACAAGCTTGACAAGCGTGTCCGACCTGTCATAGAAACCGGCAACATCACTGCTGACCATTGCCCAGAGCATGGTCTTGTTCAAAACGAGATAGACCTGTGTGGCTATCTGCGGGATGAACAGCGTTACCGTCGGCTTGAAGTGCCTAAATGGATGCAGTTCCTTAAAATCCACCTTGACCAGTGTCTTTCTGATGTACGGCCAGAGGGTGAGATTTCCGCCTAGAACGGAAATTGCAAGAACGAAGATATATACCCATGTATCTCCAGCATCCTTGACAAACAGGAAAATCATTGCCGCTGAGGCGAGTTTTACCATTGTATTTCGCAAAACGGTCTTTTTGAAGTCCTCAAGTCCCATGTAGAGCCATGAGATGTCGAATGCAGCTGCCACCAAGTTGATGGACTGAATCAGCATGTATTCCTTGTAAACCGGACAGAATGCCAGATAGACGAGAAAGGCTCCGTATGAGAATGTGACCATGACGATCTTCAGCAGCTGAATCTCCCAGAATGCTCTGCTCATGTCATGTTTGTTGGATCTGAGATAGGCTATTTCACGGTTGCCGTAGAATCCGATGCCGATGGATCCAAGCAAGATGAAGTACTGGATTGTCGAGTTAGTGGCAGTGTTGATGCCGATGCCGTGAGCTCCGATTACACGGGAGACATATGGTGCGGTTATCAGAGGCAGAAGGACTGCCAGCAGCTGATATCCTGCGTTGTATAGATAATTTTTAATTACTTTCATATAAATCCTTATTGTTTTTCCGCATCCAAGCTGTTGGTGCCTTTTTTACTGAGTCGTGATTGCTTGCAGCGGGTTATGGTAATATAATATAGTCGACTGTGCAAAAGTGGTTTTAAAACCACTAATAACATATTATACACCATAAATCATCCGAGTTGACCTAAAGCATCAGGAAACAGTTTTAAATTTATGTAACAGATTTTCCTATGAGAATGATTAATCTGTTAAATAGTGTATAATAAATAGAAAGTGTCTTTATCAGTACGGAGGATAAAAAAGATGACAAAGTATTTAGTTGTAGGTGCTGGCTTGTTTGGCGCAACATTTGCATACGAAGCAGCAAAACGCGGGAACGAAGTGCATGTGATCGAAAAACGCAACCACATTGCCGGGAATATTTATACGAAAGAAGTTCACGGAATTCAGGTTCATCAATATGGTGCGCATATTTTCCATACTTCCAACAAGGAAGTTTGGAAGTATGTCAATCAATTTGCTGAATTCAACCGCTATACGAACAGTCCGATTGCTAATTACAATGGCGAAATTTACAACATGCCGTTTAACATGAATACGTTCAACAAGCTCTGGGGAGTGGTTACTCCTAAGGAAGCTTTGGACAAAATCAATGAACAGCGTGCGGTGCTTAATGGCAAAGAACCAGAAAACCTTGAAGAGCAGGCAATTTCGCTTGTCGGAACGGATATTTATCAAAAACTTGTCAAAGGCTACACGGAAAAGCAATGGGGCAGGAAGGCTACGGAACTTCCCGCATTCATTATCCGCCGTCTTCCGGTTCGTTTGACTTATGACAACAACTATTTCAACGATGATTATCAGGGAATTCCGGTTGGCGGATACACTCAAATCGTTGAAAAGATGCTTGCTGATGATAAGATCACGGTTGAAACCGGCGTTGATTTCTTTGATAAAAAGGACGAATATTTGAAAAACTATGACAAGGTTCTTTTCACTGGGATGATCGATCAGTTCTTCGATTATAAGCTCGGAGAACTTGAATATCGCAGCCTGCGTTTTGAAACGGAAGAACTTGACGTTGATAACTATCAAGGCAACGCTGTTGTCAACTACACGGATGCCGAGACACCGTATACGCGTGTGATTGAGCACAAGCACTTTGAGTTCGGCAAGGGCGACAAAGACAAGACGGTTATTACGCGTGAATATCCTGCTGACTGGAAACGCGGCGATGAGCCGTACTATCCGGTCAATGACAAGCGTAATAATAGTCTTTATAAGGAATATCAGAATTTGGCTTCAAAAGAAGCAGGCAACGTTATTTTTGGCGGACGCTTGGGGCAGTATCGTTACTACAATATGGATCAGGTTATCGCTGCCGCACTGGTAACAGTTAAAGAAGAATTTGCTGATTAATTTGAGATGAAGCGAGGAATTTTTGTTTGTCATATGAAATTTATGTTGTAAGCCATAAAGATATCCGGATGCCTGAAGGAAACATTTATATTCCGGTTCAGGTTGGACCGGCAAAAGATGATTTTTCTGGATTCGTGCGCGATAATACCGGAGAAAATATTTCAGAAAAGAACCCTAATTATTGCGAACTGACGGCACAGTACTGGGCCTGGAAAAATCGTAAAGCTGATGTTAAAGGTTTGGTACACTACCGACGTTTGTTTTCAAAGGGAAAAAGAATGCTCGGTGCGTCACTTGAAAAAAAGTATGAAAATGTTTTAGATGAAAAAACGCTTGTTGATATTATGGAGAAACATGACGCTATTCTTCCTAAAAAGCGTAATTACTATATCGAAACTTTATGGTCTCACTATGAACATTCTCACAAAATTGAAGGCCTTGAAGAAACACGCAAGGTTATTGCGGAAAAATACCCTGATTATTTGATGAAATTCGATGAGGTAATGAAGCGTCGCAGTGCGCATATGTTCAATATGGTTATTGCCAAAGACAAGGTTTTTTCAGCGTATTCAGAATGGCTTTTTGATGTTTTGGGAGAAGTTGAGAAACGTGTTGATATTTCAGGGTATTCGGTCAGCGAAGCTCGGATATTTGGCTATATCAGCGAACTTTTGATGGATGTCTGGATTGAGCAAAACCAGATAGACTACGTTGAGTTGCCTGTGATGTTTATGGGTAATCAAAATATGGTCAAGAAGATTTGGATGTTTGTTGCTAGAAAGTTCGGCTTTGTTAAACAACCATAGTTAACGATGTCTGCTTGGATTGAGGGTGAATAATTTGTACAGTAAAAAAAGCAATGGGTGGTTGAAACACCTTGATTTTGTTTTGGTCGATTTGATCGTTATGCAAATCGTCTACATTGTTTCATATGTTATCCGCCATGGACTCGAAAACCCTTATGATAGGACGTACTACCAAGTCGGTGCATTGGTTATTTTGGTTACTGGCGTTGTGTTTGCCACGCTTTCAGACAACTATCGCAATATTCTTAAGCGTAGCTGGCTGAAGGAATTAAAGGCATCAATCATATATGTTTCAGCTTTGGTTATTGTTTTGGCCTTATATCTTCTTTTGAGTCAGACAACATTTTGGTATTCGAGAACGGTGTTTGTTCTATTGGCGATACTGGGTGTTCCGGCTGTGTATTTTGGCCGATTAGTATGGAAGAAGATTGTTTTGGCATATCGAAAGAAAAACGGCTATTCCAAGAAGAGAATGATTTTGGTTTCTTTAAAAGACGATTTTACTGGCGTTAAGCAAAGAATCGAACAAAAATCATTGGGCGATATTGAGATTTCCGGAGCGGTCTTTTTCGATGATTCAACGGCTGAAGTCGGCAAAAAATATGATGATGTTCCGGTCGTAGGCAGTCTTAATGATTTTACGGACAATATCGTCACTGATTTGGTAGACGAGGTCATGTTCGTTTTGCCTAAGGGCGGGGTAGTTCCAGAAAGTTTGCTGCAGGATCTGCTTAACATGGGGATTACTTCTCACGTGTCAATCAGTGAGCTTTATGACAACGAACGCGGCATGAAGACGATTGAAAAGGTCGGCGGCTATACCGTTATGACGGAAAGCTTGAAAATTGCATCCAGTTTTCAGTTGGCACTGAAACGTTTGATGGATATCGTAGGTGCGCTTGTCGGTTTGTTGATTACGGGAATTTTGGTAATCATCATCGGGCCGATCATTTATTTTTCGGATCCTGGACCAATTTTCTTCTCGCAAAAACGTGTCGGTCAAAACGGGCGAATTTTCAAAATTTACAAATTCCGCAGCATGTATCAGGATGCAGAGGAACGCAAGAAAGAACTTATGGCGATGAACACGATGAAGGGGTTCATGTTTAAGGCAGACAATGATCCTCGAATCATCGGTTCGGGCAAGGATGGCTCGAAACATGGCATTGGTTGGTTTATTCGGAAAACGTCATTGGATGAATTTCCGCAATTTTGGAACGTTCTTAAGGGAGAAATGAGTCTTGTCGGGACGCGACCGCCGTTGATTGATGAATGGAAAAACTACGAAAAGCATCATCGTGCTCGTCTTGCGGTTCGTCCCGGAATTACCGGCATGTGGCAGGTCAGCGGTCGTTCCGACATTACGGATTTTGAAAAAGTTATTGAACTTGATATGAAGTATATCGATAACTGGTCGATTTTTGAAGACCTTAAAATTTTGGGGCTGACGGTGAAGGAAGTCTTCAGCGGTGAAGGTTCCAAGTAAGATGTTGCGGGAGTCAAGTTGAACTTGACTCCTTGTTTTTATGCTATTTGGAGGTAAGAATGGATAAGCCTTTAATTTCGGTGATTTTGCCGGTCTATAATGTTGAAGCATATTTTCCGAAGTGCATGGAATCTTTGTTTGTGCAAACTTATGAAAATTTGGAATTTGTAATCGTTGACGATGGTTCAAATGAAAAATGTCGTCAATTATTTGATGAATATGCAAAAAAAGATTCGAGGGTCGTGATTTATCATAAAGAAAACGGCGGTATTTCGGATGCCAGAAATTATGGTATCGCGCATGCTAAGGGTAAATATGTGACTTATGTCGATCCAGATGATTGTGTTGATGAAGATTATGTTGAAATTTTGTATAATCTTTTGGTTAAGTATAATTGCAAAATGTCGATTTGTCCGCATCGTGTTCACTATGAAAACGGAGATGTTGCCGATTTGGCGGATGGACTTGAGTTTGATGATGATAAGGTCTTTTCAAGCAAAGAATGCATTGAAAGAATGCTTTATCATGAAGTAATCGATACGTCAGTGTGGGGAAAACTGTATGAAAGGGAACTTTTCCAAGGGATTGAGTATCCCGTTGGAAAACTTTTTGAAGATCTTGGAGTAACTTATAAGCTGATGCTTAAATGCGATCAGATTGCTGTTAATGGAAAATCAAAGTACACATATAATTTCCATGATTCTTCAATTGTCAACAGTCAATTTAATGAACATAAACTTGATATGATTGAGATGGCCGACAATTTGGCTAAGGAAGTCAATGAGATTTACCCTGAGCTGGAATCTGCCACCAAGAGGCGACAGGTGTATGCAAGACTAAGTACGCTGAATCAGATGTTGTATGCAAAGGGTCCTGAGTTTGAGCAAAAACGTCGTGAAATTATCAATTACGTTAATCGAAATTCAAAAGAAGTCGCGAAGAATCCACGCACTCCCAAGAGAGATAAATTGGCTTTTCTTCTTTTGAAACTGGGATATCCAGTGTATCGTTTCTGTTGGTTGCAGTATAGAAAAAAAATCATGAATAACTAGCAAAATCCTCCAAAAACACTGAGAAATTTTTGGAGGATTTTTGTCGTTTGACCATGTCCGTTTCAATCAAAAATAAAAACTCCAAACGTTGGATTCGACGTTTGGAGCGTAATAATATATAACAGATAAACTGTTAATTCATTGCCACATGACCGTTCATCTTGCCATGCGGCTTTTTATGATGATCGTTGTTGTCCTGATGATATTTTTCTTTCGAGTATCTTGCGCGCAAGCCCCACAAAATCGAAACGGTATCAACGACTTCCTGGAACATTGCGCCGACAAGGGCCGGAATAACGCCCGTACTTGCGATCAGCATCAAACCGATGCAGATGAAGATGCCAATCAAAACAGCCTGACGAGCAATGCGCATGGTATCTTGCGCAATTATGACGGCTTTGGAAACTTTTGACAGATCGTCTTTCAAAATAACGATGTCTGCCGATTCACTCGCAGCCGTTGATCCGTTGGCACCCATGGCGATTCCGACGTCTGCCGTTGCAAGAGAAGGAGCATCATTGACTCCGTCTCCGACCATGATGACGGGGCGCTTGTCTTTTGAAACGTTCTTCAAAGCGCTGATTTTGTCTGTTGGGAGCAGATCGGCCTTAACGTCGGTAATTCCGACTTGCGGAGCAATTTTTTCAGCGATTGCTTTTTGATCGCCCGTCAGCATGACGAGATGTTCAACGCCGTGTTCTTTCAGTGACTTCATGGTTTCCGGAGCTTCCTTACGGATATGATCAAGGAAGATCACGTATCCCCAAAGCTTGTCATCGACGGAGACGTAAATGGCAGTTTCAGGCAATGACTCCATTTTGTCCGTTGGAGCGACGTACTCGAGTTTTCCGACCATGACTTTGTGACCGTTGATTTGAGCTTTGATGCCCTTGCCGGTTTCTTCTTGCAGCTCTTCCGGCGGATCGAGGTCGATTCCTTGTTCGTTTGCGTACGAAACGAGCGAACGCGCAAGAATGTGGTTTGATGCCTGTTCTGAACTTGCCGCAAGTTCGAGCAGCTTGTTTTTATCAATGCCGTCTAGCGCAACGACCGAATCAACCGTCAGTTTCCCGCTTGTAATGGTCCCGGTTTTGTCAAATGCAGCGGTTTTAGCCGTTGCGAGTTTTTCTAAGACGTCTCCCGTTTTGATGACGACACCGTTTCTTGATGAGCGACTCATCCCGGAAACGATGGCAACCGGTGCTGCCAGAATAAGCGGGCAAGGCGAAGCAACGACCAGGACTTCTGCAAATCTGACCGGATCTTTTGAGATGAACCATGCAAGACCTGCGATAATTACGGCAATCGCCGTGAACGGAACCGCATATCGATCGGCCATTCTGACGAATTTGCCGGGTTTGCTGTCGGCTTCTTTGACCAATTGAACCAATCGTTGGTATTGACTGTCTTTAGCCAGTTTATCGACGAACATTGTTAAAGAAGCATCCCCGTTGACTGATCCTGAATAGATGTCATCACCGACTTTTTTGCTTACCGGAACTGATTCTCCGGTCAAAGAAGATTCGTCCAGACTGCTTTGACCAAGAATAACGTGACCATCGACCGGAACGAGTTCCCCTGGACGCACGACAAGCTTATCGCCGATGTTTGCTTCATCAACGGAAATGTCTTCAGTTTCATCCCCGTTCAAACGATGGGCGACATGCGGTGAATTGTCAAGCAGCGCCTTAAGTTCCGTGTGTGCTTTTTTCGAAGCGTAATCTTCAAGCGAATCGCCTCCGACAAGCATGATCAAAACGATCATGGAAGCCCAGTATTGACTTACCGCAAGCGTTGAGACAATCGCCATGATTGCCAAGAGGTCAACCCCGTAGTCTCCTGATTTAAGTGATTTGATCATTTCATATAGCATTGAAAGCGAGATGATGGATCCGACGATCGTAATCAGCGCTTGTGCAAAGAGCTGCTGTTTTAAGCCGAACTCCAAGATAAGCGCAACAAGGCCGATCCCTAAAATGATCCACAATTTTGTTGAGTGTTTCATCACTAAATTCCTCCTTTTTGAATTCTGTGTTTTGTAATATTAATTATTTACATCACTCTAAAGGTAACATTACTTTAAGTTGATGTAAACTAAAATGATTCTAAATAAAAATGATTCTCAATTACAGCGTAAAAGCACTGATTTAACTGCGTTTTTGAATTGGAAGGAAATAAGAGGCAATTGAAAATCATTATCAGTTGGAGCATGATTTTGTAGTTTGAATTTGAAAAAGAGAAAAATTAAAGAATGTGGTATAATTTATTACGTGATTTGTAAATGATTTAATTTACAGAAGGTACAGGTAATACAACAACTCGAAAGGAAGTAGTATTTGTTAATGTGTAAGGACAAGATTGCCGTTGTTTTGGTTACATTCAATCGTCTTGATAAGTTGAAGCAGGCGGTTGAGTATTATGAACAGCAGACATATCCGATTCAAGAAGTTGTTATCGTTGACAATCATAGCACCGACGGGACAATCCAGTATTTAAAAGAGTGGGTTAATGGTAAGGGAAACTTCAAACGAAAGACGGTTCTCCTGAATGAAAACTGTGGTGGAGCTGGTGGCTTCGGTGCAGGCATGGATGAAGTTCTTGATGAAGTCAGGAGACATGAACTTGATGCTGACTGGGTTGCTGTTGCTGATGATGATGCATTTCCAAGGAAAAATTCTTTTGAGAAGATCATTGACTATTATAAGAGCCTGTCTGATAAAGAACAGGAAGACATTTCAGTTCTGTGCAGCAGGGTTGTCAATTGTGGCAAGACGCACATAAATCATAGAAACAGGATTAAACAGAGTATTTTGAGAGCACGTTTTATGGCCGTTCCTGAGGAAGAATACGACAAGGACGCATTTGATATTGATATTTTTTCCTATGTTGGTACTTTCATAAAGGTTAATGCACTTCAAAAGGTAGGGACAACCAACCGAGACCTGTTCATCTACGGCGATGATCAGGAACACAGCCTTCGCCTTAGAAAGGTTGGACGCATGCAGTGCGTTCCGTCAAGTGTGTATGATCATGACAGACCGGGGCTTGGGGAAAGGAAAATCGGTTGGCATAGTTACTACGACAGCAGGAATCACGTGTACATTCTCAAGAAGTATTTTCCGATTCAGTGTCTGATAATGCGGTGCATCAAGCGGTATATTCTGGACATGAGCGTTTTTTCAAGCAATACACAACAGGAAAGAAAATTATTCAAGACTGCATACATGGATGGAATAAAGGGGAATCTTGGAAAAAATTCTGTCTATAAACCAGGCTTTGAAATTACAGATAGAAAAGACTAGGTGGAAAATGTATCGTAATTTTGAGACCTTGGTTAGGAATATAAAACATTTGAGAGGTTTTTAACATGAATATAGCTGTAATTTTTGCCGGTGGCGTAGGATCTCGTATGCGCAGCAAGGAACGTCCGAAACAGTTCCTCAGTATGCATGGCAAGCCAATCATCATCCATACGCTCGAATTGTTTGAAAATCATCCTGAAATTGACGCAATCGTTGTTTCGTGCGTCAAGGACTGGATTCCATATTTCAAGGACCTGCTGAAGAAGTACAACATCAGTAAGGTCAGGGAGGTTGTCGAAGGCGGCGCAACTGGTCAGGATTCAATCTACAACGGCCTTTGTGCAGCCGAGCGCGTTGCTGACGGCGAAGATTCCATCGTCTTGATTCATGACGGCGTCCGTCCGCTGATCCGTCCGAAGACGATTTCAGACAACATTGAATCCGTCAAGAAGCGGGGCAGTTCCATCACGAGCGTTGTCGTCAAGGAGACGGTGCTCATCGTTGATGATGACAACGGCATCGATAAGGTTCCGGATCGGTCACGTTCGCGTCTCGCACGTGCGCCGCAGAGTTTCTGGCTCAAGGACATCATTGGCGCCCATCGCAGGGCAATTGCCGAGGACAGGCATGACTTCATCGATTCATGCTCGATGATGCAGCATTACGGGCACAAGCTGTATCTTATTGACGGACCGCTTGAGAACATCAAGATTACGACGCCGGATGACTTCTATACGATGCGTGCATTGCTTGATGCAAGGGAAAACGAACAGATTTACGGTCTTGACTGATGTCATGCGGGATAGGGGAGACCTTGTTCCGCTTTTTAGGAGTGGTGATAATGGATTTGAGTATCTTTAACGGAAAGACGCTTTTTGTAACCGGAGCAACAGGCCTTATCGGACAGACGCTTATCAAGCGTGTCATCGAGTTCAACAGGAACAATTGCGGAAGGATAAAGGTCATTGCCAGCGTCCGAAACATGGAGAAGGCTTACGGAATCTTTGGTGAAGACAATCCGGAAGAAGAGTTGAGTTACGTTGTTTCGGACATCTGCAGCATACCTCTTGAGGATATGGGCATTGACTATATTGTTCATACTGCAAGCAACACTTCAAGCAAGGCCTTTGTCGAAAGGCCGATGGAAATAATCGAAACTGCAGTCGGGGGAACGAAGAGGGTTCTTGAGCTTGCAAAAATCAACGGAATAAGGGCCATGGCTTATCTGTCAACGATGGAGGTATACGGAACTCCGTCAACGGATGAGAAGATCGACGAAAGTCATTCGACAAACCTTGATACAATGAGCGTACGCTCGTGTTATCCTGAAAGCAAGAGAATGTGCGAAAGCATCTGCGCTTCATATCAGAAGGAATATGGAGTCCCGACTGTGGTTCTGCGTCTGACCCAGACATTCGGCCCAGGTGTTCAGTATGATGACGGTCGTGTCTTTGCTGAATTTGCAAGATGCGCAATTGAGGGCAGGGACATTGTGTTGAAGACGAAGGGTGAAACCAAGCGTGAATACCTTCATGTTGATGATGCCGTCAATGCCATTTTCACTTCTCTGATTAAGGGATGTCCAGGTGAGGCATACAATGTTGCCAACGAGGAAACGTACTGCTCCATCCGTGAGATGGCGGAACTTGTTGCAGACAAGTGTGCTGAAGGAAGAATTTCAGTCAGAATTCAGGAAGAGGACAGTTCAAAGTACGGATATGCACCGACCCTTCACATGAATCTTGATACATCGAAGTTCAGAGACCTTGGATGGATTCCGGAGCATAATCTCGAAGAGACATTCAAGGACATGATTGCAGACATGAATAAGTAGCTCTGCATTTTACAGGGAAAGCGGGTGATTGCCATGTTTCCGGAACGGATGCGTGCGCTTCGCAGGGGCTGTGGCCTGACGCTCGGTCAGCTTGCGGATGCGCTGAATGAAATGGATGTTTCATACAACCAAAAGAAAAATACCAGGTCGCAGCTCAGCAAGTGGGAATGCGGCGTCAATACTCCGACCTATCTTGATATCAGGCAGCTTGCCGAGTTTTTTGACGTTTCGACCGACTATTTGTGCGGTCGGGCAATCAAAAAGGTTGATTTGGTTGAAACTCTGGCTTCAAGCGCAGACGTTTGTTTTGGGGTGCAAAAGCTTGATACGAAAGAAAAAGGCGAGCTTTATGAGCTGATCAAGGGCTTTCTGAAAGGAAGAAAGGAACGGGGACTGCATGGAACTGCTGAGGAAAACGGCGACATGCAGCTGAATCTGGAGAATTTTGATGAAGAAGACGATCGTTGTTAATTTACTGCTGAATACTGTGGGAGCGTTTTTGTACACCGTTGCAATCAACGGTTTTTTGATTTCGAATCATCTGGGCGAAGGCGGCGTGACCGGTCTCATGACGATTTTCTACTACTTGCTGAAAATTGCGCCGAGCCTGACGAACATCGTATTGAACGGATTGCTGCTTTTGATCGGCTGGAAATTGCTGAACAAGCAGACCGTTTTTTATACGTTATATACGATTACGATGATTTCGGTCTTTTTGAAGCTGATCGGATCAATGCGTTTCCCGCTGCACGATCCGTTGGTGGCAGCGCTGATCGGCGGAGCATTGATGGGAGTCGCAATGGGCTTTATCATGAAAGGCGAGGGAACTTTAGCAGGTTCCACGATTCTTGCCAGAATCGTCAACAAGTTCTTCGGAATCAAAACAGGATCTGCCATGCTTTGTTTTGATCTGATGGTGGCAATCCCGTCAGCGGTGATTATCGGCTTTGAAAACATGCTGCTGACGATTGTTGAACTGTATTTGTCAGCGGTAATATTGAACAAACTGCTTGCACAATTCGTGGAAAAACGCTCCTTGACGATCATCTCGGAACGTTTCGAAGAGCTGGCTTCGGCATTGTCCGATGCGACAAAGCAGGGTGTGACGATCATCGACGGTCACGGGTACGTCAGCGGACAAAAAAAGCAGCTGCTTTATTGCGTTTGCGACACGAAGGATCTGGTGAAATTAATGAACCTGATTACTGAGCTTGATCCGAAGGCATTCGTCGTGATGGAAGAGGTCAGAAGCACATATGGCAAAGACTTGTTGAGGATTTTGTAACTTACGAAAAATTTACAATTTGGAATATTCATTACACTGTTAGTTCATGTTAAAATTAATTTGAATAAATAGTAAGGGAGAACCGTGATTGTCACTAATTGAAAAATTGTATGGTCCGTTTTTTGATTTGGAAAATTGGAAGACGGTGATTACGTCTGGCGAGGACTGGATGATTATCCTCTCGCTTGTTTTGATTGAATGTTTGCTGTCGGTTGACAATGCGATCGTGCTCGCTGCACAGACGCAAAAGCTTCCGGATAAGGTCCAACAGGAAAAATCTTTGTTTTACGGATTATGGGGAGCGTATGTCTTTCGCTTCATCATGATCGGACTCGGAGCATATTTGATCAATTTTTGGGAAGTCAAAGTTTTTGGCGCGTTGTATCTGATGTATCTGTCTTTGAACCACTTTTGGAAGATGCGTCATCCGGAATCGGTGCACCACCGGGAGAAAAAAGGGCGTTTTCAAATTTTGCCGCTCTTCTGGTCCGTAGTCGTGTCGATCGAATTGATGGATATGGTCTTTTCGATTGATTCAATTTTGGCTTCGCTTGCAATTTCGCCGAATCCGGTCATCGTTTTGATCGGTGGTCTGATCGGTATTTTGTGTATGCGAGGAATTGCGGAAGTCGTCATGAGGCTGATGGAAATCCTGCCTGAACTTGAGGTTACGGCATATATTTTGATTGCATTGATTGCGGTCAAGCTGTTCTTGACGATTCCGATGATCAATATCGAAATTCCGGCTGCGCTGTTTGGCGGAATCGTGTTGGCTTCATTAGCGGTAACGGTTGTCGTGCATAAGATAAGAAATTAATAAGCAGCTTTGAAGGCTGGGAAAAACTCTGCCTCAAATTGAAAACCCGGATGACTTGCAATTAATTGCAAATCTAATCCGGGTTTTTGCGTATGCAGGTCCGGTTCCCTGTTATGCTTGAAATAAGCAAAAAAAGTCTGTTTTCATTTCCGTGTGTCAAAACGTCCAAAAAGGGACAGAGGCAGAGGGGGAAGTCTGATTTTTGTATGCCTGACTTTTCAAAAACGGGGCGTGCGGCCTCGAAAGTAGAACAAAAATCCAAAAAATTGGGAAAATATTCTACCGACGCCACCAAAAACGGGGCGCGCGGCCTTGAAAGTAGAACAAAAATTCAAAAAATTGGGAAAATGTTCTACCGACGCCACCAAAAACGGGACGCGCGGCCTTGAAAGTAGAACAAAAATTCAAAAAATTGGAAAAATGTTCTACCGACGCCACCAAAAATGGGGCGCGCGGCCTTGAAAGTAGAACAAAAATCCAAAAAATTGAGAAAATGTTCTACTCGTTTGCCTTCGCCAAAGCAGTGTGGTCTCAGATTACGGTCAAATCTCAAGAATTGGCGTTTTGCCCGTAAGCCAGGCCTGACTCATTGATTGAGCAGGCGCTGCGCAGTTCTGTATTTGACAAAAAAGTTTGTTTTCATTTAATTCAAGAGGAAAATGGGACTTTTTTCCCGGCTTCTTTTTGAAATCAAGGAGGAATCAAGATGCTGATCGAAAGACTGAATATTTTATTGCCTTACCAAGTGAGACGCTTGACAGAAGAAGACGGTGATGAAATTTTTGCTTTACAAAGAAGACATCCCGAATATCATGCGCTGTTTTTGAATCATAAAGTTAAAAAAGCAGACGTGCTAAGCGATCTGACGAGCATTCCGGAAGGTGTTTTGCCGGAAAACAAGTTTTATCTCGGAATTTATGATGTCGACAATCTCGTTGCGATTGCTGACGTCGTACTGAATTTTCCAACATCCAAAACCGCATGGCTGGGGCTGATCATGGTCGATTATGATGTCGTCGGTCAAAGGATCGGAGGAAAAATCATCGAAAAGCTGAAACAAGCATTGATGCGCGAACGTTTCAAACAGTTGTGCACGCTTGTTCCAATAGAATCTGATGTCGGCTCTTTCTTTGATGCGCACGGTTTTTTAACGGGTGAAGAAATGCCGATGGGTGTTCGAGAAGACGGATGCGAAATTGTCGGAAAACTGAGGACCGTTGATTTGAATATAATCAAGTAGAAGTGTTTATAATGATTTCTATGTCTTTATGAGACTGTTTATGTGATTATCGTTATTTTCATTGACTTATTGGTACAAATGATATACGATAATCTTATGAAAGCGTTTAAATTAAATGGAGGTACCGTTATGTATAAGCTTATCGTATGTGACATGGATGAAACTCTGCTTGCCGACAACAAGACGATTACTCCGAAAACCGTTGAAGCAATCAAGCGTGCCGTTAAAAAAGGCGTCCGTTTTTCACCGAATACCGGGCGCGGCTTCTTATCCGTGCAGGATGATCTTGAGAAACTGGGATTGAAGGATGTTTCGGGACAATACGTCATCTCGAATAATGGGGCCGTAATCGTTGAAAATAAGAACAACAGAATCGTTAAAACGGAAACGATGAAGTTTGAAACCGTAAATGGGTTGTTCAAGCTCGGGATTGAACATCCTGAGTATTGCGTTCATATCTATACGCCCGACGAGTTATACATTTGGAATATGAACGATGAAGAATTTGCTTATATTGACGGGCGACTTAACGATTATGAACAGCCAAAAGACGAAAGCATCGAATTTTTGAAGGAAAAGCCGATTACAAAGATCATCTTCAGCGTGCCGTCTGAAGGTGAACGACTTGCACTGCAAAAATACGTTCAGGAAAACTTTGAAGAAATGAATATTACTTTTTCGTCTGATCGCTATATCGAGTTCAACTCGAAGGAAGCAGACAAGGGGCAGGCAGCTTTGCATCTTGGTGAGTTTTTAGGAATCAAGCCGGAAGAAATCATCGCAATCGGTGACAACGGCAACGATGTTCCGATGATCAAGGCAGCCGGTTTGGGCGTATCAGTGGCCAACGGCCGTGAATTTGTCAAAGAAATCGCAGACTACGTGACGGAAGCAGACAACAATCACGATCCTGTGGCTGAAGTGATCGAAAAGTTTATTGATTAGGGGCTGATGTGTTATACTCATTTTAGATGAGGTGATCAGATGGCCAAAAAAACGAATGAGTACGCGTTTGCAGAAGACATCAAACAGGCACCGCTCGTGGTCGTTGACTTCTTTGCGGATTGGTGCGGGCCCTGCAAGATGATGGCACCGGTGCTTGAACAGCTTGAGCGCGATTTTTCGGTTAAAGAATATCGCGGGCGGGTCAAGTTTTTGAGCGTTGACGTCGAGCATCACAGAAAGCTTGCCGAAGATCGCAACGTGATGAATCTGCCGACTTTGATGATTTTTGAAAACGGCGTGGCCAAGGAGAAGGTCGTCGGGTACCGCAAGTACGGCGATCTGAAGAGGTATCTCAAAGAGAAGCTTGCGGAGTGTTAGAAGCTGTGAAAAATTATGCTTCAAATAAAGAAACCGGATGATTTGCAGGCAATTGCAAATCTAATCCGGTTTTTTGCGTATGCATGACAATCGCCGAAAAGAGGCTGGCGTCAAATTTGAATGAGAGCTTGGCGCGCGCTGCATTTGGCAAAATCACTGTCGTTTACGGACAAATCGATGAAAATGGGTCGTCTGTCCGTAAATGGCTCGCTCGAAAAATGCCGATTACGGACAAAATGGTCAAAAATGGCCGTTTGTCCGTAAGAATTCAGCCGTTTCGGACCCGGTTTTACGGACAAATGCTCCAAAAAGCCGGATTTGTCCGTAAATTCTCATCATAATGGTCAAAAATTTACGGACAAATCGCTGGAAATGGCCGGTTTGTCCGTAAAATGCGTTTTGCTTACGGACAAATCATCAAAAAAAGGCACTTTGTCCGTAAATTTGAATGAGATTTTGACTGAATTGCTTGAGCGGCGTCTCCTTTAAAAAAGCCGTACAAATTCAATCGCAAATCGACCGTCTTCGTTCGGCATTTCATTTGATTCAAGCAGGAAACTGGACTTTTTTCTCAGCCTCTTTTTTGCGTGAAAAATGAGTCAAAAATGTCGTGGATCTCTGAAATGTCGACATGAAACGCTGACAGGCGTATACTTAGTAGTCATGGGGTGATTTTTGTGAAACTGGCTGAAAATATCAGCGTTGCATGCTTTGCATTTTTCGGTGGAGCAATGCGATACGTGTTGTCACAGAATTTCTGTGCGGCGGGGACATTGATTGCCAACCTGTGCGGGTGTTTTTTGCTGTCGTTCATAACGTTTTTCGTTATCAAACGTGCCAAGTGGCCGTCCTGGCTGACGACCGGGTTAGGAACCGGCATGATCGGGGCGTTGACCACTTTTTCGACGTTTTCGTTTGAAACGGTGGCATTTTTGCAGCAAGGAGCCGTTTTGATCGGCGTGACGTATTGGCTGGCCAACTTGTGCGGTGGCCTGCTTTTTGCGGCACTAGGCTGCGCATTGGGAGGAAAATTATGATAATTACGGGCATCGGTGCAGCAATCGGGGCACTTTTTCGCTATAACCTGACTGCATTCATCAAAGGAAAACTTGGCACGAATTTTCCGATTGCAACGCTGATCATCAATCTGACCGGGGCCTTTTTGCTTGGAATCGTCAAGGATACTGAGTTTGCGCTTCTTGTCGGGACCGGCATTCTCGGCGGCTATACGACGTTTTCGACTTATAACGTTGAGCTGTTGACGCTGATCAGAAACAAAGCCTGGAGCAAGGCCTGTTCCTGCTTTGTTTTGAGCGGCATCTTCGGTCCTGTTGCGGCTTTTCTCGGCTGGTATCTGGCCGGTTTGTGTTAGAATGGAAGTATTATAAAAGTGAAAGGTGTTTAAAATGAAGATTGCTGTTTTAACGGACAGTTCTGCGGCACTGACGCCGACCGAAACCGCCGCGTTGCATGTGGCGACTCTGCATTTGCCAATAACGCTGGGAAATGCAGAGTATCGCGAAAGCCTCGATGCTTCTGACGAAACGATTATTCGCCGTGCCAAATTGTCTAGAGACATCTTGAGCCTGGGGCAAAATTCTCTGCAGGAAATCGGCGAAATTGTGCACAAACTCAGCGAACAAGGCTATGATGCATGCGTTGCCATCCATATTTCAAGCGGAATTTCCGGCCTTGGCGGCAACCTTGTCACATACTCGAACATGCGCGAATGCCCGATTCCGCTTTACGTGTTTGACTCGCGTGCTACAGGAATTTCGCAAAAGCATCAGGTCTTGCTTGCATGTGCGCTTGCCAAAGCAGGATTTTCTCCGGAAGACATCTTAAGCAAGTTGGCCGTTTTTCGAAAATCTCAGCAAACGTACCTGTTCGTAAACGATGTGCATACTCTGCTTAAGACGGGGCACATCTCAAACCATCTTCCAAGCGTCGTTCCGCTCAAAACCTTGTTGAGTTTCAATGAGGACGGCTGTCTTGAACTTGAGGGAAAAGTTCTGCTGATGAAAAATACTTATGAAGATCTTGCTGAAAAACTCGAATTTCAGCTGAGCCTGATGGGCAGCGATTTTTCTTTCAGTATGATGTATGATGAAGCGGCAGCTTCTGATTGGAGCATCATTGACGAAAAACTGCATACCGATTTTCCGCGTCTTCACATCGAACGTATGCCGATGAAACCGTCGCTTTGGTCATATGCGGGGAAAAAGAGCGTGCTGCTTTCGTTTGAACCGGATTGGAAATTATATGTTTGATATTTGACAAGAAACGTCGGGTTGCTGTAAGCGGCCGGGCGCTTTTTTGCGTGTTTGCGGGATGGTTAAATGCAGTGCACACGGAGGCAAAAGTAGACAAAAACCGAGTAAAATGTCTGAATCTTGTCTACCGAGCCGACCGAAATCGGTGCGCGCGGAGTCAAAAGTAGACAAAAACCGATCAAAATGCCTGAATCTTGTCTACCGAGCCGACGAAGACAGCGCGCGCAGATCCGAAAACAGACCTGACTCAGTCGTCTGTACCAAAACCACACTCCCGGAAATAATAAAAGCAAGCGTGCACGTTTCGATCCGTGGTACACTATACCCATGTGGAGGAACAAAGAAGAAACAATGAGAAAGATATTTATTATTGAAGATGAACAGGATATCATTCAGGCCGTTCATGATGAACTGAAAAAGTGGGGATACGACGTGACCGGCGTTTCGGACTGGGACAACATGATGGCGGAAGTCAAGGAAGCCGATCCCGTTTTGATTTTGATGGACATTACGCTTCCGATGTATGACGGTTTCTACTGGACGCAGCAGATCAGGTCCTTTTCACAGGTGCCGATTATTTTTATTTCGGCCGCCGATTTTGATCAAAATGCCGTGAGGGCGCTGATGATCGGTGCGGATGATTATCTGGTCAAGCCGTTTGCGATGGATCTTTTGACGGCGAAGGTTCAGGCCGTGCTTCGCCGTGTAAATGCAGTGCAGGAAAAGAGTCTGGAAAAATTTGGCTGCGAACTCAATTTGTTGACCAACGATCTGGATTTTCAAGGAGAAAGCGTCAGACTGACACCGACTGAGGGACTGATCATGAAGCTGCTCATGCTGAATGCAAACCAGACGGTCAGCAAGAAGAAACTGATTTCGGCATTGTGGCAAGGAAACAACTTTATCGACGAAAATGCGCTGAACGTCAACTTGAGCAGGTTGCGCGGCAAGCTCTCGACGCTTGAAGGACCGCTCCAGATTACGACGGTCAGGGGCCAGGGCTATCGCTTGGAGGAAAAATTATGATCAGGAAATATTTGGCGGACTGCTGGTCGACATTGATCGTATATTTGTTTTGCGTGGCTGTCTTTGCGCTTTTTTGCGTGCTTTATGATTTGAAATTCAGTTTGATCGGCGACTTCGTGCGTTTTACCTGGCTCGTAGCGGTCGGTGCTGCATTTTTTAAAACCGTGCGGACGTTTCGAATTCTCAGACGCGTTGAAAGTGGCAATATTGACGAATCTTTTGGCAGGACGCTCGTTGAAAGAGAATTCTTGCGCAAGCTGAGTGAAGAAAAGGACAATCTTAATCAGCGCGCGCAAAAACTTGAGCAGGAGTTCAAAGAGCGTTACGATTATCTGATCGTCTGGAGTCATGAGATGAAGACGCCGCTGACGGCACTGAAACTGATGGCCGATGCGGCGGATGTCGTGGACAGCGCGCGTGTGCAAAAGCAGGTTGATAATGCCGAATATCAGTTGAATCTGCTGCTTAATTATGAGCGCTTGTCCGATTTTAACCATGACATCGAGTTCGTTTCGATTGATCTGCTTGAGCTCGTGCAGCAGATTTTGCGCGAAAACATGACGTTTTTCGTCGACAAGAACCTGACGCTTGACGTGGCGGTGCCGCATAAAAAGCTTTTGACCGACAAGAAGTGGATGTCGTTCATCTTGGAGCAGATTTTGGTTAATGCCAGCAAATACAGTGCTCCGCATCAGCAGATCATGATCGGTTACGACGATGGCGTGCTTTTCATCCAAGATGAAGGAATCGGCATTTCGCAATCCGATCTGCCAAAAATCTTTGAAGCAGGATTCACCGGAGAAAACGGCAGAAAGCACGGTGCCGCAACTGGAATGGGGCTTTATATCGTCAAACGGGTCAGCGAATTTTTGAAGATCGATGTTGAGGTCGATTCAAAACTGGGAGCGGGGACCGTTGTCAGACTGGATTTGAATCGGATTCTGGATTTATGAAAAAATAACAAACTGTAAGGTTCCTGTCGCACATGTAACTATGATTGCGGTGGGAATCTTTTTATAATAAAGGAGTAATGAAACAGGAGGGATTAAAAATGAGTATTTTAGTGTTGAACCATATCAGTAAATCATTCGGCAAAGGGGACAGTCAAGTTGACGCATTGCGCGATATCAGATTCAGCGTTGAAGAAGGGGAATATGTTGCCATCATGGGGGAGTCCGGTGCCGGCAAATCGACGCTTTTGAATATCATCGCAACGCTTGAAACGGCAACGGGCGGTCAGATCGCGCTCAATAATCAGGATCTGTCAAAGCTCAAGGAAAAGGAAAAAGCAGCGTTCAGACGTCAGCATTTGGGATTTGTCTTCCAAAATTTCAACTTGCTTGACACGTTCAACAATCGCGACAACATCTTTTTGCCGCTCGTTTTGAACAAAGTATCGCATAAGGAAATGGAAAAGCGCCTTGAACCTTTGGCAAAGGAGCTTGAAATTGAGCAATTGCTCGATCGTTATCCGTACGAAATTTCCGGTGGTCAAAAACAGCGCGTGGCAGCCGCCAGAGCATTGATCACGAATCCTGATCTGCTGTTGGCCGATGAACCGACCGGAGCGCTCGATTCTCAAAATACGAAGCGCCTGCTTGTGTTGTTTGACAGAGTCAATAAGCAGGGACAGACGATTCTGATGGTTACTCACAGTTCGCAGGCCGCAAGCTACGCCAACAGAACGCTGTTTATCAAGGACGGCATCATTTATCACGAGCTTTACCGCGGGGACATGTCGCAAAAAGACTATGCTAAAAAGATTTCGGACAGCATGACCGTTTTGACGGCTGAATAAGGGGGAAAAGGGATGTTGAAACTTAAACTTTCAAGACAGACCATCAGCAAAAACTTGCAGCTTTATTTGCCGTTCCTTTTGGCAAATGCAGTGCTGGTCGGAATCAACTACATTTTCTTTTCAATGACGACGAATAAAAGTCTTGAAAAGCAAAATTACGGATCCGTTCTGATTCAGCTGATGAACATCGGACTTGTCTTCACCCTGGCAATCACTTTCTTCTTCATGATCTACATCAACGGCATCGTCAGCCGCCGTCGGAATCACGAGCTTGGGCTTTACAGCATTTTGGGGATGACAAGATCTGACCTTGGAAAAATGATTTTTTTCATTGATGCGATCATGTTTGTAGCAAGCTCAGTTCTGGGACTTGTTTTTGGAGCAACTTTCGTCAAATTCGTCGGACTCGGGTTGAAAAAATTGCTTGATATGGGACGCTTTGATATTCCGGTATTCAGCTCAGTTGCAGCAATCATCTGCGTCGGATATTTTGCAGCCGTGTATTTTATATTGCTCTTGGGCGACTTATGGCGCTTACGCTCGGTCAACCCGCTTGACTTGTGGAAGGCAGCGAATAAGCGAGAAAAAGAACCGCGCGGCTCATGGATCTTCGGAATCGTCGGCGTCATCGCACTTGGATCAGGGTATGCGATTGCAGTCAGAATGAAGGCTTCGATGGATGCCGTAACGAGCTTTATGCTGGCCGTAATCCTTGTCGTAATCGGAACTTACCTGGTTTTCATCGCATTTTCGATCATCTTTTTGAAGATGCTCAGAAAAAACAAGAACTTCTACTATAAACGCAACCACTTTATTTCAGTTTCAGGGATGATTTACCGAATGAAGCAGAACGGTGCAAGTCTTGCTTCAATCTGTCTGCTTCTGACGACGGCGCTCGTTGCGATCGTGACGACCGGTACCCTTCGTCTTTCACAGGAAGCGACAGTCAGGCTTTACAATCCGTACGACGTGGTGATGACCAAGAAGACGCCGATCAGTCATGCTGACAAAATGACGATTCAAAGCAAGGCAAAGGACAATCATGTCACGGTCGGAAAATACGTCAACATGATGATGACAGGACCAATTTATGGTAATTTTTCAGGCAGCGCTTATTCTGTCAGCAAGACAGTTGACATGAGCACCGAAAATCAGCTGTTTGCAGTGCCGGTAGCCGATTACAACCGAATTCAAAAGCAAAACGTGCATTTGGCAAAAGACGAAATTTTGATGTGCTCTTCAAAGGGCGGATATGACAAAAACCGCCTCACGATCAAGGGGAAAACTTACAAGGTACGTCATATTGACAGTTTTGACTTCTACTTCGATTATCAACGGACAATCTTTAAGCCGATCTTCGTTTTTGCAAAAGACAGGAAGGTTTGCGAGCAGATTTCCGGAAAATGGCTTTATGCAATGGGGTACGATATTTCCGGAAAGAAATCTGACTTGAAGAGATACGCAGCTGGACTGGGTGACAAGTTCACGGCAGTCGTCAAGAAGAACAGCCAGGAGCCTTACATGGACTCATTCACTGACCGTCCTTCGGTTTCCGACTTGTTCAATCAGCTTTTCGGCGGACTTCTTTTTATCGGAATCTTCGTCAGCATCGTCATGCTGATCGCCACCGTCGTCGTCATGTACTACAAGCAGGTTTCGGAAGGCTACGCAGACCGGGAACGCTTCAAGACCATGCAGCAGGTCGGATTAAGCAGAGAAGAAACAAAATCAGCCATCAACAGTCAGGTTTTGACAGTCTTCATGCTCCCGATCATCGGTGCGGCCGTTAACGTCGGCTTTGCGATTCCGGCCATCCAGAAGATGCTGGTCTTACTGTCGATGTATGACAAGTTGCTGCTCGTCAAGTTTGGAATTGTTTCTTTAGCAGTAACGTTCCTTGGATACGTGGCAGTCTACAAGCTGACGACAAACGTCTATGAAAACATTGTAAACAGATGATGATCAAAAGACCGCATGGGGATGCGGCCTTTTTTGATTTTTGATGTATAAGAAGCCATTCTTTTTAAATGCAGCACACGCTCAATCAGCGCGCCGAGACGGGATTACGGACAAAGCGCTGTTTTGGAGCTGTTTATCCATAAAAATAAGCAGAAACTGGCTGCCATTGCGCATCCCGGCCCGCGCGGAGGCGAAAGTAGACAAAAACCGAGCAAAATGTCTGAAATTTGTCTACCGACCCGACCGAAATCGGTGCGCGCGGAGGCAAAAGTAGACAAAAACCGAGCAAAATGCCTGAAATTTGTCTACCGACCCGACCGAAATCGGTGCACACGGAGGCAAAAGTAGACAAAAATCGATCAAAATGCCTGAAATTTGTCTACCAACCCGATCAAAATCGGTGCGCGCGGAGGCAAAAGTAGACAAAGACTGAGCAAAATGCCTGAATCTTTTCTACCGACCCCCAAAAATGGTCCGCGCATCCCCGAAAATAGACCAAAAATTGGAAAAATAGTCTATCAGGGCGGCCAAATTAAGTGCCCGCAGCTCCAACACTTGCCGCCCTGACACTCTCTCCCGAAATATGCACAAAAAAGCCGCAGCTCCCACGCTGCGACTTCTCAAAAAAATCTATTTTTCCACCCAGCCGCCGTCGATTGGGACGTTTGCGCCATGAATGTAGTCGGCCCGCGGACTCGCCAAAAACAGCGTCAATTCTGCCACTTCTTCAGGTTTGGCCCAACGGCCCGCTGGCGTTTCTTCTGCAACTTGCCTGGCCATGTGAGCATCTCCTGCAAAATCAGCGGCATTCATCGGCGTGTTGATTGCGCCGGGCGCGATGCTGCAGGCACGGATGCCGCTTTTGGCATAATCGTAGTCAAGCTGTTTGGTGTAGCCGATGATGGCATGTTTGGCCGCCGTGTATGCCGCACCGCCACCGCCGGCTACCATGCCTGCGATTGAAGCCATGTTGATGATGACACCGTGCGATTGTTTCAGCATGGACGGCAGCACTGCATTTGTCAGGCGAAAGATGCTCTTCAAGTTCGTGTTCATGATCTTGTCCCACAACTCTTCGTCGGTTTCCAAGGTGGGTTTATATGCATCAAGGATTCCGGCCGTGTTCAGCAAGATTTCGCATCCTCCTAGAAAATGCAGAGCCGCATCAGCAAACTGCTTGACTTGTTCAAGTTCGGTGACGTCACAGAGCTTGAAACGAAACGTTTGCGGAAAACGCCGTTTCAGGTTTTTGACTGCTTCGTTATCGTTGATGTCGCCTCCGAAAACAAAGGCGCCCTCGAGCAGAAATTTTTCCGCTTGAGCGCGCCCGATTCCGGAAGCAACGCCAGTGATGATGACTGAAACGTTTTTAAATTCCGGATAATTTTTCATCATTCAACGACTTTCCAGTCATCTGCCAAGACGTCGCATGAAGTCGGCATAAATTGTGAAAGCGCCGGTTTTTCCTTGGTTCTGATCATAAGATAAGGATTGATTTCTTCGCCGTTCAGCGTGTCGCCGGAAACGACGAAGACATATTCTTCACAGTCGCCCCAGCCTTTTGTGCGGACGGCTTTTTTGCCTGCTTTGAGCTGTGGCAGAATTTCTTCAAAAGTCATGTTTGTTCCTTTCTTCGGAATTATTCGCTCAAGTCAACGACTTTGCTGATTCCGTAGACGATGATGGCCCCGATTGCCATGGAAATGAGTTCGCCGATTCCGACCGTCAGATAGGTCATCCAAAACGGTGCCTTGCTTACGAAATAAAGTTCCAAAGCAACGCTCCATGACATGAGGGCACAGATGATTACGCAGATTGCAAGCTTCTTCGGAACGGATTCGACGTTTCGGGTCAAGTAGTAGCTGAGACTCGTCATCACGAGCGTTCCGAGCGAACCGAAGATGACGTCGACCACTCCGAGCGGCGAAGTCAGGTTGGCGATTGCGCATCCGAGCGTCACGGCCCAGATGTAGCGCTTGTTGAACACGGACAAGTTGTTGAACAATTCCGACAGGCGCAGCTGGACGGCACCGAAACTAAACGGTGCAAGCAATAAGGTAATAGCAACATAAAGGCCTGCAACCACGCCCGCTTTGGCGAGATTTGCGACCTTGCTTTGAGTATTTGACATAACGATAACCTCGTTTCTAGTTTTTTATTATGGTGGGATGTTTGCGAACCACCGCGTGATTGCTCACGAATATATAGTATATAGAGGCAAAGGCCATTTTGCAAGTTTTGTTCAAGCACAGTTTGATGTATTTTGCAATAACTTTCAAGCAATGTTCACAACGATGTATTAAAATAAGTCATATTATAGCGTATTACAGTTGATTACAGGTTAACAAAGGCTGTCTTTGCCCCCTAAAATTGAGACAGTCTTTGAAAAGGGAGGATTTATTTATTGACGAAAAAAAGAGTACAAAGCACCAATCGGCATACGAAACTTGCTGTTAGTCTCATAACGTTTCTTTCTGCCGGCTGTTTGATGACGATTCCGGCAAATGCAGAGACGGTACAGCCTAATGCGGTTCCTAGCGGCCGAGACGTCGAAATCGACAGTCAGGGGAAAGTAACGGATTTTGCAAATGAATATACTGAAGTCAAGGCGCCATTTTTAAATGCGATGCGAAGTTCAGACACGTGCGATGTTTTTGGAATCGGCGACGGACGCTATACGCACGGGGATGCGATCGATGTCGCATCATACCAAAGCGGCTTGACGCTCGATGACTACAGGCAGCTTAAATCAAAGGGAATCAGGACGGTGATCGTCAAGATTTCGCAAGGCGCGGGCTATCTCAATCCCGCAGCCTCAAACCAGATCAGAAATGCCATTCAGGCAGGGCTGAAGGTTGCGGTTTATCATTATGCGACTTTCAGCAACTCCGGCAGCGGCTGGAATGAGGGCAAGCACATGGTGGATTGTCTGAGAAAGCTCGGCCTCGGACCGAATACGCTGATTTTTGCGGATATGGAAGACGGAGCAACGTTGAATAATCAGGTCAAAAACGGTCTTAACTCGTTTTGGAGCGCATTGAACAATGCCGGCTATCGCAATCATGCGGTTTATGTTTATGCCGGCTACAGGTATCGGGATGCCGTCGTTTCAACGGTCGGCAAGTCCAGAACGTGGCTGGCTCAATATCCGTTCACGCCTTCAAGAGGCGGCTATTATGAAAGACAATGGCGCAATCAAGGATACGGTGCATGGCAGTTTGCTTCGACCTCGCGGATGCCGTGGAATTGGTGGTTCGGAAATCTCGATCTTTCGACTGACTTTAACGGATTGCTGACGAATGCTCCTTCGACTTCTGTTTTAAACGGCTGGGTCGGAAACAAGTATTACGTCAATGGAAATGCAGTAACCGGCCAAAGGCAGATCAACGGCAAATGGTATCTGTTCGGATCGGACGGTTCAATGAAGACCGGCCTGCAGTGGGTGGCAGATCAAAACAAAACCTGCTACTACGCTTCAAACGGGCAAATGCAGTACGGTCAGCAGTGCATCAACGGCAAGTGGTACCTGTTCGACAATAACACTGGTGCGATGAAGACCGGCCTGCAGTGGGTGGCAGATCAAAACAAGACCTGCTATTACGCTTCAAACGGGCAAATGCAGTACGATCAGCAGTGCATCAACGGCAAGTGGTATTTGTTCGACAAAAACACGGGCGAAATGAAGACCGGCCTGCAGTGGGTGGCAGATCAAAACAAAACCTGCTATTACGCTTCAAACGGGCAGATGCAGTACGGTTCGCAAAAAATCGGCAATTATTATTGCTATTTCGATCCGTCGACCGGTTCGATGCATCTTGGCTGGCTGACGCTTAACGGAAAGAAATATTATTACGACAAGAACGGTCACAAGGTTTTCGGCGAACAAACGATTGACGGTTCAAAATGTCTCTTTGACAAAAATACCGGCGAATTGAAATCGCAGAGCAAGCCAAACGTAATCGTCAAGCCGGTGACTTCCAACGGTTGGAAGACCGTCAACGGCAAGACGTTCTATTATTCAAAGGGCAAGGCAGTCACGGGGCAGCAGCACATAGGTGGCAAGTGGTACCTGTTCGGATCAGATGGTGCGATGAAGACCGGGCTCCAATGGATATCAGATCAGCACAAGACTTACTATTATAATAGCAAAGGTCAGATGCAATACGGCCAACAGCACATAGGCGACAAGTGGTACTTGTTCGACAAGAATACTGGCGCGATGAAGACCGGCCTGCAGTGGGTGGCAGATCAAAACAAGACCTGCTATTACGCTTCAAACGGGCAAATGCAATACGGCCAGCAGCACATAGGCGGCAAGTGGTACCTGTTCGACAAGAACACTGGCGCGATGAAGACCGGGTTCCAATGGATATCAAATCAGCGCAAGACCTGCTATTATAACGGCAAAGGTCAGATGCAATACGGTCAGCAGCACATAGGCGGCAAGTGGTACCTGTTCGACAAGAACACTGGCGCGATGA
>OFMT01000657.1_pt1 | contig 30019 bp, 24 predicted proteins | sample 1541891 | NCBI WGS metagenome assembly OFMT01 (sample SAMN04209230, study PRJEB22552) | human gut metagenome | biome: gut; material: feces | host: Homo sapiens | place: USA: Oklahoma | reverse complement strand
GGTTGTAGCTCAAGATTATAAAATATTAGGTGTTATTAATTTAAAAGATATTGTAAAAGATGGTGTAGCAGAAAAATTTGCTGACCTTCGTAAAATGGGTATTAAAACTATTATGATTACAGGTGATAACCCATTAACAGCAGCAGCTATAGCCGCTGAAGCAGGTGTAGATGACTTCCTAGCAGAAGCTACACCAGAAGGTAAATTAGCCATGATACGTGATTTTCAAGCTAAAGGTCATTTAGTAGCAATGACTGGTGATGGTACAAATGATGCTCCAGCACTTGCTCAAGCAGATGTAGCAGTAGCAATGAATACAGGTACTCAGGCTGCTAAAGAAGCTGGTAACATGGTAGATTTAGACTCTTCACCTACAAAATTAATTGAAGTAGTTCGTATTGGTAAACAATTATTAATGACTCGTGGTAGTTTAACTACATTTAGTATTGCTAACGATTTAGCAAAATATTTTGCGATAATACCATCATTATTTTTATCTTTATACCCTGGATTATCGGCATTAAATATCATGAATTTGCACAGTCCTCAATCTGCAGTTTTATCAGCAATAATTTATAATGCACTTATTATTGTGGCATTAATTCCTTTGGCTTTAAAAGGTGTAAAATATCGTGAAGTTCCAGCAGGAGAATTATTAAAGAGAAATCTTTTGATTTATGGTTTAGGTGGTATTATAGTACCATTTGTATGTATAAAAATTATTGATGTTATATTAGTTGGTCTGGGCCTAGCTTAAGAAAGGTGAGTTTGTAATGGATAATTTCAAAAAAGCATTGCTATCAGTAATTACTTTTACTGTTTTTTGTGGATTTATTTATACGATGGTAATGACAGGCATTTGTCAAGTATTATTCCCAAATTCTGCAAACGGTAAAATTATTGAAGTAAATGGTGTAAAATATGGTAGTGAATTATTAGGCCAACAATATACAAGTGATAGATATATGTGGGGTCGTATAACAAAAATTGATGTTAGTACTTATAAAGATACTGAGGGAAATCAGTTAGCATATGCAGCTCCATCAAATTTAAGTCCTGCAAGTGAAGATTATGAAAAATTAATAGCACAGCGTGTAGAAAAAATCAGAAAAGCTAATCCAGAAAAAGGTAATGAGCCTATTCCTGTAGATTTGGTTACTAATTCTGGTAGTGGTTTAGATCCAGATATATCTGTAGCTGCAGCAAAATACCAAGTAGAAAGATTAGCTCGTGAAAATAATATGACTAAAGAAGAAGTAAATGCTATTATCGATAAATGTACTAATCATAAAGTATTAGGCTTATTTGGTGAAGAAACAGTAAATGTTTTAAAAGTTAATTTAATGTTAGATAAGATAATTTAATATTTTAAATGGATAACCTCCACGTCAAATATATATCAAATATATTTTGATGTGGAGGTATATTGGTTTATAACATATATGCAATTGGGAGGGGCTTATATGCCAATTATACGAAAATCGCCAGAGAAAATTTTGGAACAAATTCATATAGAAGAGCATGAATCAAAACGAGGAAAATTAAAAATATTTTTTGGCTATGCAGCAGGTGTTGGTAAAACTTATGCTATGTTAGAAGCTGCACATGAAGCCAAAAAGCAAGGAATTGATGTAGTAGCAGGCTATATAGAACCTCATGCAAGACCAGCAACTGCAGCTTTAGTTAATGGTTTAGAAGTAATTTCACCATTAGTGATTAATCATAAAGATATAACTTTAAATGAATTTAATTTAGATGCAGCTATAAAAAGAAATCCACAACTAATTTTAGTTGATGAATTAGCACATACAAATGCAGATGGTTGTCGTCATATCAAACGTTATCAGGATATTGAAGAATTATTGAAAGCAGGTATTGATGTATATACAACAATTAATGTACAACATATAGAAAGCTTAAATGATATTGTGGCTTCAATTACCAAAATAATTGTGAGAGAACGTATACCAGATAGAATTTTTGATGAAGCTGAGCAAGTGGAATTAGTAGATATAGAACCATCGGATTTAGTAACACGTTTATCAGAAGGAAAAATTTACCAAAAAGAACAAGCTGATAGGGCATTGGGCAATTTTTTTACTGTTGAAAATTTAACAGCGCTTAGAGAAATTGCACTTCGTCGCATGGCTGATAGAGTAAATAAAATATCTTTAAAGGTTAAGAATGAAAATAATAAAGATTATTATACGAATGAACATATTTTAGTATGTTTATCATCATCGCCATCAAATTCTAAGATTATTCGTACAGCGGCAAGAATGGCAAATGCTTTTAAAGCTCAATTTACAGCTTTATTTGTGCAGACATCAAGTTTTGAAAAAACTTCATTAGAAAATAAAAAAAGATTGAAGGAAAATATTCATTTAGCAGAGCAATTAGGAGCAAAAATTGAAATGGTAGTAGGAGAAGACATACCGTTTCAAATAGCAGAATTTGCAAGACTTGCTGGTGTATCAAAATTAGTCATAGGAAGAAGTATTGCTAGAAATGGATTTATGCGTTTAATGCGTAAATCTTTTACCGATAAATTAATTGAACAATTACCGAATTTAGATATACATGTAATTCCAGATAATAAAGCTTTATTTTATAAAAATTTTTGGAAGAAATCAGTAAATGAAAGAGAGATATGTAATACTTCAGATATTATAACTATATTAGTTATTTTAATAATAACTAGTATGATTGGTATGTTATTTTATTCAATGAATTTAGGCGAAGCTAATATCATGACAGTATATATCTTAGGTGTATTAATTGCTGCCTTAAAAACATCGAAGAGATTATATAGTGTAGTATTATCTGTTTTGAATGTATTAGCATTTGATTTTTTATTTATTGAACCTAGATATACTTTTACGGCATATGACCCAGTATATATTATTACGTTCTCTGTAATGTTTGTATCAGCTTTTGTTACAGGTGGTCTCACTAATAAAATAAAAAAACAAGCTATACAGTCTGCTAAATTAGCTTATCGAACTAAAATATTATTAGAGACAAATCAATTATTGCAACAAGCAGGCAGTGATGCAGCTATAGCAACCGTTACATCTCATCAACTTTTAAAATTGTTAAACAAAACAATAGTGTATTATAGTGCGGATAAAAAAGGTTTATTGCCACCTGTTGTTTATAATGTAAAAAATGATGTTCATACAGAACAATTGATAAATAGTAATGAAAGAGCTGTAGCACAATGGGTTTATAAAAATAATAAACGAGCAGGTGTAAAAACAGGTACATTAAATAATGCTAAATGTCAGTATTTGGCAATTCGTTCTAAAGATAATGTATATGGTGTTGTAGGTATAGCTATTAATAATGAAGATTTAGATGTATTTGAAAATAATTTGGTCTTATCTATTTTAGGTGAATGTGCATTAGCTTTAGAAAAAGAAATATATAGTAAAAAGCGTCAAGAAATTTATTTACAAGCAAAAAATGAACAGCTTAGGTCAAATTTGTTGCGTTCAATTTCGCATGATTTAAGAACACCACTTACAAGTATTTCTGGTAATGCTGACTTTTTATTGAGTAATAGCGCTAAAATAGATGATGTTAAACGACAGGAATTATATAATAATATTTATGATGATTCAATGTGGTTGATTAATTTAGTAGAAAATATTTTATTTATTACGCGTATAGAAAATAAGACGATGAAGATTAACTTACAAACTGAGTTATTAGACGATATTATAAATGAAGCTTTAAAGCATTTATATCGTCGAGGAAAAAATCATCATATAGTTTTTGAAGAAACAAAAGATATAATGATGGTAAAAGTTGATGCACGTTTATTAGTACAAGTATTTATAAATATAATAGATAATGCCATAAAATATACCCCAAAAGGTTCAACTATTACTATTAGTGCAAAAATAAAAAGTGATAAAATTGAAGTTTCTATCGCAGATAATGGTCAAGGTATTAGTAATGAAGCAAAAGATAAGCTTTTTGAAATGTTTTATACAGCAAATTCTACTGTAGCTGATAGTAGAAGAGGAATTGGTATAGGTCTTAGTTTGTGTAAATCTATTATTATGGCACATGGTGGAGAGATAAAAGTAAGAGATAATAAACCACAAGGAACAGTTTTTATATTTACGTTACCAAAAGAGGAGATTAATTTTAATGAATAAGCCAATGATATTAATTGTTGAAGATGATGCAGCAGTTAGAAATTTAATATCTACTACATTAAAAATGCAAAATTATAAATTTCACGTAGCAACTACAGGCTCACAGGCTTTATTAGAAGCAGTATCAAATCAACCAGATATTATGCTATTGGATTTGGGACTTCCTGATATGGATGGGGTAGAAATTATAACAAAAGTTCGTTCGTGGTCAAATATGCCAATTATTGTAATTAGTGCTAGATGTGAAGATAGAGATAAAATTGAAGCTTTAGATGCTGGGGCAGATGATTATATAACAAAGCCTTTTTCTGTAGAAGAATTTTTAGCTAGACTTAGAGTTACTATTCGCAGGATAAATTATGTACAAACTTCGCATAAGGAAAATAGTATATTTGTTAATGGAGAGTTAAAGATAGATTATGTATCTGGTTGTGCATATTGTAGAGGTAAAGAATTACATTTAACACCGATTGAATATAAATTATTATGTTTATTGGCTAAAAATATAGGCAAAGTATTAACGCATACTTATATAACACGAGAAGTATGGGGTAATGCTTGGGATAATAATGTGGCTTCTTTACGTGTATTTATGGCTACATTGCGTAAGAAAATAGAAATAGATACAGCTAATCCAGAATATATTCAAACACATATAGGGATTGGCTATCGTATGTTAAAGCTTGATTGATAATATAATTATTGATAGTAGTTTAAAATTGGTTTTTATTTTTATCGGCAAAATAAAATTGAAAAATAATTGATATTTTTAGTTAATAACTTGCTGATAAAGGCAAAAAGTTTAGAATGAAATTGTTTTTAGTATAAAATATGTAAAAAAGTAAAGGATATGGCATAAAGTCATATCCTTTTTTTATTAATTTTTTAGTTAAATAGATAGTGTATAATAAAATAATATATTGATATATTTGAGAAGGGTTTATTTTATGTTAAATAAGACTATAAATTATTATGATATTAATGCTAAAGAATTTGTTGAGGGAACTTTGAATGTGGATTTTAAGGCAACTCAAGATAAGTTTATAAATAAATTGCCAGCTAAAGGTTATATTTTAGATTTTGGTTGTGGTTCTGGTAGAGATACGAAATATTTTTTAGCTAAAGATTTTAAAGTAGATGCGATAGATGGCTCGATAGAACTTTGCAAAATCGCTAGTGAATATACAAATATAAAAGTTCATCATATGTATTTTAATGAATTATCTATAGTAAATAAATATGATGGTATATGGGCTTGTTCTTCTATATTGCATTTATCTTTAGATGATTTAGTTGATGTTTTTAAGCGAATGAGCAAGGCTCTAAAAGATGAAGGCATAATCTATACATCATTTAAATATGGAGATTTTTCTGGCGAGCGAAATGGCAGATTTTTCACAGATATGACAGAAGATAGCTTTGCTAAATTGATTGCTAATGTGGACAATCTAAAAGTAGAAGAACAATGGATAACAGCAGACGTAAGACCACAGCGAGGAAATGAAAAATGGCTCAATCTAATCTTAAGGAAGAAATAAGAGATTTTACAAATGTTTTAACTGGTGGACAGACAAAATCTAAGCAATTATATTTTCAATTAAAAAACAGTATAGATAAGGCTAAAAGAATAGATATTATTGTTTCATTTTTGATGGAGTCAGGAGTGCGGTTACTTCTAAAAGATTTGAAACAAGCAGTCGCTAAGAAAATACCGATAAGGATTTTGACAGGAAATTATTTAAATATAACACAGCCATCAGCGTTGTATTTGATAAAACAAGAATTAAATAATCAAGTAGATTTAAGATTTTATGATGATAATACACATTCATTTCACCCTAAAGCCTATTTCTTTCATTATGATGACTATAGTGAAATATATATAGGTTCATCAAATATTTCAAGAAGTGCTTTAACTTCAGGTATTGAATGGAATTATAGATTTAATAATTTACTGGATAAAGATAGTTTTCAGCAGTTTTTCGCGACTTTTGAGGATTTATTTTATAATCATGCTATTGTTATCACTGATGAAGAATTATATAGATATGCTAAATATTGGCGAAAACCAGCAATAATTAAAGATTTAGAACAATATAAAACAGAAAATAAAAATATCACGCCATTAATTCAGCCAAGAGGGGTACAGATAGAAGCTTTATACGCTTTGAATAACAGCAGAAATGAAGGAGCGACAAAAGCTTTAATTCATGCAGCCACAGGCATTGGCAAAACGTATTTATCAGCATTTGACTCAGCTAATTATAAAAGAATATTATTTGTAGCACATAGAGAAGAAATTTTATATCAAGCAGTAGAAGCTTTTAAAAATGTCCGTAAATCTGAAGATTATGGGCTTTTTTATGGAAAACAAAAAGATAAAGATAAATCCATGATTTTTGCTTCTGTTATGACATTGGCTAAAGACGAATACTTAAATGAAGCATATTTTCCTAGAGATTATTTTGAATATATCATCATAGATGAATTCCATCATGCAGTTACTGCTCAATATAAAAAAATAGTGGATTATTTCAAGCCAAAATTTCTTTTAGGCTTAACTGCCACCCCAGAGCGATTAGATGGGAAAAATATATATGAATTATGTGATTATAATGTGCCTTATGAAATAACTTTAAAAGAAGCGATAAATAAAGGAATATTAGTGCCTTTTCACTATTATGGTATATATGACGAAACAGATTATTCACATTTGCATTTAGTGAAAGGTCGATATAATGAAGAAGAACTCACAAATATTTATCAAGCTAATACAAAAAGATTTGAATTAATTTATAAATATTACCAAAAATATGCTTCAAAGCAAGCGTTAGCTTTTTGTTGTTCTAAACAACATGCAGAAATGATGGCGAAAGACTTCAATAAACGAGGTATTGCTTCGGTGGCGGTCTACAGTGAAGGCAGTGGCGAGTATGCTATGGAGCGAAAAGAAGCTATAAATAAATTGAAACAAGAGCAGATAAAAGTCATTTTTTCTGTAGATATGTTTAATGAAGGTGTGGATATTCCTTCTGTAGATATGGTCATGTTTTTGCGACCTACTCAATCGCCGATTATTTTCTTGCAACAATTAGGTAGAGGACTTCGCACTTATCAAGGAAAAAAATATTTAAATGTATTGGATTTTATCGGCAATTATGTAAAAGCAGGTAAATTTATTTCGCTATTGACTGATAGTACAACAGAAAGCAAAAGAACTTATGTATATCAAGAAAAAGATTTACCTGATGATTGTATCCTTGATTTTGATATGCAATTAATAGATTTATTTAAACAAATGGATATGAAAACTTTAACCATGAAGGAAAAAATAAATAATGAATATTTTCGTATCAAGGAATTGTTAGAGCAAAGACCAACAAGAGTAGAGTTATTCACTTATATGGAAGATAGTATTTATCAATACTGTATGAGCCATGCAAAAGAAAATCCATTCAGACATTATTTAGATTTCTTAAATGATTTAAATGAGTTGTCTGATGATGAAAAAGCAGTATATAAAACTATTGGCAGAGATTTTATCAATTTAATAGAAACGACAGATATGCAAAAAGTATATAAAATGCCGATATTGTATGCTTTTTATAATCAAGGAAATATAAAATCAGCGATAGCAGATGAAGATGTTTTATTCACATGGAAAGAGTTTTTCAGTAAAAATAAAAACTGGAAAGATTTTGCAAGTGATATGACTTATGATAAATATTTAAAAATAACAGATAAACAACATCTAACAAAAGCAAAATCCATGCCGATAAAATATCTAAAAGCTTCAGGGAAAGGCTTCTTTGTAGAAAAAGAAGGATTTGCATTAGCTTTAAATGAAAATCTAAAAGAGGTTATAAAAAATAAAGTTTTTGTAGATAATATGAGAGATGTTTTAGAGTATAGAACGATAGAGTATTATAGAAGAAGATACAATATTAATCATTAAAACATAAATTGATATTAAAAGAGAGATATGTATTTATCTCTTTTTTTTATTATAAATAACAAAATTAGTATTGACATACTAAAAACGATATCGTATTATATAACCAAGGAGAGGATATAATGAATAAAATTTTTAAAAACCGATATAGAAAATTTTTAGAAATTAGTCGTTCAATAATAGAATTATCTTCAGATGATTTAATAAAGACTATTTTAATAACCTTGAGAGTAAAAAAAGAGTTAATAAAGCAGAATGAAAATAACATAGATAAGCATCAATTATATAAGATTATGATTGATGTATCTAAAGATGTACAACCATTTAATATAACAGTAGATGATTTTTATAAAATCTTTTATATAGCAAAAGATATTTTTACAGATGATGAAGATTTATTAAACATTATTCAAAATCATAGAATGGTTATGTATGTAGCACCTGCTTTAGAAGATTTATTTATCAACGAAATTGAGAAAAGTAATGTAAAATCTGTATTGATTTTAGGTATAGAAGGATTTTCAAAAAAGTTTTTAGAGGTAGTAAATAAACGTAAAGACATTGAATTTTCTTTTATGATGAATACAGACAGTTATAGTTGTTATATGCTATTAAAAGAAATTTATACCAATGTAAATTTTGATACAGAATATAATGAGCCTATAGATACTATTTCTAATGTAAAATTCATTAATGAAGAAATTTATAATTATGGATATCATAGCAATACAAAATATGATTTAGTTATAGCTATCCCTAAATTTGGTGCTATTAGTGATACATTTTTAAGAAATCAAATGATAGCTAACAGTTGGGATTTAATGGCGACAGAAATTCTTTTAAAATCTTTAAACGAAAAAGGCATATTGAAGGTAGTATTAACCCCCAAAATAATTTTTAGTGGAGGTAAGGATAGCAAATTTAGAAAATATTTGCTTGATAATTATAAGTTACTAGAAATTGCTGATTTTCCAGCAGGTTTATTTAATAATGTAACTATGGTAAAGACAGTATTATTTACTTTAAGTACTGGTTTATCAGAGACCATTCAGGTGAAAAAATATGTATCAGATAAACCTTTGGCAAGAAATACAGAATGTACTTCATTAAATATAGATAAAGAGGAAACTATTTCTGTAGCAGATTTGCAAGCAGATGATAGTTGGAATATTTCTCTACTATTAGAATCTGATGATGAAGTTACACAGTATAAAAATACTGGTTTACCAATGGTGAAACTTGGAGATATTGCAGATGTATTTCGAGGCAAAGCAACTTCAAAATTAGATAGTGGTGAAAAAGTAGGTGTTATAAATATTGCTGATATTATAGATAATGAGATTGACTATGATAGAGTTAGTTTTGTTGATGACGAACAGCAAAAAATCATAAAATATCTACTAGAAGACGGAGATATATTGATTTCTTCACGAGGAACAACTATTAAAGTTGCAATGTTTAAAAAACAAGATAAACAATATATACCAGCTGTTAATTTCAATGCTATTCGCATTCATGAATCAGCTAAAACGAAGATAAAAAGTGAATATCTTAAGATTTTCTTTGCTTCATCTATTGGACAAAAACTTTTGGCAAGCCTTCAGCGTGGTGGAGTAGTAATGAATATTAATGCTAAAGATTTATACAGCTTAAATATTCCATTATTATCATTGCAGGAGCAACAGAAAATAATCGATAAATATAATGAAGAATTCACTAAATATAAATGCACATTAAAACAGATAACAGAAAGATGGAATGCAGCGAAGGATAATATTGATCACATTTTTTTAACAAAGAAGGAGTGATATAAATGGTGAATACTGAAACTTTAAGTATCAATGAATTACAAGTTTTAGAGCAGGATTTGAAAAAGATATTGAAAGATAATTTTAGTGAAATATTATCTAGAGTAAATTATTCTGGTCAAATTGTAGAATTATTATCAGTCATGGGATTAGAAAATCTATTATCTTATCGAAAATCTATGTATAATAAGCAAGGCAAAATAGTAGTTATTGGGCAATCAGAAACAAAAATCAATAAATTATTAGCTGTAGCTAAAGAATTAGGCTTTGATAAAAATAGATTTGAATTTTGCCTAAATTATAATGAAGCTAAAACTTTTCCTTATAGAAAGATGCAGTATTCACCAAAATATAGTGCTGTATTAGTAGGTGCAATGCCTCATAGTGTAAAAGATAAAGGTGATTTTAGTAGTATGATTACTGCTATGGAAAAGCAAGAAGGATATCCACCTGTTATTCGTATGGGTAGTAATGAGCTTAAAATTACAAAAACAGGATTTTGTAATTGTTTAAAAAATTTGCTTGAACAAAATTTTATTGTTAATTAGGAGGATAAAATATGGCTATTAAAAAAAGTGAGATTTATAGTCGATTATGGAGTGCATGTGATAAATTACGTGGAGGTGTTGAGCCTGCACGATATAAAAATTATATTTTAACATTATTGTTTGTAAAATATGTTTCTGATCATTTTAAATTTTTTGGAGACGAATGTGATATTGTAGTTCCTGAAGGCGGAAGTTTTGATGATATTATAGCGTTAAAAGGGAAAAAAAATATCGGCGAAGGCATTAATGTCGTTATTGGTAAACTTGCTGAAGAAAATAATTTAAAAGGTATTATTGATGTTGCTGATTTTAATAGTGAAGAACTTGGTACTGATAAAGTAGCTGTAGATAAACTTACAGAGCTTATATCAATCTTTGAAAAACCGGAATTAGATTTTTCAAATAATCGTGCTGGGGGAGATGATATTTTAGGTGATGCTTATGAATTTTTAATGCGTAAGTTTGCACAAGATTCTGGTAAGAGTAAGGGACAATTTTATACACCGGGAGAAGTTTCTCGCATTATGGCTAAAGTAATAGGCATAAATAATGCAACTAGTGCAAGTATGACAGTTTATGATCCAGCATGTGGATCAGGTTCACTTCTTATTAGAGCAGCAGATGAAGCACCTTGTGATATTTCTATTTATGGACAAGAAATTGATCTGTCAACAGCAGGTTTAGCTCGTATGAATCTTGTATTGCATAATAAAGGTGCAGGAGAAATTGTTGGTGGTAAAAGTACAATAGCAGATCCTCATTATAAGAATGATAATAATCCTGAATTTTTAAAAACATTTAATTTCATAGTTGTAAATCCACCTTTTTCAGATAAAACATGGGCGGATGGAACTATGCCAGATAAATATAAACGATATGATAGTGCTTATTTAGGTATTCCACCTGAAAAAAATGGTGATTTTGCTTGGCTTTTACATGTTATTAAATCTATGGATCCACAAAATGGTAAAGCTGCGGTTATTCTTCCACATGGTGTATTATTTCGTGGTAATGCAGAAGAAACTATAAGGAAAAATATTATAGATCGTGGATATATTAAAGGGATTATAGGATTGCCAGCTAATTTATTTTATGGAACAGGTATACCTGCTTGTATCATTATTTTAGACAAAGAAGATGCTGATGAACGTAAAGGTATTTTTATGATTGATGCTAGTGCAGGGTTTGTTAAAGATGGCAATAAAAATAGATTGCGTGAACAAGATATTCACAAAATTGTTACCACTTATCTTAATATGGATCAATCAGATCCTAAATATGCTCGTTTTGTTAGTAATGAAGAAATAAAAAAAGATAATGACTATAATCTTAATATTCCACGTTATATAGATAATAGTGAACCGGAAGATTTACAGGATATTGATGCTCATCTTAATGGTGGAATTCCTAAAAGAGATATAGAAGATTTATCTAAGTATTGGGATATATATCCATCCTTATGTGAAGAATTATTTAGTCCTTTGCGTAAAGGGTATTATAAATCTTTAGTGCCAAAAGATAATATTATCGAAAAAATATCTCAAAATAATGAAGTTCAAAATTATAATAGTAAAGTTTTATCGGCTTTTCCTAAATGGGCAGAATTAGCTAAGAATATTTTAGAAGAAATAAAAAATACTAGTAAACCAAAAGAAATTATAATACAGATTTCTGAAGAATTATTAGTATGCTTTGATAATTTACCGCTTATTGATAAATATGATGTTTATGAAGTATTAATGGAATATTGGAACGATATCATGCAAGATGATATATATATTATTTGTAAAGATGGCTATGAAGCTGGACGTGAATTTGTTTATGAATATGAAACTAAAAAGCAAAAGAAAAAAGGGAAAAGTACTGAAGTAAAGAAAATAAAAAGCTTTGATGGTAAGTTAATTCCTAAAAAATTAATTATTGATAAATTTTTTAAGGAATATCTAACTAAATTAGATATTTTACAAAATAATTTAAATAAAATAAATGAAGATATTGAACTTATGATTGAAGAAAATTATTGCGAAGATGGTCTTTTTATAAATTTAGAAAAATTAAATAAGACTGCTGTGCAAGCAAGAATAAAAGCTATTAGAAAAAATACACTTTATAAAGATGAACTTATTGCATTAAAGGATTATTTAAATTTACTAGATCAAAAGAAACAAGAAGAAGATACTTTAAAAACGGTTAATAATGAACTAACAGAATTAATTAAAGAAAAGTATAAAAATCTTACGATTGAAGAAATAAAAGAGCTTCTTATAGAAGATAAATGGTTCAAAAATATTTTTAATGGAATTAAACAAGTAAATGAACTAATATTACAACATTTTTCTAATCGAATAGTGGAGTTAATAGAACGATATGAAACTCCATTATATGATTGTATAGATGAAGTAAATAATTATGAAGCAAGAGTAAAATCACATCTAGAAAGGATGGGATTTATATGTTAATACCACAAGAATATAAACAAACAGAATTTGGTGTAGTACCTAAAGATTGGGATATAACAACTATTGGAAAAGCATGTTATATAAATCCTAATAATGGAGAAATACCTAACAAATTTCTTTATATTGATTTAGAAAGTGTAAATAGAGGATTTCTTGAAAAGAAAAAATATATAAATAAAAAGGAGGCTCCTAGCAGGGCTCAAAGATTAGTAAAGAAAAAAGATGTATTATTTCAATTAGTTAGACCATATCAACAAAATAATTATTTTAATACTAAATATACAGTAGCAGTTGCTTCTACAGGATATGCGGTACTAAGAGAGCATTTAATAAATATTGATTTAATATATCAAATTATCCATACAAAGAATTTTACAAAGCAAGTTTTAGATAAGTGTACAGGAACGAGCTATCCTGCAATTACATCAACCAATTTTGAGAATGTTAAATTTTGTTATCCTAAAAATTATTTAGAACAAAAATGTATAGCAACTGTATTGAATGATACTGATAAATTAATTAATAATCTTAATAAGCTAATAAAAAAGAAAATAGCTATTAAGCAAGGAGTAATGCAAGAATTATTAACAGGAAAACGAAGATTACCAGGATTTAGTGGAAAATGGGTAAAAAAAAGATTAGGGGATATAGGTTTTACGTATACAGGCTTATTAGGTAAAAATAAAAATGATTTTCAACAGGGAAATGCAATGTATATTCCGTTTTTGAATATTCTTAACAATCCTATAATAGATGTAAATGATTTTGAAATAGTCAATATTAATGATAATGAAAAACAAAATAAGGTTTTAAAAGGAGATTTATTATTTAATAATTCATCTGAAAATCCTGAAGAAGTAGGTATATGTTCATTATTAGATAATACTGTAGATAATTTATATTTAAATAGTTTTTGTTTTGGATATAGATTGAAAGATGAAAATATAAGTGGGTTATATTTATCTTATTATTTTAGAAGTAATTTAGGAAGAATGCTTATGATAAAATTAGCTCAAGGAATAACTAGATATAATTTATCTAAATCTAAATTTTTATCATCAACTATATTATTAGCAAATACTTTTGAAGAACAAAAAGCAATAGCATCTATTTTATTTGATATGGATAAAGAAATAAAATCTCTTGAAAATAAAAAAATAAAATATGAAAAAATAAAACAAGGAATGATGCAAGAGCTTCTTACAGGTCGTATACGTTTGCTTGATTGAGGAAAGGAATGTAGCTAATGAGTATAGGACAAAAAGAAAAAGTAACACAAAATCGTGTTATTAAATTGTTTGTCAATGAACTTGGTTATACTTATTTAGGAAATTTTACTGAACGTAAAAATTCTAATATTGAAATTGAGCTTTTGGAAAAATTTCTAGTAAGGAAAAAATATTCCAGAACACTTATTAATCGTGCTATTAAAATATTGCTTGATACAGCAAATAATCAATCTCAAAATTTATATGATTTGAATGAGAATACTTATAAAAAGCTTCGTTATGGTGTGAATATTAGTGAACATGTTGGGCAACATAAAAAAAACATTAATTTTATTGATTGGGAAAATCCATTAAATAATGATTTTTATATTGCTGAAGAAGTAACAATTAAGCATAAAAGACCTGATTTAGTATTATATATTAATGGTATTTCTTCAGGAATAATTGAGTTAAAACGCAGTACGGTATCTATTTCTGATGGAATACGTCAAAATCTTACTAATCAAAGACCTGATATGATTATGAATTTTTTTGCAACTATAGCCTTAGTCATGGCAGGCAATGATTCTGAAGGTATTAGATATGGTACTATCGGAACAGCAGAAAAATATTATTTATCTTGGAAAGAAGACAAACTTGCTCAGGATGATATTTCTATTAGTGTACGTCAACAAATAGAAAAATATCCTTTACGTTTAGATAAAAATATTATTTCTTTATGTAGAAAAGAACGTTTTATAGAAACAATTAATAATTTTATTGTTTATGATAGTGGTGTAAAAAAGCTTTGTAGACCAAATCAGTTTTTTGGCAATTTAGCAGCAAGACCATTTATTTGTAAACATGAGGGTGGTATTATTTGGCATACACAAGGTTCAGGTAAATCACTCACTATGGTATGGTTGAGTAAGTGGATAAAAGAAAATATTCCAGATAGTAGAATACTTATAATTACAGATCGGGATGAACTTGATCTACAAATTGAACAAGTATTTGCAGGTGTAGAAGAAAATATTTTACGTATGCATAAAGGTAGTGAACTCATCAGTAAAATAAATGATACTCTTCCAACTTTAATGTGTTCACTTATTCATAAATTTGGACGTAAAGGTAATAGTGAAAATAATGAAGAGGCTTATAAAAGTTATATTGAAGAGCTAAAGAGTTCACTTCCTGAAAATTTTTCTCCTAAGGGAACATTTTTTGTTTTTGTAGATGAATGTCATAGAACTCAATCAGGAAAATTACATCAGGCTATGAAAACTATAATACCTAATGGAACATTTATAGGATTTACTGGTACACCTTTAATGAAAAAGGATAAAGAAACTAGTTTAGAAGTATTTGGTCCATATATTCATCGATATAAATTTGATGAAGCTGTAAAAGATAAAGTTGTACTTGATTTACGTTATGAAGCTCGTGAAGTAGAACAAAATGTTATACAGCAGGATAAAATAGATATGTGGTTTGAAGCAAAAACAAGAGGGTTAACATCTGTTGCTAAAGCGAAATTAAAAAGACGATGGGGAAATATGCAAACAATATTTAGCTCAAAATCTAGGTTAGGGCAAATTGTAGCTGATATTGTTTTTGATATGGAAACTAAACCTCGATTACATGATGGAAGAGGTAATGCTATGCTTGTAGCAAGTAGTATATATCAAGCTTGTAAGTTTTATGAGTTATTTCAGGAAACTGAATTGAAAGATAAATGTGCTATAGTTACATCTTATGAACCATCTGTTAGTGATATTCGTACAGAAACAGTTGATATAACTAGGAATACCGAACTTATAGAGCAATATGAAATTTATATGAAAATGCTAAATGGTAAAGATCCAAAGGTATTCGAGAAAGAGGTTAAAGAAAAGTTTATTAGACAACCAGAACAAATGAAATTATTAATTGTTGTAGATAAGCTTTTAACAGGATTTGATGCACCTTCTGCGACTTATCTTTATATTGATAAATCTATGCGAGATCATGGATTATTCCAGGCAATTTGTCGAGTAAATCGTCTTGATGGCGATGATAAGGAATATGGTTATATTATAGATTATAAAGATTTATTTCGTTCTTTAGAGAAAGCTGTTGCTGATTATACATCAGAAGCCTTTGATGGATATTCTAAAGAAGATGTTTCAGGTCTTTTATCAAATCGTTTACAGAAAGCCAAAAATCAATTAGAAAGTTCTTTAGAAGCATTGAAATTCTTATGTGAACCTGTTGCACCTCCTAAAGATATAATAGATTATTATCATTATTTTTGTGGAAGTAATACGGAAGCTTTTGACTTGGAAGAATTAGAACAAAATATGCCAAAACGTGAACAATTATATAAATTATCAGCATCTGCTTTACGTGCTTTTGGTGAGGTTTCTTCTAATATAGGAATAAATAATGAAGAAAACTATACTCCAAAGCAATTAAAAATGTTTGAAAATGAAGTTAGTTATTATATTAAAGTTCGTGATGAAGTGCGTCTTGCTAGTGGTGATTATATTGATCTTAAAAATTATGATCCGGACATGAGACATTTAATAGATACTTATTTATCTGCTGATCCAAGTAGGGTACTTAATTCTTTTGGTGGAGCTTCATTAATTCAACTTTTAGTTGATAGTGGTATTGCTGCATTGAGAAACATGGAAGCTTCTACTAAAAGAGATAAAGAAGCTATTGCTGAAACTATTGAAAATAATGTAAGAAAAGAAGTTATTGAAAAGCAACAAAGTAATCCTAAATATTATGAAAAAATGTCTTTACTTTTACGTGAACTTATAGAAAAGCGTAAGAATGAAGTTATTAGCTATGAAGAATATTTAAAACAAATTATAGAAATTGCTACAAAAATAGTTAAGCCAGAAACTGATAATAATTACCCAGAAAATATTCGTGATAGTGCAGCTAAAAGAGCATTATATGATTTATTTAATGGAAATACAGAAAAGGCAATTAAGGTTCATGAAGAAATTATGTATAAAAAACAAGATAATTTTAGAGGTAATAGGATAAAAGAACGTCGATTAAAGAAAGTAATTAATAACATTGTAAAGGATGAGAATTTGACTGATAAGATTTTTGAATTAGTGAAAGAACAAAGTGAATATTAATGAAAGAAATTATTATTAGTAACTTAAATATAGAAGTAGAAAAAAAATCAATAAAAAATATGTATATAAAAGTATTACCACCTGATGGTAAAGTGGTAATAACTGTTCCTAAAACAGTAAATGATGACATAATACGTATGTTTGTTATTTCTAAAATTAATTGGATTAAAAATCAAAAAGAAAAATTTGAAAATCAGTCTCGACAAACAAAACGACAATATATTACAGGTGAAAGCTATTATTTATGGGGTAGAAGATATAGATTAGATGTACAATATGTTAAGAGTAGAAATAATATAATACTTGTTGGGGAGAAGATTATTTTAGAAATAAAAAAAGAAAGTACTATTGAACAACGAGCAAAAGTTTTAAATGAATGGTATAGACAACAATTAAAAGAAAAAATTCCAATAGTATTAAAGAAATGTGAAAATATTGTAGGAATAAAAGCTAGTGATTGTCGTATCAAAAATATGAAAACAAAATGGGGGACATGTAATATAGAAAAAGGTAGAATTTGGATTAATTTACAATTAGTAAAAAAAATACCTAGATGCTTGGAATATGTTATCATTCATGAATTAGTACATCTTTTAGAACGACATCATAATGAAAGATTTTATAGATTTATGGATTTATATTATCCTGATTGGAGAGTAACAAAAGATATATTAAATCAACAGATGTTAGATTATTTTCAGTAAAAAATAAGACATTTTTTATATACTATAATAATAAAAATTTCTAATTAATATAATTAATTAGCTCTAGTAAAAAACCAGGGCTTTTTCTTTTAAAATGATAAAATAGTTTTAGTATACAAATTTATAAGAAGTTAAATAATATATTTGTTTAAATTTTGTTAAACTAATTATAAAAATAAATATTGTGTTTTGCTGGAGTGTCTATAATGATTAACAAAAATAAATTTGATGGTTTTATAAAAAAGAATTTGGTTGATGTAATTGGCAATGATTGTTTTGGTTATGAAATAGAAGATAAGTCTTATGATATTTACTATAATAAAGAAGCTTATAATAAATTTATTTCTAAAATGCAAAATGGTAAATATAATAAATTTTATAATCAGTATAATCGTGGTAAAGGAAGCGAGTTAAAAGAGAAAAGAAATATGCCACCAAAGATGGCAAGTGTTGCTTCATCTTCAAGATTTTGTTATTTGGCTTTAAGAGATGGATATAAGCAATTTAACAATAGTGAAGATATAATTTTTGAGCATAGTTGTCGAATTAAAGGTGTTAATGTAACTGCCAATTTAGATGCTTATATCCCTAAGGCAAATATTTATTTTGAAGTGAAATGTCATGAAATTTTTAGTCAGCACTCAATTTATTTGAAGAAAAGTTATTGGAATTTGCTTTATGGACAAGAAAATGATTTTGGTTTTTCTTATGCAAAGTGTCCAGATTTAGATGAGTTTAAAATAGAATTATGTAATTTTGATATTGAAAGAACAAAGATAAGATTTGATATCAAACAGTTTTATGTCATCTTTGGGGAATTGCTTCGCAAAAAGATAAAGATGTACAAGCTAAATTAGTATATTTATTTTTTAAACCTAAAATGGATTTAGAAACTGAACGGATACAGGTTGAAGAAGTATTTGAAGAATTTCAAGATGAGATAAAAAATATCTTTTCTAGTAAACCAATACAGATTTTTATAAGCAATAATAATATTGAATTGTCAGCTATAGCTGAATATGCCAAAGTTATGGAGCCACTAAGCAAAGATAATACAATTATTTTAACTAAATTAGAATTTAAGGAAATAAGGAAAAATTTATATAGAGGAGCCGATAAAAAAACCGATAAAAAAGCCGATAAAAAAGCCGATAAAAAGCCGATAAAAGCCGATAAAAAGCCGATAAAAGCCGATAAAAAGCCGATAAAAAGCCGATAAAAACCGATAAAAAGCCGATAAAAACCGATAAAAGCTGATGGAAAATCAATAACAACAAGCAAACAGAGAAAAAAATTTGATAGAGAAAACTTGATTATTAAATATGTAAAGGAATATGGCTCTATATCAAATAAGGAAGCACGGCAAATTTTAGTTTTAGCAGAATCAACTACTAAACGATTTTTAAAAGAGATGGTAAAAGAAGGCTTATTATTAGAAAAAGGAGAACGAAAAAACAGAAGATATATACTAGCTAATGAAAGATAAGGTAATATAAATTTATAAGGAGATGAGAATTTTGATAAAACTAATGTTTGTATGCCATGGTAATATTTGTCGTTCAACTATGGCTGAATTTGTGATGAAGGATTTAGTGCGAAAAGCGGGTTTAGCTGATAAATTTATTATCAATTCTTCCGCTACAAGTCGTGAAGAAATCGGCTGTGATACTCACTATGGCACAAAAGCAAAACTTCGTGAGATGAATATTCCATTTAGCAAGCGAAAAGCTGTGCAGATAACAAAACAAGATTATGATATGTATGATTATATTATCGTGATGGATAATAATAATTTACGTAATCTAAGCTATATTATCGGTGAAGATACGGAGCATAAAGTATATAAGATGATGTCTTTTGTCGGTGAAAATCGTGATGTAAAAGACCCATGGTATACAGATAATTTCGATGAAACATATGCAGATATAGATAAAGCTTGTAGGGCGTTGCTTGCTAAATTAATAAAAGAATATAGTTTGGCATAAAAAAATAGGAATGATATTTTTGTATCATTCCTATTTTTAAGTTAAAGCTTATTTTTTAGCGATTACTTCTATTTCAATCAAGGCACCTTTTGGTAATTTACTTACTTCTACACAGGAGCGAGCTGGATATGGTTGTGTAAAGTAAGTGGCATAGATTTCATTTACTTTAGCAAAATCATCAATATTTGTGATGAATACAGTTGTTTTGATTACATTTTCCCATTTTGCGCCAGAAGCGTTGATTACTGCTTGAGCATTTTTTAAAGCTTGATGAGCTTGAGCTTCGATACCTTCAGCCATTTCGCCAGTAGCAGGGTCTAAAGCGATTTGACCAGAAGCGAAAACAAGGTTGTCGATTTCGATAGCTTGGGAATAAGGTCCTACAGCACCAGGTGCATTAGTTGTTTTAATTACTTTCATAAAACTCACCTCAATAGATTTTAGTAAATGTAAATATGTATACTTAGATACAATTAATATTTTATCATTAAATGGATTGTTTGCCTATGAAATAATTTTTTAGATAATTCAAGGTTAGAAATATATCTTTATAGTAAAATTTGATATAATTAGAGTTATGTTTAAGGAAAGTGAGGTATTTTATCGTAGGTCTTTAGGCTAAGAAGATTATGGATAAAAATAGTGGACAAAATAAAAAAATAGTAAAAAAAGTAAATAAAGTGCAAATGCATATAATTTATTTATTCATAGGACTGCTCATTTTTATTATTGGCGTCATGGCTAGATATGTTTGGGTGCAAATAGTTCGTGGAGATGAAATGTTATCTCGTTTAGAATCGCAAGTTCAAGAGTCATCTGTGCTTCATGTGCCTCGTGGTACTATCTATGATGCGGAAATGAAAGAGCTAGCGATAAGTACAATGGTTAGCTCTTTATATATTGACCCTAATCATGTGGAAGATCCAGAACAGACGGCAAGAGATGTAGCTCCTTTGATAGGGCTTACCGAGAAAGATATTTTAGATGATATCGCTCAAGGTGGTGGTTTCGTCTGGGTGAAAAGACAGATGGAACCGGAAGAAACGAAGGCTTTGAAAAATTTAATGAAGGAAAAACCTGAATATGTAGCTTGTCTTGGTTTTATTCAAGAAAGTAAAAGATATTATCCAAATGATATGTTAGCTGCCAATGTAATCGGTTTTGTGGGTACTGATGATAAAGGTTTAGATGGTATTGAGCAACAATTTGATGGCATGATAAAAGGTGAAGAACAAACTTCTTCTATTTTTACAGATGCTTTGGCTAGACCGATTATGGACTCTGTATTTTTGAAGAATTCACCTGTAGATGCTAATTGTAAAAATATCCAGTTGACTATCAATGCACAGTATCAATTTATCATTGAGAAAGCTTTGGATAAGGCGATGATGGATCATGGTGCTGAATCAGTAACAGCTATAGTAATGAACCCGAAAAATGGCGATATCTTGGCTATGGCATCTCGACCATCATATGACCCAAATAATTTCCATAAATACGATCCTAATGTTTGGAAAAATAGAGCTGTATCAGATATCTATGAACCAGGCTCTACATTTAAATCTATCGTAGTGGCTGCTGGTTTTCAGGAAAAATTAGTATCACCAACAGATATTTTTGTTGACCCAGGAACTATTGAAGTTTCAGGTAGAACTATTCAAAACTGGAGCGGTGATAGCTTTGGTACAGTTACATTCCTTGATGTTGTAAAAAATTCTATCAATACAGGTTTTGCTCAATTAGGTTTGGAATTAGGTGGCGAGCGCTTGATGAATTATGCTCGTAAATTTGGTTTTGGCGAACGTACAGGTATTGAGCTTCCGGGCGAAGAATCTGGGATTTTATTCAATCCAAAAGATATGGTTGCTTCTGACGTAGCGACTTCTTCTATTGGGCAAAGTATCGCGGTAACACCACTTCAGATGATCACTGCTATGTCTGCTATAGCAAATGATGGTGTATTGTTAAAACCTCATATTGTGAAGGCTATTTATAATGCTGATGGCACAGTATATCAGCAAATGGAACGCGAAGAAGTTCGCCGTTGTATTGACTCTGATGTGGATAAGACTTTGAAATCTGTATTAGAACAAGTAGTTTCCACAGGTGGTGGTTCTAAAGCAAGTATTGAAGGTTATCATATTGCTGGTAAAACAGGTACAGCACAAAAAATTGATATGGTAAATGGCGGATATTTGCCAGGACATTATATCGCTTCATTTTGTGGTTTTGGACCAGTGGAAGACCCTCAATTCACAGTGCTTGTAATCATCAATGACCCAGCTGGTGGCGAGTACTATGGTGGTCAAGTAGCAGCACCAATAGCACATGATATATTTTTACAATTATTTAGATATGCTAATGTAAAACCAATAAACGGCAATCAAAGTTTATTAGATGATATCAAAGGAACAGAAGCTAAAAACTAATAAATATTGATGGATTTTGAAATATATATCCATAGAAAATGAAATAATTATGTGGTAAACTTTTAATTTAATGGATTATGTTGTAAAATTAAGATTACTACATATTTAGTTACAAAAAAAGGTAGGTTAAAATAATGCTCGATATAAAATTTGTCAGAGATAACCCTGAATTAGTATTACAGAATTTAAAAAACAGAAATAATCCAATGAATCTTGACCGTTTCATGGAACTTGAAAAACAACGTCGTGAAATCATTGCTGAAACAGAAAATTTAAAAAGCCAGAAAAATGCTGTTTCTAAAAAAATCAGCGAAATGAAAAAGAATAAAGAAAATGCTGATGCTGTAATTTTAGAAATGCGTCAAGTTGGTGAAAAAATTAGTCAATTAGATAAACAGCTTCGTGAAGTTCAAGATGAATTACATGATATTTTACTTCGTATTCCAAATATGTGCCATGAATCTGTACCAGTAGGTAAAGATGATAGCGATAATCCAGAAGTTCGCCGTTGGGGTACTCCTCGTGAATTTGATTTTGAACCAAAAGCTCATTGGGATATCGGTGCAGACCTTGATATTTTAGATCCTGAAAGAGCTGCAAAAGTTACAGGTACACGTTTTACTTTCTATAAAGGTTTAGGCGCAAGACTTGAACGTGCTTTGATTAACTTCATGATGGATTTACATGTAGATAAACAAGGCTATACAGAAATGCTTGCACCATTTATCGCTAATAAAGACAGCATGACTGGTACAGGTCAGTTACCTAAGTTCTCTGAAGATATGTTCAAACTTGAAGGCTTAGATTATTATCTCGTACCAACAGGTGAAGTTCCAGCTACTAACTACCATAGAGATGAAATCTTAGATGGCGATAAATTACCAGAATACTACAGCGTTTACACTGCTTGCTTTAGAGCAGAAGCAGGTAGTGCTGGTCGCGATACTCGTGGTCTTATTCGTCAACATCAGTTCAACAAAGTTGAAATGATTAAATTCGTTAAACCTGAAACATCTTATGATGAATTAGAAAAAATGGTTAATAACGCAGAAGAAGTTTTACAGCTCTTAGAAATCCCTTACCATGTAGTAAAACTTTGCACAGGTGATATTGGTTTCACAGCTGCTATGACTTATGATATCGAAGTATGGCTTCCAAGTTATAATACTTATCGTGAAATTTCTTCTTGCTCTAATGTTTGCGATTATCAGGCTCGCCGTGCAAATATTAAATTCCGTCGCAGTGCAGGTGCAAAACCTGAATTTGTACACACATTGAACGGTTCTGGTCTTGCAGTAGGACGTACTGTAGCTGCTGTATTAGAAAACTATCAGCAAGCAGATGGTTCTGTAGTAATTCCAAAAGTACTTCGTCCATATATGGGTGGCATTGAAGTAATTAAAAAACCAGAATAATATTAGTGCTAAAATAATAAGATAAATAAAAGCTCATCAATTTTGATGAGCTTTTGTCATATTAAATATAAGAGGTGATAAAATGAAAAAATTAAAAGTATTTTTAGCAGTAGGTTTATTATGTTGTGGCTTATCTATGTCTATGGCAGAGGCAAAAACTATGACTTTAGATAAGACAAAAGTATTAGTTCCTCAAGGTTTTAGCGTGGCAAATGATGATTTGAAATTCAAAAAAGGTACAGTAGTGGAATTAAATGAGAATAATGAAGTGATAACAGGTGTATTAAATCGTGATATTGCACTTCGTCCTACTGGCTGGAGAAATGTAATCAATGATTATTATGAGGAAAGTAATAATAGCATTTTCTATCCTCGTATTTTCCATCCGTTTACAAGTGTTTCTATTCCTTTCCCAACTTATGCTCATGTACGCTATAAAGGCAATAAGCCTGTAACTTTTGCGACCGATGGTACTGTATTATCTGGTACTATTGATGAAGAGGTAACTGTAAGTGTGAATAAAGATAAATATGGTTTGATTACTTTTGAAGACCAATATGAATTAGGTTTTTATCCTGATGGTTCAGTGAAAAATGGTCGCTTGAGAGATGACGCTCTTTTAAGACCATATGGTTTTAAAACAGGCTTAGCTGGCGATGAAATGGCTGGATTTGTAGAATTTGTAGGTGGCAAAGATATAAGCTTTTCTAAAGAAGGATATGTAACTTCTGGAGTATTGAAAAAATCTATTTCTTGGCAACAACCAGATGGTACAATGGTGACTTTGCCAGCTAAAACAATGATTTCTTTTATCAACGGGCAAGCTAGATATTGATTAAAATTTATAAATAAAATACGAAAAGGCACCTTAAGCTCATAAATTTAAGCTTAAGGTGCCTTTTTTAGTTATCTTTAGGAATGATTAAAATAATTGTGGTTCCTTTATTTAATTTGCTAGATAATCTGATTTCGATATCATGGGCATCAGCTATCCATTTGGCAATGGAAAGACCAAGACCTGTACCACCGACACCGTTTCTTGTTCTAGCACTATCTACGCGATAAAAACGCTCAAAGATTTTATCTTGTTTATCTTTAGCGATACCGATACCAGTATCTGAGATTTTTACAATCATATGTTTGACTTTATTTTCTGAGGAAATGGTGATTTTTCCGCCGTCTGGCGTGTATTTTATACTATTATCTAAAAAGATACGAAGCATTTGACGTATCACTAATTCATCAGCAAAAATATATCCATCATCATTATGAGTGCAAGTTATAGTATGTTGAGGTGCGATTAATTGCGTATCTTTGGCAATATCGGCAATTAAAGGTTTTAAATTTAATGACTCTTTATGCAATACTTGACGTTTTTGGTCTGCTCTAGCCAAGAATAAGAGCTTTTCAATCAAACGTTGCATATTGATGGCTTCAGAATGAATAGCTGTGATACATTCATCAGCAGTTTGAGGGTCATCTTTTCCCCAACGAGCAAGCATATCAGAATAACCACAGATAACAGTAGCAGGGGTACGCAACTCATGAGAGGCATCTGAAACGAATTGACGTTGTTGTTCAAAGCCCTTTTGTAAACGCTCAAGCATCAAATTAAAAGTATTTGCTAGTTCTTCTAATTCATCATGTGTTGGTTGAACTTTTATCCGTTGATTTAAATCTTGAATTTCAATATTTTTTACCGTAGAGGTGATATCTCGAAGTGGTTTTAATAATCGTCTACTGAGTAAGAAACCACAAACGATAGAAATAGATATACCTACAAGTCCAGCGTAAAAAATAGTTTTAGATAATTCCTCTAAAAAGGCTTTTTCGGCAGTGATTGTACGTAAAAAATGCAGTGTATAAGTTTCATTATTTTTGGTAATCGTTCTATGTGTATAGAAAATCCAAAAATGTTTAAAATTAACAAATTTTAAATCCGCCGGTAATAATGCATTACGAATATAATCTCCCCAATCAGGGTCTTGTTGTTGATGAACTAAGGTATCATGGACTTGATTGATAGAAATATACATGGGCAAACTATCATAGATGATATTATCATTACTATCTGTTACCCTCATGACAACGCCAGGCATTAATGCTGAACTTTTTACATCTTGTAAAAGATTACTTACATCTTCATTATTAGCCTTTTTCTCAATATAGTTTGCTGATAATGTAATTGAAACTTCGGCTTCATGATAAAGTACATAATGAATCCCAATTAAAGTACTGCTTAAAGTAATAAATAATATTAAGCAGAGCATAATACTGTAAATAAAAGCTAATTTTAAAGAAATTGGTAAATATTTTATGCGAGTGTGAATATAAAGGTCTAAATAATTTTTAAGTTTTGATAACATAACCAATACCTCTTACAGTATAAATATATTTCTCATTGAAATTGTCATCAATTTTGGCACGTAAATAACGAATATAAACATCGACTACATTGGTATCACCCATATATTCATAGCCCCAGATGGATTGGAGGATTTGCTCTCTAGATAAAACATGGTCATGATTGTGTAATAAATATAAAAGTAAATCATATTCTTTTTTAGTGAGTTCAACTAATTGGTTATGAACTTTTACTTCATGACGGTCAAGATATACATGGATATTTTTAAATTTGAACACAGAAGGTTCTTCTGCAGGTTTAGTAGTAGAATTATTATGCTTGCGAAGGGTAGCACGTATTCTAGCTAGAAGTTCTTGAATAGCAAATGGCTTAGTGATATAGTCATCAGCACCGATATCAAGACCTGTTACTTTATCATTTATTTCGTCTTTTGCTGTGAGCATGATGATAGGAATATCGGATAATTTGCGTACATTTTGGCAGATGGTCAATCCGTCCATATCTGGTAGCATAATATCTAGTAAGACTAAATCATAATCTTCTTGAATAATACGCTCATATGCTCGTAGCCCATTACTCTCACTGGCAGTTGAAAAACCTTCATGCTCCAGTTCCATTTGTAAAAAACGAGCAATGCGGTGTTCATCTTCTACAATTAAAATTTTGCTCATAAAAATTCCTCCTAAAAATACTTCTTACATATATAAAACCATTTTTTTTAGTAAATAAAAAGTCCTAGCGTCTATTTTTAATCTAATTTTAATTCGGATATAATTATTCTTTAATAATAATTGTTTATTATATAAGTGTAAAATGTTGGAGTTTATTTACCTGATAAAAATAATAAATAAGGATTTTATTTTTAATAAATATATAGGAGTGATAATATGAAAAAAATGTTAGCGGTAGTATTGAGTTTAGTAGCTGTTTTTGTTTTAGGTACAGCTGTCGTATTCGCAGCTAAGCACCACAATAGTGCTCAAGTAACGACAATTGCAGATATTAAAGCTAACGGTTGGGACGAACAACGTGTATTAGTAGATGGCGAATTCACTGAACATATCTACAAAGATTTATATACATTTACTGATAATGAAGGAAATTCTATGACAGTAGAAGTTGATGATGATATATGGTATCAATTATCCATGGATACACCTGTACGCATTTATGCTGAAGTAGATAAAGATTGGCATGGCGGTATCGAATTAGAAGTTAAAAATATTGAAAAACGTTAAAAATAAAATATAAATTTCACGAAGAAAAGCTATTAGTTCTTATAACTGATGGCTTTTTTTGTTAAAATAATTGTATATTAGTTTGATTTAATGATATAATTAATATAAATAATTTAGTACTAAAACCATAGAGGTGAATTATATGTCAAATACAGCTGATGTAGGATACGAGACAAATGGCTATACGCTTAGAGAAGCTATTGTTGAAGCAAAACGTTGCTTGAACTGTAAAAAGCCAATGTGTCGTACGGGGTGCCCAATTAGTAATAATATTCCAGAATTTATAGATGCATTATCGCATGGCGATTTAGGTAAGGCTAGTATGATTATTGCTCAGCGTAGTAATTTACCAGCAGTTTGTGGTAGAGTTTGCCCGCATGAACGTCAGTGTGAAGGTTCTTGTATTTTGGGACGTAAAGGTCAAGGAATAAAAATTGGTAAATTAGAGCGATTCATTGCCGACATGGACGGAGAACTTGAATTAGTGGCTCCAAATGTAGCGAAATCTCAGCCTGGAAATATTGCAGTAATTGGTTCAGGCCCTGCTGGTCTTACAGTAGCTGGGGATTTAGCTAAAATGGGATTTAAGGTAACAGTATTTGATTCTCAGCCAGAAGCTGGTGGAGTATTGATGTACGGTATTCCTGAATTTCGCTTACCAAAACAAGTAGTTCGTCGTGAAGTAAAACGCATTAAAAAATTAGGCGTAGATTTTAAATTAAATATCATGGTAGGCACAGAAATTACAGTAGATGAATTATTTAATCAGGGCTTTGATGCTATTTTTATCGGTACTGGTAATGCTTTATCTAAATCTTTACCAATAGATGGTGCTAAATTAAAAGGTGTAATTCAAGCAACATATTTCTTGCAGATGGTGGAATTATCCAATAGCAATAGTGTTGACCCTAATGAAGTGCCAATCAAAGAAGGCGATGAAGTAGTGGTAATTGGTGGTGGTAATACTGCTATGGACGCTGCTCGTACAGCTATGCGTTGCGGTGCAAAATCTGTAAAAGTTGTAAATCGTCGTCGTGAAGAAGATATGGCAGCTTTAAAATCTGAAATAGATGCAGCTAAAGAAGAAGGCGTAGAAATACACGCTTTAAGAGGTCCTGTAGAAATCACAGGAGAAGATGCAGTAACAGGTATAAAATGTTCGGTACGTGAATTTGATGAAGCATTAGACAAAGTCGTAGATACAGATGGACGAGAATATTTCTCTGCAAATAAAATAATCATTGCTATAGGACAAAAACCTGCTAGCAGAATTGTAGACTCTACAAGCGGTATTGATGTAGATGAAAATGGATTTGTAAAAACTCGTGAAAAACCATATGGTATGACTATGCGACATGGAGTTTTCTCTGGTGGAGATGTAGTTAATGGACCAGCTACTGTAGTTGTAGCTATGAAAGATGCTCAAAAAGTAGCTCAGGGCATAGCTCAATATGTAGAAGCTAAGAAACTCATGGAAGAATGTGGCATGAAAATGGTTGATTAATATATTGTAATTTAATCTATTTTGATGAAATAAAAAAAGATGTTTTGAGATATATATTCTCAAAGCATCTTTTTTATTTAAAATTTAGTGTATAAAGCGATAGCCTTTCCTAGTATGCGGAAATTATCGCAATTATTTTTAGAGAAAATCATTGGTTTATATTTAGGATTTTCAGAGCGCAGTTGCACTGTATCATCTACGAAATAAACACGCTTTAGAGTAGCACTATCATTGACTAAGACAGCAGCGATTTCTCCATTTTCTACAGTTGATTGTTGTTTGATAAAAACGATATCACCATCATTGATGCGAGCATTAATCATGCTATCACCATGGATACGTAGACAAAAATCAGCATCATTATCATCATAAGGCAAATAACCTTCAATATTTTCTTGAGCTAAGATGGGAATACCAGCAGCGATTTTGCCTAAGATAGGAAGTCGTTTAATATTTTCTTCGCTAGAAGTATCTTCCAAGAAAATATTTGGAGATACATTTAAGACTTCAGCTATTTTTAGGATATTTTTATATTTGGGCTGATAATTTCCCGATAAGTATTCGCTGATAGAAGATTTATTAATTTTAGTTAAACGTGCTAGTTCATTTTGTTTTATATTTTTTTCTTGAAGTAATTTTTTTAAAGTAATCGCAAATGTTGACATAGCTTCACCACCTGTATTATTCAGCTTTTAAAGGTCGCATGAATAAATTTAATAATTCTTCTTTAGGATTTTTATGATTGATTACAATTTCATTGATAACAGCGCAAATTGGTAATTCTACATGATGTTTATCAGCAAGTTTTAAGAGAGCTTGCATAGTGTAAATACCTTCGGCTAATTTGCTAAATGGTTTGTTTAAGACAAAATCTTCACCGAAACAACGGTTATTGCTATATGCTGAAAATAAAGTAGCTTCATAATCTCCAAGATGGCTAAGACCATATACTGTCATATTATTTCCGCCTAAAGCTTTGATTAAATTGGATAATTCATAAGTACCACGTGCCATTAGAGCGCCTTTTAAGCTAGTGTAGTGCATACCATCGAGCATACCGGCAGCAATACCTACTACATTTTTGGCAGCAGCTCCAATCTC
>OFMT01000656.1_pt1 | contig 30069 bp, 25 predicted proteins | sample 1541891 | NCBI WGS metagenome assembly OFMT01 (sample SAMN04209230, study PRJEB22552) | human gut metagenome | biome: gut; material: feces | host: Homo sapiens | place: USA: Oklahoma | reverse complement strand
ACGTTACCCTCACCCTAAATCCCTCCCCTCGGGGAAGGGACTTACCATCGCCCTCGCGGGCTCCATAAGCGGTGTTTCGCCATTGCGAAACTATATTTATCATTAATAAACTATCAAATAAATCCCTGCTGCCAAAATCGCGCCGACAAGCGGGCCGAATACCGGAACCCAGCTGTAGCCCCATCCGCTGTCACGTTTCCCCTTCAGAGGAAGGATGGCGTGGGCGATACGTGGAGGCAGGTCCCTTGCCGGATTCATCGCATAACCCGTAGTCCCGCCCAGCGACATGCCCAGTGCCATGATAAGTGCCGTTACAGGGAAAGCTCCGATGCCCCCTGTCGTCACCGGACTTCCGTTGAAAGCCGCGATGTTTCCGGACGTTCCGAGCGCTAAAATGCAGAATACCAGGACGAAAGTGGCGATAAGCTCGCTGATGAAATTGATGCTCTTATGCTCTATAGCCGGCATTGTACAGAAAGTGCCCAGCATGCCGTCAGGATTTTGTGAAGAAGCATTGAAATGGTCATAATAGAACAGGTAGACCAGCAGCGCGCCCGCGAAACCGCCGAGCATCTGCGCCGCCATATATGGCAATACCGCATTCCATGCGAAGCTGCCGGCTACCGCAAGTCCCAGAGTCACAGCAGGATTCAGGTGCGCGCCGGAATAAGGGCCGGCCACGAAAACACCGCACATGACCGCGAAGCCCCAGGCCAATGTTATTACTACCCAGCCGGCTCCCTTGGCCTTCGATTTCTCCAATGTGCAGGCTGCGCAAACTCCGTCTCCGAGCAATACAAGTATGAGAGTTCCTATGAACTCGAACACACATTTGTCAAATAATGTCAGTTCCATGTCTCCGTATATTATTCCTTTCCTGAAAGCGTTCTCCTGATGGCGTCGGCCCAGCCTTCCTTCAGTTTCAATACCTTGGTAGCCGGTGCCAGCGGTTCGAACACCTTGTCGGCATTCCATTGGCGTTTGATGTCGTCCAATGATTCCCAATACCCTGTGGCAAGTCCTGCAAGATAACATGCACCCATCGCAGTAGTCTCCGTAACCCTTGGCCTGATTACCGTGGTGCCCAGGATATCTGCCTGGAATTGCATCATCAGATTGTTCCTGGATGCTCCGCCGTCGACTTTAAGTTCGGAAAGCTTTATGCCGGAATCCTGTTCCATTGCATTGACGATATCCATTGTCTCGAATGCGATTCCTTCGAGTGCGGCTCTCGCGATGTGCGCAGCCTTCGTGCCTCTGGTGAGGCCGCAGATGGTGCCCGTAGCGTATTGATCCCAATAAGGCGCGCCCATTCCGGTCAATGCCGGGACGAAGTAGACTCCTCCGTTGTCCGGAACCGTCATTGCCAGGCCTTCTATTTCAGATGAAGACTTGATGATGCCGAGTCCGTCCCTGAGCCATTGGACTACAGAACCTCCCACGAAAATGCTGCCCTCAAGCGCGTAGTTTACCTTGTCACCGATTTTCCATGCGATGGTCGTGAGCAGGTTGTTCGATGACATGATGGGTTTCTCTCCGCTGTTCATGAGCAGGAAGCAGCCGGTGCCGTATGTATTCTTTACTGAACCGGGAGTTATGCACATCTGCCCGAAGAGCGCGGCCTGCTGGTCTCCGGCAATACCGGCAATCGGTACCTTATGTGCGAACAATGTCGTCCTGGTGTGGCCGTAAATCTCTGAAGATGAATGCACTTCCGGCATCATTGACGCAGGGATGCCGAAGAGTTCAAGCAATTCTTCGTCCCATTTCAATGTATGGATGTTGAAAAGCATTGTCCTGGAAGCATTGCTGACGTCGGTGACATGGATGTCTCCTCTGGTGAGGTTCCAGATCAGCCAGGTGTCCACCGTTCCGAAGCGCAGTTTTCCCGCCTCGGCCTTGGCACGTGCGCCCGGCACGTTCTCCAGGATCCAGCGGATTTTGGTCGCGCTGAAATAGGCATCCAGGATTAGCCCGGTCTTCTCACGTATGAACTGCGTCAGGTTCTGTTCCTTGAGGCTGTCGCAATACTCCGACGTCCTGCGGTCCTGCCATACGATGGCATTGTAAACCGGCTCGCCGGTCTCCGCATCCCAGACAATCGTCGTCTCGCGCTGGTTGGTGATGCCGATGCCGGCAATGTCCAATCCGTTGATTCCCAATGCTGTAATGGCCTCGGCCACCACGGAAGCTTCTGATGACCAGATATCTTTCGGGTCATGTTCCACCCATCCCGGTTTCGGGAAATGTTGCGGGAATTCTTTCTGCGCCGTAGCGCAAATCCGGCCGTCGTGGTCGAAAACGATGGCGCGTGACGAGCTTGTGCCCTGGTCAAGTGCCAGAATATATTTGGTTTTCATCGTGTTATTTTGTTTCGCAAGTTGTCTGGCTTGCTGAATTGTTGTCCAAATCGTGGTATCAAAGCTCTTTTCTTAGCCTTGCTTTCGGGATTCCAAGCTGGTCGCGGTACTTGGCGATGGTCCTTCGGGCCACCTTGTAGCCCTTGTCGTTCATTATGGTTACCAGCTCGTCATCGGTAAGCGGCTTGTGCTTGTCCTCCTTGTCCACACATTCCTGGAGCACCTTCTTCAACTCCCTTGTGGAAACCTCTTCACCCTGCTGGTTTTCAAGACCTTCGGAGAAGAAATACTTCAGCGGGAAGATGCCGAAATGAGTCTCGATATATTTGCTGTTCACGACTCGGGATATGGTAGAAATGTCGAAACCTGTCTTGGCTGCGATGTCTTTCAATACCATCGGTTTGAGATTGGACTCGTCCCCGTCCATGAAATAATCGTGCTGGTAATCCACGATGGCCTGCATGGTGCTGAGCAATGTGTTGTGTCTCTGTTTCAGCGCCTCCACGAACCACTTGGCGGAATCCATCTTCTGCTTCACGAAGGTAGCCGCCTCTTTTTTCTGCCTTTCGGAAGAATTGGCTGCATCCATCAGCAGCTCAGCGTATTTCTTGTTGATTCTTATCTCCGGAATCGAGAATCTCGGCATTGAGAGCTTCAATTCTCCGTCCTCCAATGTGAGGATGAAGTCCGGAACGACCTGCTGCGCCTGGTCATTGTAAGAATCGTCTATCTGGCCGCCCGGTGACGGGTTCAGCTTGACGATCTTGTTCATCGCTGTCTTCAGCTCGTCCTGCGACAGGCCCAGCTTGCTCATTATCTTCTGGAAATGCTTGTTCGAAAACTCCTGGAAATAATCTGTCAGGATTCTCTCCGCATTGATGACCTCTGGTGTATGCTTCAGCCCTTTGAGCTGGATGAGCAGGCATTCGCGCAAGTCTCTGGCACCTATTCCCGGCGGGTCGAACTGCTGTATGATATGCAGCATGTCCAGCACTTCCTCGCGGGTCGTCGTGATGTTCATCCTGAAAGCCAGGTCATCCACGATACTGTCAATGTCCCTGCGCAGGTATCCGTCATCATCCAGGCTTCCGATTATGAACGCCGCCACGTTATGCTGCTGTTCGCTCAACTCCCTGAAACCCAGTTGGTCCATAAGGCTTTGCGTAAAACTCTCCTTGACGGAAAAAGTGTTGTATTGCGGTTTCTCGTCCTTGCCGTAATTGTTTACATGCAGCTTGTATTCCGGTATGGAATCGTCATCCTTGATTTCCGACAATGACACTTCACGCGGCTGCTCATCTCCGTCTTCATCCTTGCTCTCAGGCGCATCGTCGTCAAGTACCGGATTCTCTTCCAGCTCCTTACGGATGCGCTGTTCCAGTTCCTGAACCGGCAGCTCGATGAGCTTGATGGTCTGGATCTGAAGAGGGGAGAGCTTCTGTACCTGTTTTAGTCCTAGTTCCTGTTTCAGCATGATTGATATGGATTACAGATTGGCGGCCGGCCTGGCAACCATGACCGTATCTACTACATAATTGTGCTCCTTGTCCACCGCAGGGAATTGGATGTTTTCCTTGACTACGATGGCCGACGGATAAGACGATTTTATCTTCTGGAGGAATTCCATGGCTTCAGATTTGGTCCTGAAATCGCCCGCGACCACTCTGAAGAAAGGATTCTGGTAATTCCTGTATGCCGGAACTCCCGGGTAATTCATCCTGAACGCCCTCATGATGTTTTCCGACATTCCCCTCGCATTCTTGCTGTTGTCGAAGAAAATGCGCACCCTGTAACCGGTCAATGTACGTGCCGGGTTCTTGGCAATGTGTTGCTTCATTGCGCCTGTTATCGCCTGCGACTGGTGGATCTTCACGTCGCCGGTCCCGTAGTCGTGGGCCATCAGAAGATTGAAGATGGATTTTCCTACCAATGCGGAATCCACCGTCGACGCCTGCCTGTAAACAAGCGAATCCACCATTACTTTTTCCTCTGTCCTGTTCTGTGCCGCAGCTATTACCGAAAATAGCATTGCACACAATATCAATATCTTACGTCTCATTTTCATTTATTTTGCGGCATTCATCAGCTCTTCCAGCGGAATTCCCTTCCTGGTGATGGTTTTGTGCAGGCCTTTCGCTTTCACCGTGGTGGAAACATCGATCGTGTATTGTTCCGCCTTGATGTTCCGGGCCAATCCCAGGACCGTGAACAATGATATTCCGGGAGCCAATGATGCCCTTCCCGTCAAATTGTATTTCTCGTCGCAACGTGGTTCCACTGCGAAATCGTCCACCGTAAAATACACCAGTTCAGTGCCTTTGTAGTAGACGACGCCTGAAGTGTTCGTGACCCTGAACCCGAACATCGGGTTATGTATGCCTACGGCCACGGTTCCGTCAATGCTCTTGAGTCCTGACGGTGACAATGATACCAGTTCGCACGAGGTTACACTTATTTCCTTCGCCTTGCTGCATCCGGTCAGGCATACGGCAAGTATCGCGATGAACAATATGTAAATTTTTCTCTTCATAATCTTCAAAAATCGCCTCATCCGCATAAGGTCGGTTTTACAAAAATAGTGAAAAATTAATAAATGTCATATCTTTGCATGCGGTTTTGGAAATCAGAGCCGTAACATCTAAAGGAGGTCCTAAATGGGAAACAAGAAAGTATATATAGAGACTTACGGGTGCCAGATGAATGTCAATGACACTGAGGTTATTTTTTCCATCCTGAAAAAGGCTGGATATGACCGCACGGAAAATATGGACGAGGCTGACGTGATAATGGCCAATACCTGTTCCATCAGGGACAATGCCGAGCAGCGTATATGGGGCCGCATTGACCAGTTTTATGGACAGAAACGTCTGCACGAGGGCGTGGTCTCCGGCATTGTCGGCTGCATGGCCGAGCGCCTGAAGGACAAGCTCTTGGAGAGCGGGCGCGTGGATTTTGTCGCCGGTCCGGACTCGTACAGGTCTCTGCCTCTGCTTCTTTCCCGGATTGCTCCAGGCAAGCCTCAGATCAATGTCGAGCTTTCCCGCGAGGAGACTTACGGCGACATCGAGCCTGTCCGTATCGACAAGAACGGTGTTTCCGCGTTCATCTCCATCATGAGGGGATGTAACAATGTATGTTCGTATTGCGTAGTTCCTTATACCCGTGGTGCGGAGCGCAGCCGTGACCCTCATACTATCGTGAGGGAGGCGTGCGACGTGTTCGCCAAGGGCTACAAGGAGGTTACTCTGCTCGGTCAGAACGTGGATTCATACCTCTGGAAGAATCCTGACGACCCTCAGGAGCAGGTGGATTTCGCAGACCTTCTTTCAATGGTCGCGGAAATCAGTCCGGAACTTCGTGTCCGTTATTCGACTTCCCATCCTAAAGATATCAGCGACAAGGTGATAGACATGATGGCCAAGTATGACAATGTCTGCCGTCATATCCATCTGCCTGTCCAGTCCGGCAGCAATGTGATGCTGGAGAAGATGCGTCGCCGCTATACCAGGGAATGGTATCTGGACCGTGTCGCAAGAATTCGCCAGGCCATGCCTGATTGTGCCATAACTACCGACATCATAGCAGGTTTCTGCGGTGAGACGGAGCAGGATCATCAGGACACTCTGGACATCATGCGCCGCGTGAAGTATGACTACGCCTACATGTTCCAGTATTCCGAGCGTCCGGGAACATTGGCTGCCCGCAATTATCCTGATGACATCACTCCTCAGGAGAAGACCCGCCGATTGAATGAGATTATCGCCCTTCAGAACGAGCTGAGCCTGGAAAGCAACAAGCGCGATGTCGGCAAGACGTTCAAGGTCCTCATCGAAGGAACGTCCCGTCGCAATGACGAGGAACTCTGCGGCCGCACCACGACGAACAAGATGTGCGTGTTCCCTGCCTTGCTGGCCTCTGAAAACAACCCGGTCGACGGCCACAAGTTTTTCAATGTAGGCGACTACACCACCGTCAAAGTCCTCTCCTGCACCTCCGCCACTCTCATCTGCGAACTGGTGTAAGCCTAGAATAATTGCATGACGATATCCGCTGTCGTTTCCAATCTGGTAATAGCGCAAAGACTCGTGCCCATATCCTTTATGCTGGAGCCCAAAAGGTACACGTTATCGTCTATAAAAAGGAAACGGTCGTGGGATTTGTGAGGGATTTGTATGAACTCTATCGGTTCGTATTGTTCATTGTGCTTTTCGAGATCTAATTTGAATTGCTGTGTATAGCGGGAGTGGATTGTGGCAGAGACTCCCGCTGCTCTTTTGGTCAGTAGCGTCAGGACTCGTTCATCAACGAAATTGTCAATAAGGACAATGCGCTGGAACATTTCGGCGTTGGTGGATATGAAACGTCGCATTGCAACAAAAGCGTCCATGATGCGAATGCTTACTTCAATAGCGGTATCGCTTTTCAATACCGCGCTTAATTGAGCGACGCCTTGTTCGGTGAAAGCATACGGAGCACGTCTTACAGCCATCTTGAATGACTCTATTTCAGATTGGGACATCATATTGGAGGTCACAATTTGTGACTTCCAATTATCGAATTCTTCTTTGGATAACTGAAACATGAATCTTTCAGGAAAACGACCGGAATTGCGTTTTACTGCCTGATTAAGTACTTTTGTTTCAACGTTATACATTTTTGCCAAGTCTCTGTCAAGCATGACTTGAACACCTCTGAAGGTGTAAATGACGCGTTCTATTGATTGAGGACCGCGATTTGTGATGTCATTTTTCGGGGTCATATCTTTCTTTGTCATAATTGCTTGCCAAGTTATTTTTTTAGGATTACTTAATCAAATCATCGTGATTTGTTCGTCGGCGAAGCTGTAGAAGCAGCCGTTGGCTATTATCAGGTGATCCAGAAGTGATATTCCGAACGTGTTGGAGGCTTTCTTCAGACGTTCGGTTTCTTTGATGTCCGCTTGGCCGGGATGCGGGTTGCCGGAAGGATGGTTGTGTGTCATAATCAGGCCGTCCGCCCTCTTTTCCAGAGCTTTCCTCATTATCATATTCGTGTCAATGGATGTGGAAGAGAGCCCTCCGGATGTCAGTTTCTCCTTGAAAATCACGATGTTGGACCTGTTGAGGTACAATATCCAGCATTCTTCATGGTCAAGCCCTTTCAGTATCGGGGCCATCAGTTCGTAGACTTGTTTCGATGTCGTGATCGGCGTTCTCGGCGACGTGGAACTTTCGGAAGCGAACCTGCGTCCAAGTTCGAAAGCGGCAGTTATCGTAACAGCCTTGTCTTTTCCTATGCCGGGTACTTCCATCATCTTGTCTATTGACATCGATGACAATCCGGTCAGGTCGCACGCGTTGTGCAGGAGCTCATGCGAGATTTCCAGGACATTCTTCTTTCCATAACCCGTCCGCAGCAGAATTGCCAGCAGCTCGGCATTGCTCAGGGCCTCCGCCCCTTTGGTGAATAGCCTTTCCCTAGGCCTTTCCTCTTCATTGATATCTTTCAGTTTCATCATGTAGGTTGTTTGAGTTTCATCGGCAAGATACAGAGGAAAAAACGAAAAAATCTGCATTTGTGGACTTTGCACATGCAGATTTTTATGATTTTTATGTTCCGTGGAAGATTTTTATCTCCCATGTGACAAAATTATAATTTTTCAGAGCGATTTTTTTATATTCCCTTAGTGCGTTTTTTAAGGATTACTTACTCCGTAAAATCAGATCACCCAGCTCCCTGATGTCGCGCACTATCAGATCCGGAGGGAAAAAATCCGGGGCCGGATTGTTTCTTGCATCCTCTGCCACCTTCAGCGCGGTCTCCAAGGTGGTCTCGCCGGACAGCACCAGCACACCTACCGCCCCCGCGTTATGAGCCATGGCTGTGTCCGTATAAATCCGGTCTCCCGTCATGATGATTTCTTCCGGTTTGAGCCCATGCCTGTGCATGATGCCGTCCAGCATTGTCGGATCCGGCTTGCCGAGAACGATGTCCGGTTTCCTGCCGGTAGCGTGTTCAATGCATTTCTGCAGGGAACCGCAGTCCACCAGCACGGTTTTCTGGTCGGTAGGGCATACGCGATCAGGATTCGTCGCCACGTACGGAATGCCCTGGCTGGCCCACCATGCTGCGCGGCAGAGTCTCGGATAGGTGAGCGTAGTGTCGAATGCTACGACCAATACATCAGGCACATCTTCCGGGTCGTCGCTGCAAGCTTCGAATCCGGCCTTTTCGAATTGGCTGACCATGCTTGGTGTCCCGAGCATGAAAAGCTTCTTCGCCTGCGGATAAGTCTCTTTTATATAATCGATTGCAGCAAGAGATGTCGTATACATGTTTCCCTCGTCAGCCTTGATTCCCAATCTGTCCAGCTTATGCAGATAATCTGCAACGGATTTCGTCGGGTTGTTTGTCAGGAATGAATATCCCACCCCGGCCTTCGTCATGTCCTCCAGGAATCCCGGCGTGAAAGGAAACAGACGGCTTCCCATATAAATGGTCCCGTCCATATCCAGGGCAATATGCTTGATTTTGGCAAGCTTCTCCCTGATCTCCGGCGTCAGTTCCTTGTTGTAGTCAGTTGTCATTACGATATGATTTTTAATTATTTTTCCAAAATTCGATACGATTCGTAAAGATAATGAAAAATAATGAAACGAAGTGCAAAGATGTCCTCCGCTGGCAATGCGTCCTGCGTTGCTACTTTGTACCATCTAAAACGTTTTCTCGGAACAAAACGTATAAAATTGTACATCTGGTACCGCTTAAAACGTTTTCGCGGAACAAAATGCAGGGTGCATCAGATTTTAGCCGTTTATGACGTGAGGTTCGGGAAAGGAAAAAGTGATGAGATTAGCCACGCTGCGCGTGCCTTTTCTCTGCTCCTTGCCGGAGGGGCCCTTGCACGCGTCATGAAGCTCACGGCCGGAGGCCGTGGGGTTTTTTCCTTTGAAGACCTTACAGGAGCGGACTCCTGACGGCCTTCAAATGAAAAAGCCCGGCGCGATGCGCCGAGCTTCATGACGTTTGCGGAGAGAAGGAGATTCGAACTCCTGATACCCTTTAGGGGTATACACGCTTTCCAGGCGTGCCTCTTAAGCCACTCGAGCATCTCTCCAATAACAACCCTGTCGGCGCACGAAACGCGGAAACAGGATTGCAAATATACTAATTATCTGTAAAACTACAATGTTTTGCGTTTCAGTTTTTCCACATATATGTCGATATGCCTGAGAGCCCTCGGAATATCTATGCTCTGTGGACACTTGGGCCGGCATTGGCCGCAGCCTATACAATGATCCGCCTGGCGGACGGTCTCCACGGCCCTGTCGTAGCTGACAAGATAACGCCTCTTGAGCCTCTGGAAATGATCCTGTTCGCAACTCTGGGCGATTTCACCGGAATTCACATGGTCATTGTAATGCCTGAAAATCGTCGGGATGTCGATGCCGTAAGGACAAGGCATGCAATAGCTGCAGGCGGTACACGGCACGGTAGGGTAGTCCTCCATGAGGTTCGCCATCTCCGTCAGGAACGCTTTCTCCTCGTCATTCAACGGCTTGAAATGCGAAAACGTCTCCACATTCTCGATCAGCGGGTCCATGGACGACATGCCGCTCAGCACCGTGAGAATATTCGGATAAGAACCACAGAACCTGAACGCCCATGACGCGATGGACATCTGCGGCTCTCGCTCTTTCATTCTCTCCGCGATGGCATCAGGCAGTTTCGCCAAGCGCCCTCCGAGAAGCGGCTCCATGATGGTCGCAGGAATATTGCGCTTCGCCAACTCCTCATACAGATAATCCGCATTGACATTCTCCGGAGCCTTCGCATGCTCCCAATCGACATAATTCATCTCGATCTGCACGAAATCCCAATGATATTTCTCATGGAGCTCCATGAATTGGTCGAAAACCTCCTTCCTGCCATGGAAAGAAAAGCCGAGATTACGGATGCGCCCTGCCTCACGCTCCTCCAGAAGAAAATCAAGCAGGCCGTTGTTTATATACCTCTCCTCGAAACCCTCGAAACCCTCGAAACCGGAAGTCCCGATGGCATGAAGCAGATAATAATCGAAATAATCTGTACGCAATGCCTCCTGCGAATCACGATACATCTTCAGACCGGCCTCGCGTGAAAAATTATTGAAATTCGACAACTTGGTCGCAATGTAGTATGACTCACGAGGATAGCGGCTCAATGCGATACCTGTAGCCTCCTCCGACTGGCCCTGCAAATAGGCTGGCGACGTATCATAATAATTGACGCCGTTCCGGTAAGCATAATCCACCATCTCATTGACAGCCTCCTGGTCGATATGGTCCTTGCCGTCCTCGCCCTTCTTCATCGGCCACCTCATGCACCCGTAACCCAGCAACGACACCTTTTCCCCGTTTTTCGGACTCGTGCGCATCTGCATCTCAGCATTCCCGGAGACCTCGGCCCGCTTGTCAGACGAAAACGAACATCCTGTCAATGAAGTCGTTCCGACAGCCAATGCACCTGCGCCGGCTGTCTTGAGAAAATCTCTCCTATCCATAAATCCGCTCATAGCTAGTCTCTCCTATGTACTTTAAGCCCGTTGACCCGGATTGCGCTCAAAGGCCTTGACGGACAGAGGAATTCGCACGCGCCGCAACCGATGCACCTGCTCTCGTCCACCGTCGGGATTCTCAATGAATCTTTATCCGAAGGATCCTTTCTGACCATCAGGATAGCCCCTGACGGACAATGCCTTGAACAGTTTCCGCATGAAACGCCATCTCTGTTCACCACGCACAAATCCAGGTTCACCTTCGCCACGCCGATGTGCATTGTGGTCTTCTCCTCGATGCTGTAATTCCTGATCGGTCCGGAAGGGCAGACCTGAGCGCAACGGTTGCACTCCACACGGCACCATCCGCGCTCATAAGACATCTCCGGCTGCATCAGATGCTCCAGCGACGTCGACGGACGCAGGACCCCGTTAGGACACTGTGACACACAAAGTTGGCACGCGGTGCAATGCTGGTAGAAATCCTTGACGCTCAATGCTCCGAAAGGAACCAGCGGAGTCTCACGCTCAGGCGCCTTCTTGCCGAGGACCGTAGCCAGACCGCCGTCCACCTTCTTGTCCTGCGCCTTCAGGGTCAATGATCCCAGGACCAATGCAGATGTGCCGATGAATGCGCGCCTGCCGCTGTCTTTTGCCGGAACGGACTTTTTGACTTCCTGAGCCTCAGTCTGTTTCGCTTTCCAGAAAGGCATGTATCTTATAGCTCCGTGCTTGCAGGTGTCTATGCAGTCGAAACAATCCACGCATCTGCTGTAATCTATCTTGTGGTTATCCACGTCAATGCACGCTGCCTTGCAATTCTTTTCGCAGAGGTGACAATTGCCGCACTTGGAAGTGTCGAAGAACGGACGGAAAATCGCAAACCTGGAGAAGAAGCTCAGGACCGTTCCCACAGGGCAGATGGTGTTGCAATACGTCCTGCCGTTGCGGGCGGCCAGAAAGACCAGCACCGCGAAAGTGACAGAAGCGATGATGAATGTAGGCAAACTCCTGATCCACACCTCTTTATTCTCGAATGCAAATCCCCCGGCCTTCTCGGCAATCCATGCGCAAAGGTTGTTGCCCCAAAGCCAGACAGGCGCGAAAAGATTCTGGGCAATGCGGCCGAACGAGCTGTATGGAGCAATGAGTGCCGTAACCGCGCTGAACCCGGCTATGAGAAGAATGATGAAAATCACCAGCACGCCATATCTCAGCCATTTTTTCTCGGGCGACCAGCTGTAGGACTTCTTATGTGTCTTTCTCCAGCCCTTGAATGACCGCGCGGCGATATCCTGGAAGATTCCGAGCGGGCAAATGATTGAGCAGTAAAGCCTTCCGAAGACCAATGTCAGGAGGACCAATGCCAGGACGACGCCTGCATTCATTGCCAGGACAGCAGGTAAGAACTGGATTTTCGCCAGCCATCCGAACCATTTGGCAGCCAGGCCCGTAAAGTCCAGAAACAGAAGAGTACAGAGGATAAACACGGCTCCTGCTGCAATTGTGCGAATCTTTTTCAGCATAAACTGTTATTAATTCAATATTATCAGAACTGGAGCGGGATGGCTCAATTCGAGTTTGACCTCGTCCTTGTCCGCGACGTTCAATGTTGCCTTCCACCAATTGTCGAAAACCACGCCCGAAGTCTGCCATTTCAGACCTTCCGACTTGATGGTGAGTGTGTTGTCCGGCGAAAATATGGAAATCTCCCTGCCGTTCCCCACGAAAAACGAAGTGCTGGAACAGATGGCGAAAGATGTGGTCCAATCTGAAATTATGTCCACGTCCAGTTCGTGCGGAATCTCCACGCCTGCCAGCAACTCCCTCTCTTTCAGACCGTTGAGTTCCTTGGCGTATTCCATCAGATAAGACAGGTTCCCGATGGTGTGGTCCTCCCTTTTTCCGCCCGCACCCAGGATATGAATCGTATCTATATCATGGTAATTCATCAGCGCGTAGCGGAAAGCCTTGTTCAGGTCATTGTAATCCTGCTCCTCCACCTGGACGATGATGCCGGCATATTTCCCACGCATGGATTTCGGCAGCGAATCAAGATCCCCGATTATGGCATCCGGCAGCCTCTCCTCTCCGAAAATCTTCACGTTGTTCCGCATAAATGCAGTCGCCGCTCCATCGCAGCAGATGACGTAATCAGCTGTGCGAATGAGATATAGAGGATATTCCTTCTTGGGGAAATCTCCGTTGCAGATGATTACCGCGCTTGCCATATCTTATTTTTTACGAATTATGCCCAAACCATGTCTTACCGGAATGATGACGGTCTCCACCCTCGGGTCGTTCGCCGCCAATTCATTGAATCTCACGATTCCCGCGGTCTGCTTGTCCTCCGGCACGTGCTCCGCGAAAACCTTCCCGTCCCAAAGGACGTCGTCGGCGAGAATAAATCCTCCGCTTCGCGTCAATGCTAGCGCAAGTTCGTAGTAGTCAGCGTATTCTCTCTTGTTTGCGTCAATGAATACGAGGTCGTAGACTGTCTTCCCGTCCTGCTCGCGGAGAAATTCCTTGGCGTCCCCTATGTGGAGCGAAATCTTGTCCTCCACGCCGGCGCGTGTGAATCCCTCCACTATCAGGTCTTCCATCTCGTCATTGATTTCCGATGTGTCAATGTGTCCGTCTTCTGGCAGTCCGAGTGCCATGCAGATGGCGGAATAACCTGTGAATGTTCCGATTTCCAGCACGTTACGTGGCGACAGCATCTTCACCAGCATATATAAAAATGCGCCCTGGGTGCGTCCGGACAGCATCCTCGGGTAATTGGTTCTGATATTGGTCTGACGCTCCAGCCAGTCCAGCGCGTCATTCCTGAAAGAGCTATGAAGGTCTATGTATTTTTCCAATGGACTTTCCATCTCACTACTAATTTTTGTCGTTTCGTGCCTCGCGTGCGGGGGTGCCTCTGTTTCAGCTAATTACTAGCTGCGACCATTGCAGGCCCTCGCGCTTTTATATTCGTTACCCCCACCCTAAATCCCTCCCCTCGGGGGAGGGACTTGCCCACGCCCTATCGGGCTCTAAGTTACCTATCGGGCTTTAAGTTATTTTCAATGTTGCCTGGGTAGAGGGCTTCATTGTGAGTTTGCGTGGAGCGTAATATCTTGAATATTAGTCGTTTGATTAATTTCAGAGTTGACAAAACCCTAACTCTGAAATCAGCTATATTGCTGACTGGCAGGTGCTTATGCTCCACGCCAACCTTCTTCTACTTCCTCGCGTGTGGGGTTCCCTCTGTTTCAGTTTGTTACTGACCAGGACTCTTGCAGGCCCACGCGCTTTTATATTCGTTTCGGGCTCCAATCCCTATCGCATATCACAACATTATCAGCGAGCTGGTGCGGCCCGGGGCGAAAATCCGGCAGGCCATGTCGCGGATTTCGGCGGCTGTGACCGCCTCCACCTGCCTTCTGGTCTCCTCCGAAGAAGAAACCATGCCGTAAGCCAGGAGACTTTTACCCATGCCGAGACATTGGGCCTCCCCGTTGTCCGAACTGATGGCGAGCTGGCCCAGAAGCTGTTTCTTGGCCGCATTGAGCTTTCTGTCAGATAGTTCCGACTCCTGCAGTTTCGCCAGTTCCCTGTTTATGGCAGCCATGCATTTCTCCAGATTCTCCCTTTCGCATCCGAGCGATATGGCCAGAATCCCGGTATCCGAATACTGCGTATATGAGGTCTCCACGCCGTACACCCAGCCATGTTTTTCACGCAACACGCTGTTCAATATCGAATTCATTGCCGGTCCGCCCAATATGTTGCTCATCAATACGGTAGCGATTCTTTCTTTCTCCTCGTAAAGCGACGGGGCGAAACCTCCGATCACCGCATTGGCCTCATGATTCCTCTTGTTCAGCACGTCGCTGAAGACATTGTCCAGAACCACGGGCTTCAGCCTGGCCTGTCCGCCGGTGGCGTCAGCATTGTCCCCGAAGAACTTGCTGAACATTTTTCGCGCGTCAGCCTCCATCTTTTTCTCGTCGATGTCGGCGACGATGGTGAATGCCATTGACTGCGGTACGAACTTGTCTTTCACGAACTTGCGCAACTCTTCCGCGGTGATGGCCTTGACAGATTTCACCGTCCCGAGTATAGGCATTGAAAGCGGATGCCCCATGAAAAGCTTCTCCTCGAAACGGTCGTAGATGTCGTCTGCCGGGCTGTCCTTGTACGACTTGATTTCGTCTATTACGACGCCCCTTTCGGTATCGACTTCATTGTCCGGAAACATGGCCGAAGTTGCGATTTCCAGCAGCAATGACTCTGCTTTCGGCAAATCTTCTTTCAGTACCGTCGCATGGAGCACGATTTCCTCTTTGGTCGTGTAGGCATTCAGTTCTCCGCCCAACTTGTCGAGGTAACCGTTTATCACTGAGGAACTTTTGTTTGCCGTACCCTTGAAAAGCGTATGCTCCGTAAAGTGGGCGATGCCGCTATGGAACCCTGATTCGGACCTTGTTCCGCAACTGATGCCCAACGCGCAATAAGCTACGGCGGATCCGCCTCTCTTCACTGCATATCTGATTCCGCACCCTGCTTTCCCTGTAATCATAATATGCTGTTTATCTGGTTTTTGCGATCTTTTTAAGATCTCCCTTGAGAAAGCCGGCATTCTCCGTGCCGGTGACAGTATGTTTCTTGTAATAGAACAGCTCGTGCGTTCTTGCGTCAATGAGAATCTTCCAGCATACAGCGCCCTTGTGCGGCTCCGTCGGGGTAATCACGTAGCTGACCAATGTCCTGCTGTCGCCTGCCAGAAACAGGCTGTCCGCCACGTCTCCGCTTTCTATGTCAATGCCTTTCTGTGCAATCTTTTCACGGAATGCGGAATCCGCTGCCGGTGCGATGTCCTCTTCAGCGATGACTGCCTTGCGTCGCGCCGATTTGCTGAGAGGGGTCACGTATGAACCGATGCCGGAAAAGTTGCCCTGCAAGGATTTGGCAATGTAGCCCTGCATGATGTCCACCAGTCCCGGAAGCATCGCGGCCTCACGTCCGGAAGGAAAATCGGCAGCGCAGACAGGCATGCTCACGACCTCCACCATGTCATTGACAGTCTTGGCATTGGCCTTGCCTTTCACGATGGTGAGCATCATTATGCCCGGCTGTTCCTCCTTTTTGTATTTCACCTTCACCGGAAGCATGAAATAGTATTCCTCATTGTTTTTCAATGAGTTGAACTCGTCTACCGAACAGAATTCGAAAGGGGAGAGGCTCCAGGTGTTGTTCAGCGCCTCCTGCAATATCGGGTCAATGAAATTGGTGCCCGGCAGGACGACTTTCATTGTCCTCGTGGCGAAGTCGCTGAGCTTTTCTTTTCTGGTCGTTATCTGGGCCTGTGAAAAAGCATTGACACTCATCATCAATGCCGTCAGGAATATTGCTATTTTCTTCATCATAACACGTCTCGTTTAAGTTGCGCACGCATTGTCCGGCGTAATTGGCGTCACATGCTGCGTGATAGGAAACAAAGTTACAAAATTTATGTTTATCTTTGTAGAGAATGTCCTAATATAAACAGCTTTCAAGCTATGCCGGAAAATTCGCAATACATAGTCTCCGCGAGAAAATATCGCCCGGATTCTTTCGAGGATCTCATCGGGCAGGATAACATTGTCAAAACACTGAAGAACTCCATTGTCAGGGGAAAATTGGCGCATGCCTATCTCTTCTGCGGCCCGCGAGGCGTGGGTAAGACGAGTGCCGCCCGCATCTTCGCCAAGACCATCAACTGTTCTTCGCCGACGGCGGATATGGAGCCTTGCGGCCAATGCGAGTCCTGCGTTTCTTTCCAGGAAGGACGTTCGTATTGCATCCATGAGCTCGATGCCGCGTCCAACAATGGTGTCGAGGATATCAAGACGTTGATGGACCAGGTGCAGATTCCGCCGCAGGTGGGAAAATACAGCGTGTACATCATCGACGAGGTCCACATGCTGACCCAGTCTGCGTTCAATGCTTTCCTGAAAACGTTGGAGGAACCGCCTGCACATGCGATTTTCATCCTGGCGACCACCGAGAAGCACAAGATTCTGCCGACGATCCTGTCCAGGTGCCAGACCTACGATTTCAACCGTATCAGCATTCCTGACATAGTGAGGAATCTGCGCGACATCGCGACTAAGGAGAATATCAATATTGATGACGAGTCGCTCCACATCATCGCCCGCAAGGCTGACGGGGCAATGCGTGACGCGCTCACGATTTTCGACCAGACGGTGGCGTTTTGCGGTACCGACGTGAAATACGAGGACGTCATCAGAAATCTCAATGTCCTGGACTACGAGCATTGCTTCCACCTTACTGATGCAATGCTTGCAAATGATTATGGTTCAGCGCTTCTGGAGTTCGACAATGTATTGTCCAAGGGGTTCAATGCCCTGTATTTCGTGGCTTCGCTCAGCTCTCATTTCAGGAATCTGATGGTGGCGAAGAATGGTGCTTTGGACGCTTTGCTGGAATTCCCGGATTCATTGAAACTGAAATATAAGGAGCAGGCGGACCGCTGTCCGATCCAGTTCCTGTACGATGCGCTTTCCGTGACCTCCCAGTGCGAGTCCGGTTACAAGGAGAGCATAAATCCGCGTCTGCATATCGAGTTCGCGTTGATGAAACTTTGCTTCCTTACGGGAGGACCTGTTTCATTGCGTCCGGCGGCTCCTGTTACGGCTCCTCAGGCCGCACCTCAATCTGCGCCGAGGACAGCACCTCAGCCGGCGCCGAGACCGCAGCCCCAGCCAGAACCGGCCCAGCCTGATACGGCTCCAGCCAAGCCTGTCAATGTTGCAGAAACGCCTGTAGCACAGCCTGTTGCTGAAACGGCTGCTGCTCCGGAGACACCGGCGTCACCGGAAACTACGGCTGAAACGGCTGCTCCGGCACGTCGGAAAAGGACTTCCAAGTCGGCAGCACTTTCACTGGATGCTATAAAGGAGGAGTCTAATGCGACCTCATCGGAAGTTGCGAACAATAATCTTTCTGACAGGATACCTGAAAATGCAGAGATTACCGGACACTGGCAGAAATTGCCTGAACAATACAGGTCCCGTCCGCGCCTTTATTCGACATTGGCCACTACCAAGCTGAATGTCAAGGAGATGGATGGCTACAAACTGCTGGAATTCTATGTCATGAACCTGGCGCAGAAGACTTGGGTTGAGCAGGAATTGCTCCGCGAACTGGAGGACAAGCTTCAGAAGTCATTGGGTACCAAGCGGGTAAGACTGGCGGTAGAGGTCATTCCGGAAGAAAAAGTCGAAAAGAAAATATATATGCCTGAGGATAAGGCGAAAGCCATGATGGCAGGTAATGAAGAAATCAGGAATCTGGTGAAAGACCTGGATTTGGATGTGAAATAATAAAACGAAGGGAAAATGAAACTCCGTTGCGAAAATCTTGTTAAGAAATATGGTGTAAGGACTGTCGTCAAGGGCGTGTCCATGGAAGTTGAGCAGGGCGAAATCGTCGGATTCCTCGGTCCTAATGGAGCAGGTAAGACTACGAGTTTCTATATGATTACAGGTCAGGTGGTTCCGAACGGCGGAAGAATCTACCTGGATGATGAGGACATCACGGATCTTCCTATGTACAAGAGGTCTCTCAAGGGTGTGGGCTATCTTCCGCAGGAGGCTTCCGTGTTCAGGAAGATGTCTGTCGAGGACAATATCATGTCGGTCATGGAACTTTCCGACATGACCAAGGAGGAGCGCCGTGACCGTCTGGAGTCGCTTATCGACGAATTCAACCTTTCCAAGGTGCGCAAGAGTCTGGGAATCCAGCTGTCAGGAGGTGAACGCCGCCGTTGTGAAATCGCCAGGGCGCTTTCCATTGACCCTAAATTCATTCTTCTGGATGAGCCTTTCGCGGGCGTGGACCCGATTGCTGTGGAGGATATCCAGTATATCATTGCGAAGCTGAAGTACAAGAACATCGGCGTGATTATCACGGACCATAATGTGGGTGAGACCATGGCGATCATTGACCGTGCATATCTTCTGTATGAGGGTACGATTCTCCAGTCCGGCACGCCGGAGAAACTCGCGAATGACGAGGATGTCCGTACGAAGTACCTCAGTTCCGGATTTATCCTGAAGCGTTCACCGGCCGTAGAAAAGGCACGCCGCGAGCATGCCGAGATCATGGCTGCCCGCGCTGCTGCAGAAGAAAAACGCTAGCGTACGATTTCCACTTTGTCCCCGCAGTCGTATATTGCATCCTTGTCCATGTACGTCATGGTGGACGGAACATGCACCTTCCTGAGATTCAAGCACTTCTCCACGGCATAGGCCTCGATTCTCTCTGTCCCTTCCGCGAAAACTATCTCCTCCACGTTCTCCAGGCGGTAGATGAAATTCTTTTCTATTACCTTGACCGGCTTGAGTTCCAGTCTGGTTATCGCGGGAGGGATAAAGTGCGGCGCATCGTTACCTGTATTGTATAAAACATTCTTGTATGCAGTCAGGAACTTGTTGGCGGGATCGACATTGATTTCGCGGAGGGTACTGAAGTTGCTGCCCAGATAAACCGTGTTCTCTCCGACACTCTCCACATTGCTGCCCAGATACAGCTTGTCATATGACCCGTTGACCTTTTTGACGGGGCAGAAAGACGTGATTCTGAAGCCGTTGGTGCTGAACGGCACCAGCACATAATCGAGTCCGGAGTCCTTCACCTCTGCAACATTGAGACTGCCCTCCTCGAAATTATACGCGAACTTCCCGTCCTCGAAGAGATTGAAATCCGCCCTGACAGGCTGGAGCACATCGCGATATTTCCCGGTATCATCCATTTTGTAGTCAATGCCGTTTGTCGGGTCGCTGACGTGCCACTCTTTGTCTACGTATGCGTAGTTCCAGGCATGGCCGCCAATCCCGACGAGCCAACCGTTCACGCACATTGCCGGAATATCCTGGCTCTGGCACATTATCTTGAACAGGTTAGCATAACCCTGGCAGACGCAGACCTTATGGATGAACACGTCATAAGGGTCGAGATAAATGGTCTCATTTCCGCTGCCGTATCTGACATTCTTCACGATCCAATTGAAAATATTGTCGTATGTCTGAATCTTGCTGCCCGCTTTCAAGTTGTTGTCAATGAATTGCTTGATCTCGGCAAACTGCTTCTCCGTAATCTTCGTTTCTCCCGGAGTCAATGTCTTTGCAGGGTCCACTGCCGTCAACAATTCGCGCAGCGCGAGTGCCCCGTCTGCCGGCAGCCGCTTAGCCCCGTCATCCTCCGGAAAGTCAATGCCTGCCGGCGGTTCCTTGTCCGGAATCTGTTCGCTGCCGTTCTCTTTTCCGCATGACGCGAATCCAAGAAACGCCAACAACATCATAATCAGAAACTTATTGCCCATGTGTCTTTCGTGTTAGGGCACAAATGTAACATTATTTTGCTGTCGTTGATGAAAAAAATCCTATATTTACGGGAAATCGCTCGAAAAATGAAAAGAATATTTGCAGCATTGACATTGACCTTTATCACGGCGTCGGCATTGGCACAGACGGGGACTTGGAGCGGCAGGTTGGACGTTTCCGGCACGACGCTTTCGCTAGTTTTTCACATTGGCGACAGCACCGCCACTCTAGACGTGCCCGACCAGGGCGCGAAGGCGATACCGGTGTCAGTAAAACGCTCCGCTTTCGGTTCCATTGAACTGGAAGTGCCGTCCATAAATGCTTCATACAAAGGACTGTGGACAGGTAAACTCATTACTGGGATATATGCGCAGAACGGAATGTCGTTTCCGCTGCCATTGACACCCGGAGCACCGGTTCTGAGGCGTCCGCAAACCCCTGTAGGACCCTTTGCTTATGTCAATGCAGATGTTTCATTTTCCAATGGTGATGCTGTTCTGAAAGGGACATTGACAATGCCGGAGAACTGTTCCCGAGAGACTCCTGTGCTCCTCATGGTTACCGGAAGCGGGCTGCAGAATCGGGACGAGGCAATGTTCGGTCATAAGCCGTTTGCAGTGATTGCCGATGCGTTTGCCAAGGCCGGGATCGCGACATTGAGATATGATGACAGGGGATTCGGCGAGTCTACAGGAGATGTTGTTTCCTGTACTACGGAGGACTTGAAGAATGATGCTCTGGCCGGGATTGGTCTTCTGAGAGAGAAGTTTGACCATGTCGGAGTGCTCGGACACAGTGAAGGCGGAAGCATTGCGCTGATGTTGGCTGCGGAAGGCAAGGCTGATTTCGTGATTAGCCTGGCAGGCATGGTGGCCTCCGGTTCCGAAACGCTTCTGGACCAGAACCGTCGAGCGCTCCAGATGGCCGGGTTCCCTGAATCCGAAACCGATAGCTATTGCAGATTTCTTGCTGACGCCTACGCGGCTGTTGTCAATGATATGCCGTTACCGTCTCCTGACAACTATTGTCTCCCTGCCGGGCTCAAACAGAATGCGTCCATGCTAAGTGCTTCATTGAAAACTCCTTACATGAAATATTTCTTGGGAATGAATGTGTCGGATATCTTAGGCTCGGTCAAATGTCCTGTAATGGCTCTCAATGGCACCAAGGATACCCAGGTAGACTGCGATCGCAACCTGTCACTTCTTCGCCAAGGCCTTTCCGGAGGCTATACTTTTGCTGATGAATCTTCGGTCAATGTTGTCAAGGCCGAAATCGGGCTGAACCATCTGTTCCAGCACTGCCGGACCGGTGAAATGTCAGAGTACAAAGAAATAGAAGAAACCTTCTCCCCGGATGTTCTCACCGAAATGATAACCTGGCTACATCTCCGCTTATCGCAAAAATGATTGGCAATGCCTGCCGGGTTTTCACAATTTTGTTCCGAAAAAACGTTTTAAGTTACACCGAATGCCTTAAATAATGCATTTGGTACCGCGAAAACGTTTTAACTGGGACAAAACATCGTGTTTGTCCCGAATCCACGTCCCCAAAAGAGTAGCAGGGCAAAAATGGAGGAGCGTTTTACCCGATATTCACATAGTCGCGGATGTCCTGCGGAGATACCGGGTTGCTGCCCAGGATCAGCAGGCGCTCTACAACGTTGCGCAGTTCACGGATGTTTCCCGTCCAGCTTTTCTCCTGGAGCATCTTGATGGCTTCCGGAGAAAAATCCTTCTTAGGCATACCGGATTCTGTGCTCACCTGGTCGTTGAAGTACTTGACCAGCAGCGGAATATCGTCACGTCTTTCGTCCAGTGACGGCACGTGGAGGACGATTACGCTCAATCTGTGATAAAGGTCCTCCCTGAATGTACCCTTCTCGATTTCCGCTTTCAAATCCTTGTTCGTGGCAGCCAGAACCCTGACATCCACGATGATATCCTTGTCGCTGCCGACACGTGAAAGTTTCTTTTCCTGCAATACGCGCAGCACTTTCGCCTGGGCTGCGAGGCTCATGTCGCCTATTTCATCCAGGAACAATGTACCGCCGTCGGCCTGTTCGAATTTTCCTTTATGCTGTTTGATTGCAGATGTGAAGGCGCCCTTTTCATGTCCGAAAAGCTCACTTTCGATGAGTTCTGACGGGATGGCCGCGCAGTTGACCTCGATGTAAGGCATGGCGCTGCGGTTGCTCTGCTGATGCAGACTTCTGGCTACCAGCTCCTTACCGGAACCATTAGGTCCTGTAATCAATACACGGGCATCAGTCGGCGCCACTTTCTCTATCATCTCCTTCAGATGCTTTATCGGTGCGGATTCGCCTATCATCTGCTGCCCGAACACTTTCTTCTTCAGATTGGTGTTTTCGGTGATGATCTGCGTGCGCTCCGTCGCGTTTTTGATGGTGATCAATATCCGGTTAAGGTCCAGCGGCTTCTGGATGAAATCGAAAGCGCCTTTCTTTATGCATTCTACGGCCGTTTCAATGTCGCCGTGGCCGGAAATCATGATGATGGCGGAGTCAATGCCGTCCTTGCGGAGCTTTTCCAGCACTTCCGTACCCTCCATGTTGGGCATCTTGATGTCGCAGAAAATCACGTCATAACGTTCCTTCTCCGCCATTTCGATGGCCGTAGGACCATCTTCAGCCTCTTCCACATTATATCCTTCATCTGACAGGATCTCGCTCAATGAGTTCCTGATAGCTCTTTCGTCATCAACAATCAATATTTTCATCTCACTACTAATTTTATTCGTATTTTATTATGATTTCGCGATATTCTTCGGGAATCGTATCGTGAAGCAGGCCCCCTGGATGGAGAACGACCTGCTGTACGAAATCTCTCCGCCGCAGCGCTCCAGGATATTGCGGCAAATGGCAAGACCCAGTCCCGTTCCGCTGCTCTTCGTGGTGAAATTCGGCGTGAACAGCCTGTTGCGGTTCTCATCCTTGATGCCGGGACCGTTGTCCTCCACCACGATATCATAGAACCCTTCCTTGGAACTATTCCTGACAGAAAGGATTATCTGTCCATGCTTCGGTTCGCGCCCTGCCTCCATGTCCTCAGTCTGCTGGTTCTCGATAGCCTGCACGGCATTGGTAAGCAGGTTCACGAACACGCGGATCAGCTGCGGCTTAGGCCCCATTACCAGCGCGTCTTTCAGTCCGAAATACTGGAAAGTGATATTGTCCTTGTCGTCGAACATTGATATCTGGTCGGACGCCATGCGGTCCAGGTCGATAGGCACCATCTCCTCGGTATAGAGTTTTGCGAAAGTCGAGAACTCATTGGCCGTATCCGTCAAGACCTCGATGCTGTCGAGCACCAGCCTGGATATGTCATCGAACTTCGTCTCCCAGCTCGGATCGTTCTTGCTCTTCAGGCGTATCAGCCTCTGTATCTGCAACTTCATTGGCGTAAGCGGGTTCTTGATTTCATGCGCCACCTGACGCGCCATTTCGCTCCAGGCCCTCTCCCTCTCTACCTGCGCCACCTGTTTGCTGGACTCGGAAAGGTCATGTACCATCAGGTTGTATGCCCTCACAAGTCCGGAAATTTCATCCTCCTTATCGTAAATGATGTATTCCAATCCCGCAGTCCTGGCGTATACCATCTTGCGTCCCATGTCAATAATCGGGCGGAACATCTTGTCTACCACTCTTGTCGTGAAGAACCTGGTGATAATCAGCAATATGAAGAACACCGTCATCACGAATACGGAGTGGAATATCGCATCTGCCTTGAACGAAAGTCCGGAATCAGTATATGGTGCGCTCAAGATTGCCATGACCTTGCCCTCATCATTGAAAATGGGCGCGTACATGGTGTAGAAACTCTTGCCGCCGAGACTCTCCTTGTGGATGTAGTATCTCTTGTTGTTATACATGATGTTCCGGTACGCCTCATCATTGGTCCTGGAACCGATAATCATGTTCTCGAAAATCTCAGGCGCCGTGGTGTTGAACACCTTGCCGCCCGGACTGTACAACGTTATGTCCGACCTGGTATAATCTCCGATATTGTCGATTATGGCTGACATCTCGTTCGCCGGCATATCCCTGAATGAATGCAGCGCCCGCGTCTTGTTCTCCATAAGTGACTGGATAGTAGAGATTTTGCTGCTCATGAGCCTCATCACGTTGGCATCATTGCGCTTGTAGACGAAGAACACCATGATGACGCTCATCGTGACCAATGTCATGAGCATGGACAGGAAAAGCACCGTGTTCACTCTGGATTTGTAATAGTTCTTCTCGAAATCGCCGCGCCTTTTCCTTCGCAGGCAGCAGAGGCTGATCCAGAAATACGTCAGCAGGCAGACGATGCTCGCCGACAATATATATTGCAATATGCTGATTCTCGGACGGGACAATATCACCACTTCTTCCGGCGAAACATGATTGAAGAAATGGACATATGAACCGGACGCTATCCTGTTGTGGTCAGGGTCACGACCGTCCTCCTTGAACTGTCCTGACAATATCGTCGGGTACGGGTAGTCTCCCTTATAGCTGACCAGTTTTCCGTCAATGTATTTGGCGTACGAATACAGCGGCGGTATCGTCACGGAACCCGGTGTCCCTGAATCCAATATGAAAGAGTATCCACGTTCTTCACGGTCCGCCTTGGAATTTATGCCGAGCAGCATTCTCACTGACCCCTTGTCAGGAGTATAGTACACGAACATGCCTGCATATTGCGCCCTTCCGTTCATGTTCCGGCTGTACCGGAATCTGGAATCGGAAGCAATCGGCTTTCCGTTCAGGATTCTCTCGTCAATGAATTTCAGCATCTGAGGATCAGAGGTCTTGTCCTTGTAGATGTAGAGGCTCACATCATAATCCTTCGATATGCGGCTCATGTAAGTCTCTGTGATTCTGTTCAATATCACCCTGTAGTCCCTGGTCGTGAAGATGACTTCCGGTATGGAATTGTCGGCTTCTATGACCTTTTCGATGCCTCGCAGCTGCAGCTCCAGCCCTAGGTCCCTGTCTATTGACAGGCGGTTCATCCATATTTCCTCGCGGCTGAACTCCTTTTCGCGCCCCAGAATCGAGAACATGCTCATGAAATATACGGCGCAGAAAACCGAAAATGCAGTACGTCCGAATCTGGATGCCATGTTGTATTTCAATCCCGTGAGCCTGTGGACCGGCACGCGGATCATCTGCAGCCCCATCGGAATCACCGATATGAGAGTCAGGTACGATACATATATATACAATGTGTATCGTCCCAGCTGTGTGATTTTATAGAGCTCCAGTCCAATGTTCGAGTTGAGGATGAGGCTGCGGAAAGTGAACGTTATGTAGACCAGCAGCAGTATGCAGAACGCGACAGTGGCGCCTATCATGAATGAGGCCCTGTGCCTGGTGTTTTTCTCGAAGACATATTCCAGAATGTCTCTCCTTACCATGTAGGTCGAGAAGAAAAGCAATATCAGCCAGAGGTTTATGATCAATACGGCACCGAGGGAATAAAGCATCGGCCCGTCCGCGTAAATCGTAGGCGAGAAGAGGGAAGACGACCCCTGCATCCCGTATCCGAAAAGGTAAAATGCCAGAAATATCAATGTCAATGCCACGACTGCCAATCGCAATACCTTGCGGCTGCGGTTGAAATGCAGGTAGAGCATTATTCCCAATATCATGAAAGTTACTGAGACCCAGACCATTGTAGTGTCAGGAAGAATCGGCATTACCCTGGTGGTCTCCTGTATGATTTTCATCAGCGGATAGCCGTTCACGGAAATGACCGAGCCGCCGCTGTAGCTTATCGGTTGCAATGAGAATCTGTCCGAGAGCCTGAATTTCGGGTTGACCCCGTTTATTGACCTGGAATCCAATGTGTTCCTGATTTCAAGTCCTCCGATTATGCGGCTGCCTCCTTTCCCGAAGAGCGCTTTCACCAGGTACCATTTCGGCCCGATGTTCATGAACTTGACCGTAGTGTCTGCTTCCGCGAGAGGTGAAATCAGGTTGTAACGCAGGTTTGCAAACCGCTGCACCACCATGCGGTCCGCGATATCGTCATTGTCCAATGAAAACTGGTTGCACCATGACTGCAGGGAGTCGCCGGCATAGCGGTACACGACCATGTCCTCAGGAATCCCTTTCAGGTTCAGCCAATCTGCGGGCGATGTGGCCAGCGCGGTGTTCATGTAGGATTCCAGCTTGTCGAACCGCTTGTTTACCGCGCTCGTGAATCGTTTGGCGGCGAAATCCGAAAAGTCCGACCTCCTGTTCAGGAATATGTTGGCAATGATGCTCAATGCCGCTATCGCGAAGAACAGCAGACCAGCGTTCTTGCCCGTCAATGAACGGAAGAATTTTCGTGCTTTACTATGTTTCAATGTTTTGGACATATTCTGCTATTCGTGGTGATAAGGCTCGCCCTTTATGATGGTGAATGCCCGGTAGAGCTGCTCCGCGAAAATTGTCCTGACCATCTGGTGGGAGAAAGTCATTTTCGAAAGCGACATCTTCGAGTCCGCCCTGTCATAGACTTTCTGTGAGAAGCCGTATGCCCCTCCGATGACAAATGCAATATTTCTGCCGTTGCAGGCCATCTTGTTCTGGATATAGGAAGCGAATTCCATTGACCTGAACTCCTTTCCGTGCTCGTCCAGCAGGATGACATCGTCCGCCGGGCGTATCAGCCCCAATATCAGGTCTCCTTCCTTTTCCTTTATCTGGTCACGGGAAAGTGCTGAGGCGTTCTTCAATTCGGGAATCTCGTTGATCGTGAATTGTATATAGTGGGAAAGCCTGCCTGCATACAGTTCCAGACCTTCTTTTACCCACTTTACATCGGTTTTTCCTACCGTTATCAATTTTATTTTCATCAGACTTCCGCGTTTTCCAATCTTGTCATCCACAAAGATAATGAAAAATCATTTTCGCGGCTCGGAATTTGCAAATAGAATGCTTGGTGTACAACAATGTAGGAAAACAATATGAAAAACAGACTGCTCATATTCTTATCTGCTGCGGTAGCGTTCTGCTGCTTCGGACATAAGTCGTCTGCTCAGGATGAGGGGTACGATGTGTTCGTTCCAATTGCCAAGTACATCCGTCTTGGAGATGCGGAGAAACTCTCGGCGTGGTTTGACGACAGCTTGGAGATTTCCATAATATCCAACACCAGCGATTCTAGCAAGAATCAGGCGAAACAGATTCTTAAAGCATTCTTCGACAGCTATTCCCCTAGAGGGTTCGACATAACACATACGGCAGGCCGTTCCAATATGAAATATGCCATCGGAAGGCTCAGCGCCGGCGGCGAATCTTTCGAAGTGACCATCTTCGTCACTTTCAAGCAGGACACATATAAGATACAGCAGCTGAAAATAATGAGGGAAAAATAAAAAAAATGCCTATTTTTGCCCTAAACCAACCGACTACAAATGCAAGTTCCAGATATAATCATTGCAATTGACGGATATTCGTCCACAGGCAAAAGTTCGTTTGCCAAACTCATAGCTAAGGAATTCTCGTTTCTTTACCTGGATTCAGGGGCATTGTACCGCGCCGTGACGCTGTACGCGATGGAGCATGGCATGGTTCTTCCTGACGGCAGCATTGACATTCCCGCTCTTGACGCGGCCATTCCTGCGCTGGATGTCCGTTTCGAGTACGCCGACGGCGGCAGTCATACTTTTATCGGTGACGAGTGCGTGGATGACAAGATCCGTACTATCGAGGTCTCTTCCCATGTGAGTCCGGTATCGGTGATTCCCGAAGTGCGCAGTTTTGTGGATCGTAAGCTTGTCGAATATGGAAAGAACAAGCGCATCGTCATGGACGGACGCGACATCGGTACGTCAGTCTTTCCGAGTGCGGACCTGAAAATTTTTATGGTCGCTGATGACAATGTCCGTGCGGAACGTCGTCTGAAAGAGATGCGTGCGTCAGGGCAAAACCCTGATTTTAAGGAAGTTCTGGAAAATTTGAGGACGAGGGACTATATTGATTCACATAGGGAGACATCCCCGTTAAGGCAGGCTTCCGACGCCATTGTCCTGGACAACACGGATATGACTCTCGATGACCAGATGGATTGGATTCGTAATCTTGTAAAGGAGAAATTCGGGGCTTAGTCGACATGAACATTACGGTGGAAATCGATCCGGATTCCGGATTCTGCGGGGGAGTGATAAGGGCCGTTGACCGCGCTGAGGAATATCTTTCAGGCGCGGAACATTCCAGATTGTATTCTTTGGGTTCCATTGTGCATAACGAGGCGGAACTTTCGCGTCTTCGTGCGGCCGGGCTTGTGACAATCGGTCTGTCGGATTTATCATCCCTCCATAAAGGAGACAGCCTTCTTATCCGCGCCCATGGCGAACCGCCTTCCACATACACCAAGGCAGAAGAGCTTGGCCTTGAAGTGATTGACTGCACCTGTCCGGTGGTGCTGAATCTCCAGAAAAGCATCCGCGATGCCTATGCCCGTGTCAATGCCGTCGGCGGTCAGATCGTGATTTTCGGAAAGGTCGGCCATGCCGAGGTGCTGGGACTTCTCGGTCAGGTGGATGGCGATGCTGTAGTAATCGAGAATATGGATATGTTCCGGGAAGCATTGTCTACCGGTAAAATCCGTCTGGAAGGCCCTGTGGAAATCTTTTCGCAGACCACCAAGAGCCCTGCCGAGTATTATGACATCTGCTGTGCATTGCGCGAAGCGATGGCGAAGGAACATGAGCTGTCCGAGGAGCGTTTCCGCGGCACAGGTCTGCTGGCGGTGCATGATACTATCTGCCGGCAGGTGGCGAGACGTCATGAAAGGCTCTCTGACTTCGCATTGCATCATGATATCATTATTTTCGTCTCCGGCAGCGAGAGCTCGAACGGCAAAGTTCTCTGCAATCTCTGCCGCTCCCTGAATATCCGGACTTATCATGTCAGCGATGAAGAGAGAATCCGTCCGGAGTGGTTCCGCCATGACGACCGCGTCGGTGTCTGCGGTGCCACATCTACCCCGAAATGGCTTCTCGAATCTGTCGCGTCACGCATCCTGGCATTGAACTGCTAAGGACATATTCGGCTCATTTTCAATGAAAATTTGGCAGTTACGCCGCATTTTTATAAATTTGCGCCGTCATTCGGAAAACTGAATCAAATTTTATTAGATATATGGCAACAACAGCTGATTTCAAAAACGGAATGTACCTGAATTTCAACGGCAAACCATGCGTGCTCGTATATTTCCAGCACGTAAAGCCGGGAAAAGGTCCAGCATTCGTAAAGACTAAACTCCGTAACCTTGAGAACGGACGAATCCTCGAGAATACTTTCACCGCAGGTGCGAAGGTTGATACTATCAATGTCGAAAGACGTCCTTACCAGTTCCTTTATGGTGATGAGGATGGATACAACTTCATGCACGAGGAGACATTCGAGCAGATTCACCTTCCTAAGGATGTTGTAGAGAACGCAGACCTCATGAAAGAAGGACAGCACGTGGAGATGATGTTCTTGGTAGACGAGGAAAGATGCCTCACCTGCGAGCTTCCTACATACGTTACATTGAAGGTTACTTACACCGAGCCTGCAGTAAAGGGTAACACCGCTTCTACCAGTGCTCTTAAAGAGTGTACACTTGAGACCGGTGCCAAGATCATGGTTCCTCTCTTCATCAACCAGGATGACGTCATCACAGTAAATACCACAGACCGTTCATACGGCCAGCGCGTATAATCTGACTGTCAATACAAAATTAAAAATGAGGGTCGCCCACAATTCCGGGTGACCCTCATTTTTGGTGTTCGTCCAGCACGAACATACTCTAAAGGGTGCAAGTCCCTAAACCGCCCTGAT
>OFMT01000651.1_pt1 | contig 30298 bp, 30 predicted proteins | sample 1541891 | NCBI WGS metagenome assembly OFMT01 (sample SAMN04209230, study PRJEB22552) | human gut metagenome | biome: gut; material: feces | host: Homo sapiens | place: USA: Oklahoma | reverse complement strand
TTGGGGGATCTAAAGGGGGCCATTCTCTCACGTGAGAGAATGGCCCCCTTTGCCGTTTCCCTGTGCGACACAGGAAAACTATTGCACCCTCACGCAGTGAGAGCTGAATTATTCTTCTTCATGCGCCGTGACGGCAATATGCAGCTCATCGAGCTGCTTCTGCGTCACCTCGCTGGGCGCGCCCATCATGATATCCTGGGCGTTCTTGTTCATCGGGAAGGGAATGATCTCGCGGATGGAATCTTCACCGGCGAGCAGCATGACCATGCGGTCGACGCCCGGGGCGATACCGGCGTGCGGGGGCGCGCCGTAGCAGAAGGCGTTGTACATGGCGGGGAACTTGGCCTTCACGTCCTCTTCGCCGAGGCGGACGAGCTCGAAGGCCTTGATCATGATCTCAGGGTCGTGGTTACGGACCGCGCCGGAAGAGAGCTCCACGCCGTTGCAGACGAGGTCGTACTGGTCGGCGGTGATGGTGAGCGGGTCGATCTCGCCGCGCTCGGCCTTGAGCAGCACGTCGAGGCCGCCGGCGGGCATGGAGAACGGGTTGTGGCAGAACTCAAGCTCGCCGCTCTCGTCGCCGATCTCATACATCGGGAAGTCGACGATCCAGCAGAACTCGTAGCGCTCCTTGTCCATGTGACCCTCGCACGCGGGGCCGAACGTCTTGATCATCACGCCGACGAGCTTGGTGGCCAGCTCGCCGCCCGCGACGAGCACGAGCGTGTTAGGCTCGAGCGGCAGGAGCTTGGAAGCAGCTTCCTTGTCGACAAACTTCGCGATGCCGCCGGCGAGGTCGCCCTTTTCGTCGACCTTGAACCAGTAGCCCTTCGCGCCCGCCTGCACCTCGCAGTCGGTCAGGAGCTTGTCGATCTGCTTGCGTGTGAGCGAGCAGTTGGAAATCGCGACAGCCTTGACGGTCTTGTCCGCAAGGACCTCAAAGCTGCTTCCCTCGAAGAGGGAGGAGACGTTCGTCGCGGTCAGGTCGATGCGCAGGTCCGGCTTATCACTGCCGTAAATCTCGAGCGCGTCGAGGTACTTGATGCGGCGGAACGGGGGCTGAGAGGCGATGTCATACGTGCCGAACTTCGCGAAGATCGGGGGCAGGACATCCTCGCAGACGGCGAAGACGTCTTCCTGAGAGGCGAACGCCATCTCCATATCGAGCTGATAGAACTCGCCGGGGCTGCGGTCGCCGCGCGCGTCCTCATCGCGGAAGCACGGCGCGATCTGGAAGTAACGGTCAAAGCCGGAGGTCATGAGCAGCTGCTTGAACTGCTGCGGGGCCTGCGGCAGGGCGTAGAACTTGCCGGGGTGCTTGCGGGCGGGGACGAGGTAGTCACGCGCGCCCTCGGGGGAGGAGGCCGTCAGGATCGGGGTGGTGATCTCGAGGAAGTCGTGCTCCATCATGGCCTTGCGCAGCGCGGCGATGACATTGCAGCGCAGGATGATGTTCTTCTTGACGGCGGGATTGCGCAGGTCAAGATAGCGGTATTTGAGGCGCTGCGTCTCGTCGGCCTCGCGGCTGCGGTTGATCTCGAACGGCAGGGAGTTGTAGCGGCAGCGGCCGAGCAGCTCGATCTTCTCGGGAACGACCTCAATGTCGCCGGTGGGCTGATTGGGGTTCTTGCTTGCGCGCTCGCGCACAGTGCCCTCGACGGAGATGGTGCTCTCTTTATTGTAGCCCTTGATCTGGGCGAGCAGCTCGCTCGTCTCGACGACGATCTGCGTCGTGCCGTAGAAGTCGCGCAGCACCACAAAGGCGAGGCTGCCGCCGACTTCGCGGACGTTCTCCATCCAGCCGACGAGCTTGACGTGCTCACCGGCATGCTGCGCGCGAAGCTCGCCGCAGTTGTGTGTACGGGATTGCATCATGGTAAAATCTACTCCTGTTTGTATATTATAAATTGAAAATTACTAACTGTATTGAAAAATCGCCTGATTTTGTGCTCAGGTGGTGAAGGGCTTCGTCTTCGGGTTGACGATATCGCGCCAGTCGAGGTCGCCGCGGGCAAGGCCCATGATGAGCATTTCAGCGGTGGCGAGGTTGGTGGCAAAGGGGATGTTGTTCTGATCGCAGAGCTTGGTGATATAGGTCAGGCTGTCGTTATACTGCGGGTTGGCGGGGTCGCAGAAGAAGAGGACCATATCGATCTCGTTGTAGGAGATGCGCGCGCCGATCTGCTCGGCACCGCCGTGGATGCGCGCCATGAACAGGTGGATCGGAAGGCCGCTCGCTTCGCTGACCATCTTACCGGTCACGCTGGTGGCGCAGAGCGTGTGACGGGACAGAATGCCGGCGTAAGCCGTGCAGAACTGGACCATCAGTTCCTTTTTGTTGTCGTGTGCCATGAGAGCGATGTTCATGTAGTGTCACAATCCTTTCTGATGTGAATTTTTCTATTGTAGCGGCACTTTCATCGGTTGACAAGGGCAAGCAGGCTTTGAAAAGATGTTTGCGGGAAAAGCGTGTTTGCCTTTGTGAACCGGTGCTACAGCCGCATCAGACGCACGCGTTCGCCGCACAGGCGGCGGGCGATGTTTTCGCAGGCGCAGAGCGCGCCGGAGCGATACTTGAGGCGCTGGGAAAGTCCGCGCCCCAAAACGGCGGGGACATTCTCGTCCTCCGGAATGACGCCGAGCAGCGGAAGACCCGCGGCATCGATGGCGTCGTCGATCGTGGTGTGGAGGGATTGTAAGAGCTTGCGCCGCACGCGGTTGACGACAAGGTGCAGGTATCCGCTCGGGAAGCGGTGCAGCTCCATCACGGTGCGCTGCGCGTCGCGCAGGCTCGAGGGGTCGTTCGTGGTGACGACCACGGCGCGGTCGGCGCAGCAGGTGGCAAGCGCGAAGGCTTCGCCGATGCCGGCGGCGGCGTCGATGAGGCAGAAGTCGAAATGGCGGCGGATCTCGTCGATAAGCCGCTGCATCTCGCGCTTGCTCGGCAGGCGCACGCCGAAGCTCACGGGCGCGGTGAGCAGATACAGGTTCGGGTAGAGCGGATGGCGCACGACGGCCTGAGCGAGTGTCGTGCGTCCGGCGATCACGTCGGTGAAGTCCATGAGCGCGCGATCCGATACGCCGAGGTAGAGGTCGAGATTGCGCAGGCCGATGTCGCAGTCGAGCAGCAGCGTTTTTTTGCCGAGCTGCGCGAGCGCCATGCCGGTGAGCGTCGTGAACGAAGTTTTTCCCGTGCCGCCCTTGCCGGACACGACGGCGATGACCTGAGACAAGGCTCGTACCTCCTTTTTGTGAATTTGATGTGTTACAGCGGGGCTTTTTTGATCTTGGCGAAGGCGCGCGGATAGGCGCGCGGGGTAGGGGAGACCTTTTCGACGATGACAAGGCGGTGGACGACGTCGCTCGTCGGGATGGTGTAGTCCTCGACCTTGACGATGTGGCCGCCGAGCGTCTTGATGGCGCTCTTCGCCGCGGCGATCTCGTCCTCGGTGTCGACGCTCTTCATGGCGACGAACTGTCCGCCGACCTTGATGAGCGGCAGGCACAGCTCGGATAAGATCGAGAGCTGCGCGACGGCGCGCGAGGTGGCGATGTCGAACTGCTCGCGGTGCTGCATGGCGAATTCCTCCGCTCGCGCGTGGACGCAGGCGACGCGCTTTAATTGCAGCTCGTCACAGACCTCTTGCAGCCAGTTGACGCGCTTGCCGAGCGAGTCGAGCAGCGTGAGGTCGAAGTCGTCTTTTAAAATGCGCAGCGGCATCCCGGGAAAGCCCGCGCCAGTGCCGACGTCGACGACGGTTTTACCCGTCAGATCGACAAAAGGCAGCAGCGCCGCGCTGTCGAGCAGGTGGAGCTGCGCGACGGCGTCGGGCTCTGTGATGGCCGTGAGGTTCATCACCTGATTCTTTTCCAGCAGCAGGGAAGAGAAGCGCTCAAGCGTCTCGGCGCGGCTCACGTCCAGCCCCAACTCGCTGAGGCCCTGCAAGAGAAGCTCGTTCATTTGCTCTGCTCCTTCAAAAGGTCGCGGATCTCGGCGAGCAGCAGCTCTTCCTTCGTCGGCTCGGGGGCCTTTTCGCTCTCCGGCTCGGCGGGCTTCGAGAGCTTGTCGTGCATCTTGTTGATGGCCTTGACCATGCAGAACACGGCGAAGGCGATGATGATGAAGTCGAGGATGACGGCGATGAGGTTGCCGTAGTTGACGGCGACCTCGGGTGTGACGACTTTGCTGCCCTCCATGACGGCTTCCTTGAGCACCCATTTCCACGCGGAGAAGTCGATGCCGCCTGTCAGCATCGAGATGAGCGGCATGATGATATCGTTGACGACAGAGTTCGTGATCTTGCCGAACGCGCCGCCGATGACAACACCGACGGCCATATCGAGCACGTTGCCGCGCATGGCAAAGGCCTTGAACTCTTCAAAAAACTTCTTCACGGGAAGCACCTCTTTGCTGAAAATGTGCGAAAAACGAAAACTTATCGTATAAAAACGGAATAATATTGCGGATTGGATTTACTTTTTGGGAATGAGAACGGCCTTGCCGCCCATGTAGGGCTGGAGGACCTTGGGGATCAGCACGCTGCCGTCGGCCTGAAGATTGTTCTCAAGGAATGCAATCAGCATGCGCGGGGGCGCGACGACGGTGTTGTTGAGCGTGTGCGGCAGGTACATCTTGCCGTCCTCGCCCTTGACGCGAATTTTCAGGCGGCGGGCCTGCGCGTCACCGAGGTTCGAGCAGGAGCAGACCTCGAAATACTTCTTCTGGCGCGGGGACCAGGCCTCGATGTCGCAGCTCTTGACCTTCAGGTCGGCGAGGTCGCCGGAGCAGCATTCGAGCTGGCGGACGGGGATGTCCATCGAGCGGAACAGCTCGACGCTCCACTTCCACATTCTGTTGTACCAGTCCATGCTGTCCTCGGGCTTGCAGACGACGATCATCTCCTGCTTTTCAAACTGGTGGATGCGGTAAACGCCGCGCTCCTCGATGCCGTGCGAGCCCTTCTCCTTGCGGAAGCAGGGGGAGTAGGACGTGAGCGTCTGGGGAAGGCTGCTCTCGGGCAGAATTTCGCCGATGAAGCGGCCGACCATCGAGTGCTCGCTCGTGCCGATGAGGTAGAGGTCCTCGCCCTCGATCTTGTACATCATGGCGTCCATGTCGTTCTGGCTCATGACGCCCTCGACCACGTTGCCGTGGATCATGAACGGCGGAATGCAGAATGTGAAGCCCTTGTCGATCATAAAGTCGCGCGCGTAAGCGAGCACGCCCTCGTGCAGGCGCGCGATGTCGCCGAGCAGGTAGTAGAAGCCTGCGCCGGAGACGCGGCCCGCGGCGTCCATGTCGACGCCGTCGAAGCTCTCCATGATCTGTGTGTGGTAGGGAATTTCAAAATCGGGAACCTTCGGCTCGCCGAAACGCTCGACTTCGACATTGCAGCTGTCGTCCGGGCCGATGGGGACGCTGGGGTCGATGATGTTCGGAATCAGCAGCATGATCTTGTGGATCTTCTGCTCATACTCCTCTTCGAGCTTTTCAAGCTCGGCCAGGCGGTCGGCGTTCGCCTTGACGGTCGCCTTGATCTTTTCGGCCTCTTCGAGCTTGCTCGGGTCCTTCTTCGCCTGACCCATCAGCATGCCGATCTGCTTCGAGAGGGCGTTGCGGCTGGCGCGCAGCTCGCTCGCCTCGGTGATGGCGGCGCGGTTCTTGGCGTCGAGCTCGATGACCTCGTCGACGAGGGGGAGCTTTTCGTCCTGGAACTTCTTCTTGATGTTTTCCTTGACCAGATCGGGATTTTCCCGCAGGAATTTCATATCCAGCATAATGATTTACCTCGTTATCGTTGTAAAGTAAATGACCATTTGACTTCTTATTTTACGCCGTCCGGAAACAGCTTGTCCACAATGAACTGGTAGCGCGCGGCGGGGGAGGGGGCGTCGTCGCCGGTGATACCGGTACGCAGCGGCTCCTTGGGCAGGAATTCCACCGTGCCGGTCTCCTCGAATGAGCGGATGTTGTCTTTCGCGGCGTCGAGATCGCCGGTGTTGTAGGCGTTTTCGATCTCAAGCAGCCAATCGAGCGCGCGCAGCTGGTTGGACTGAAGGCCGACGGTCTCGTCGAGCGCCTTTTTGTCCTCTTCCGCGGTCGCAAGCTGCTCTTCAAGCTCAGCGATGTGCGCTTCGAGCGAGTCGTTCTGCTGCAAGGTGCTTTGCAGGGCGGTGTTGCCGTCCTTGATCTCGTTGATGCTGCGCTGATTCATGAGAAATGTCCACAAAATCAGCAAAAATGCCACGGTGAAGAGGATCGCAACGTAAGTATATACTTTTTTCATGCGCTCGCGCTCGGTGGTGGGCTTTTCTTCGCCGGGCACGGGCGGCTTATTCGGGTCCTTGGGGCCCTCGTGAATCAAATCGGACATGGTTATTCGCCTCCGTTCTTTCTGCGTTTGATGGCGGCGAGCGCTTCGAGCAGATCGTTTAAGTCGTCGATGCCGTAATAGTCGAGCTCAATGCGGCCTTTTTTCTTGCCGGACACGATGCGGCAGGTGCGGCCGATCTTATCGCTGAGCTCCTGCGCGGCCAGACGGCCGTAGCTCTCGGCGATGAGCTCGTCGTTCGTGGGTTTGCGCTCTTCCTTAGGGTTACTCAGGCGCTTGGCGAGCGCCTCGGTCTGGCGGACGCTGAGACCCTGCTTGACGATCAGGTTTGCCGCGTCGAGCTGCAAATCGGCCTTGAGTGGCAGCAGCGCGCGGGCATGACCGCCGGAGAGGTCGCCGTTTTGCAGCATTTGCCGCACTTCGGGGCAAAGCCCTAACAATCTCAGACTGTTTGCCACGGCGGAGCGGGACTTGCCGACACGCTCGGCGGCCTCCTCCTGCGTGAGATGGTAGTTGTCCATCAGCGTTTTGTAGCCCTCGGCTTCTTCGATGGGGTCAAGGTCTTCGCGCTGGAGGTTTTCGATGAGCGAGAGCTCGGTCATCTTGCGGTCATCCGCCTCGATGACGATGGCGGGCACTTCGCTGAGACCGGCGATGCGCGCGGCGCGCCAGCGGCGCTCGCCCGCGATGATCTGATAGTAGCCGGAAGAAAGGCGGCGGACCGTCAACGGCTGGATAATGCCGTGCTTGCGGATGGAATCGGCCAGATCCTGCAGAGCCTCTTCATCGAAGTGGCGGCGCGGCTGATTGGCGTAGGGTTCAATCTGCGAGATGGGGAGGTAGAGGTTATCGGACGTGTCGGTGCGCAGGGCGGCGTCGCCCAGCAGCGCGCCGAGCCCCTTGCCGAGCCCACGGTTTGCATTTGCCATGGAAACTTCTCCTTTCTGTGGGATGAAGCGGGCGGAATGCGCCCTTATATTTAATGTATCAGCGGTTCTGCTTCAAAAACTCGTTGGCGAGGTCGCTGTAAGCCTCCGCGCCGCGGGAGTTGCGGTCGTAGTAGTTGATCGGCTTGCCGTGGCTCGGCGCTTCGGAAAGGCGCACATTGCGGGGGATGACGGTCGAATACACCTTGCCGGGGAAGTAGCGCTTGACCTCTTCCGCAACTTGGAGGGCGAGATTTGTGCGCCCGTCGAACATCGTGAGCAGAACGCCTTCGAGTTCCAGACCGGGATTCAGGCTGCGGCGCACCATGCGCACCGTGTGCATCAGGTCGGACAGGCCCTCGAGCGCGAAATATTCGCCCTGCACAGGAACGATCAGGGAATTCGCGGCGCAGAGGGCGTTGACCGTTAAGAGTTCGAGCGACGGCGGGCAGTCGATGAGGATAAAGTCGTAATTGGGCGAGAGAATATCGAGCGCCTGCTTGAGCAGAAATTCGCGGTTTTCGCGGTCGATCATCTCAATACCCGCGCCCGCCAAGGCTTTCGAGGAGGGGAGCACATCGCCGTAGCGCGTGTGCGCCACGCTGGCCGTGACGTCCGCACCGTTGATGAGCACGTCATAAACGCCGCGCGAGGCCGCCTTGTCCACACCCATGCCGGAGGTGGAGTTGGCCTGCGGGTCAAAGTCACACAGCAGGACGCGATTGCCTTTCTCCTTGAGGGAGGAGGTCAGGTTGACACAGGTCGTCGTTTTGCCGACGCCGCCTTTTTGATTGACGATTGCAACGATTTTAGCCAAAAAAACACCCACCTTAGTCATAGAAGCATTGATCCATTTTCATTCTTGTTCAGTATAGCACAAAACGGCTCAATTTCAACAGGGAAGCTCAAATTTTGCAAATTTGTTTCACGTGAAACATGACAAGGCACTGGCCTTTACGTCCTGATTTGCCCCTGTTTGGGCCGGTGATGGGGTATCACCGCTGGGGCAGTGCTGAGGACAGAAAAAGGTCATGGTAAAGGCGCTGACCTTTACCATGACCTGAAATCAGTGTTTCACGTGAAACAAATCACTCCTGCGGCTGGGTCAGCAGCATCGTACCGTAGGGCTCGAGCGTCAGGCGGAGCAGGCCGTTGCCGCAGAAGAACTCCTGATGGGACAGGGCGTCCTCGGCGAGCGTGCCGTCCCACGGAAGGGTGAGCGTGACGGGCTCGTCGCCGGCATTGACTGCCGTGAGGCAGTGGTAGTGCTCCGTGCGGCGCGAGAACGCCAGCGCGCGGCCCTGCGCGGCATGGTAGACGATCGTGCCGCTTTGCAGTGCCTCGTGCGATTTGCGCAGCGCGCCGAGCTGTTGGAAGTATTGCACCAATTCGGCATTCTCGCGTCCCCACGGGTAGGTTCCGCGGTTGAACGGGTCTTCAAAGCCCTGCATGCCGGCCTCGTCGCCGTAGTAGAGCATCGGCGAGCCGGGGAAGGTGTAGAGGATCAGAGCCGCGAGCTTGAGGAGCGACATGCCGCGCGCAAGGTCGGAATCGCTGAGGTGATAGACCGCGCGCTCGTCGCGCGTCTGCGGCGCGGGGGAGGTGAGGCCTAAGATCGTCAAAAGCCTTGGCGTGTCGTGGGTCGAGAGGAAATTCATCGCGCCGTAGAACGCGGGCGCAGGATAGTTTTCGCGCAGCTCCTCCATGCTGTCGCGGAAGTATTCCGCGCCGCCGCCGAGCAAATAGGCCATCAGCGCCGTGCGGAACGGGTAGTTCATCAGGCCATTCGTCTCGCGGCCCAGCAGGTACTTGCGGCGCTGGGAGTAGGCGATCTTCGTCGTGCCGTCCTCCCAGACCTCGCCGAGAAGATAAGTGTCGGGGTTCTCCTCGTTCATCGCCGCGCGAATTTTGGCAATAAACTCGTCGGGGAGCTCGTCGGCGACGTCGAGCCGCCAGCCGGATGCGCCCGCGCGCAGCCAGCGCTTGATGATGGAGTTATCACCCTCGATGATGTAATCAACGTAACTTTTTTCCAGCTCGTTGACTGCGGGCAGGTTCTTGATGCCCCACCAGGCGTCGTACTCGTCGGGGAAGGGGTGGAAGTTGTACCAGCGGTAATAGGGCGACTGCTCGCCCTGTGCCGCGCCGAGGTCGTCGTAAAGGCCGTCGGCGTTGAAATAGACGCTCTTTCGCCCCGTATGGTTGAAGACGCCGTCGAGCATCACGTAGATGCCGCGCTTTTTCGCTTCCGCGCAGAGCGTGCGGAAGTCCGCTTCATCGCCGAGCAGCGGGTCAATGCGCTCATAACAGGCCGTGTCGTAGCGGTGGTTGGTCGAGGCCTCGAAGATCGGGCAGAGGTAGAGTGTCGTCACACCGAGAGAGGCGAGGTAGTCGAGCTTTTCCGTGATCCCCTGCAAGTCACCGCCGAAAAAGTCGCTGCACGTGATCTCGCCCTCGGCGTTCGGGCGGTATTCGGGAAGCTCGTCCCAATTTTCGTGCAGCGTGCGCGGGCCGACAAGGCCTGCAACATCACGAGATTTAGCGCGGCGGAAGCGGTCGGGGAAGATCTGATACGTCACGCCGCGGCCGAACCACGCGGGCGATTTGTGTGTGTCGTCGTAGACCGTGAGCTGCCAGGGCTCGACCGCGTCCCACGCGCAGAGGCCGTTTTTGCCGTAGCAGCTCGTGCCGCCGTCCGCCCACGAGAGGCGGAAGTGGTACCAGACGAGCTCCACGTCATCCGGCGCGGTGAAGATGCCGCGATAGACGACGTGGCCGTCCTCCTGCGCGGGAGTAAGCTCCACCGTCGTCCATTGGTCGGCAAACTCGCCGTGAGCAAGCAGCTCACAGCGCGTGACCGCCGCGCCGCGCTCGGGGCGAAAGCAGAACGAGACATCGGCGCCGCGGGGCACCGCGCCAAAGGGAGATTTGAAGAGAAGATCGCGAGGATCAAACCATTTAGTTGACATAACACATTCCTTTCTGCCAAATAAAGCGGCTGAAACAGGCAAAAGCGCGCCGAAACGGCGCGCTTAACCCAGCAGTGTATTTTCGCCCGTGATCGCGGAGGACGCGGACGTGTTGGAGAAGTAAGCGTTGAGCACCTGCACGGCGGTGGAGGCCAACGCTGCGCCGGAGCCGCCCTTTTCGATGACGATGGCCACGGCGATCTGCGGATCGTCGTAGGGGGCGAAGCAGACGAACGCGCCGTTGTTGTTCTTCGTGTCGCCGGTCTGGATCGTACCGGTCTTGGCCGCGGCGTCGACGATACAGTCCTTGAAATACTGCGACACCGCGCCGTCAGTTGCGAGGTCGTGCATACCGGCGAGGACGGCGGAGAGATTTTCGCTGCTCATGGCGATCGTCTCGACCGGCTCGGCGTCGTAAACGTATTCGAGCGCACCGGAGCCGCTGGAGCGGACGTTTTTCAAAAGGTGCGTGGCGTAGCGGTCACCCCCGCCGCAGAGCGTCGCGATGTAATTTGCGAGCTGGAGGGGGGAGTATTCCTGATTCGCCTGACCGAACGCCGCCCACGGGGCAAGGTTCTCGCCCTCGTTCTGCGAGGGGAGGCGGCCCGCGGTGTCGCCGATCTCAATGCCGGTCGGCGCGCCGAGACCGAATTTCGCGTAATACTCGCGCAGCGTGTCCATGCCCATGCGGTAGCCCATTTCGGCGAAGAAATAGTTGCAGGAATTCATGATCGCGCCGCGGACGTTGAGCGAGCCATGGCCGCTGCGCTTCCAGCAGTAGGTGTAGCTCGCGGAGTAGCCGGGGTACGTCCACTTGCCGGAGTCGTAGATCTTTTCGCGCACGGTCGTCGCGCCGGATTCGAGCGCGGCGATGGCCGTCAGCGGCTTCAAGGTCGAGCCGGGGGCGTATTTTCCCTGCGTGGCGCGATTCCACATCGGCTGCAAGGGGTCGGTGGAGAGCTCTGCAAGGTCCTGACGGAACGTCGAGAGGGAATAGGTCGGATAGGACGCGAGCGCCAGCACGTCGCCCGTGCCGACCTGCACGACGGCCACGGCCGCGCCGCGGTCGATGCCGTCGGATTTTGTCATGGAAGAGACGGTATTTTTGAGCGCCTCCTCCACCTGTGCCTGAAAGTCGATGTCGATCGTCAGCGCCACGGTGGAGCCGGGCTTGGGCTCCACGGAGTAGAGCTCGCCGGTGATCTTGCCGGAGTCGTTGTCGAAGGTCACAAGGCGCTTGCCTGCGTTGCCGTGAAGATAGTCTTCAAACGCATTTTCCACGCCGGAGATGCCGACGGTGCTCGCGAGCGTGTAGCCGTCCTTATCCTTATAATCGTCCCAGTCCTGAATGCTGCCGGTGTAGCCGAGGACGTGGGCGGCGTAGTCGGTCTCGTAAACGCGCACGGACGAGGTATCCACCTGCACGCCGGCATAGTTGCCATCCTTGATGAGGGAAATGAGCGAAACATCCACGTCGCTCGCAAATTCGAAGGTCGTGGAGCCGTTCATCTTGGCGGAGGCGAGGGAGTAGCGCAGCCCGATGAGCGTGCGCACCGTGGAATTCGGGAGCGTTTCGTCGATCCCGTACTCGCTGCGCAGCTTCAGATACAGCGCAGAGCCTGTCAGTGTAGTGGGGAGGCCGTCGTCGCCGACGTTCGTTTCATTGATCCACTTGAGCGAGACGAGGTATTTGACGAGCGTTTTCGCGCTGCCGTTCGCGGTGTCGTAGGCGTAGGGCGAGGTCCTGGCGAGCGGAAGCGTGTCCTTAATTTCAACGCCCTGCGCGTTCATCAGTTCGATGACGCGCAGCAGTGCGTCGTTGAGCTCGTCGGAAGAGACGAGCGAGGAATCAAAATTCAGCGTGTAGACCGCGCGGTTCGACACGAGCACCTTGCCGTTGCGGTCGGTGAGGATGCCGCGCGAGGCCTTGACGGTCTCGGTCTTGGCGTTCGTGCGGATGGACTTGTCGAGGTAATCGTCGCCGTTGACGATCTGTGCGTCAAAGAGCGTGATAACGAATACGAGCGCGCAGAGAAACATCGCCGCGCCGAGCGCAATCAGGCGGCGGGTAAAGCGTTTGGAATCCATAGCGGCCTCCTTTCCTTGAGGCTTGGGGAAAATGGGGAAAATCAGTCGGGGAAGATGCGGCGGATGGCGCGCAGCGCCGGATAGACCGGCAGAAGAAGCAGGCACGAGAGCGCCGTTTCGCGCGCGAACAGGTGCAGCATCGGCAAAATGGCGGTCGAGCCGCTGCGCGGCAGCAGCGCGAACGCCTGCAAGAGGTCAACGAGCAGAAATGTCAGCACGGTCGAGAGCAGCGCGCGGGCGAAGCCCTGCTGCAACAAATTACTGACAACTGTTGAGATGAGCAGTGCCGCAAGCGTGAACGCGATCGTGTACAAGCACGCGAATGGCGCGGGGAGCACAAGGTCGCACAGCGCGCCGAAGACGATGCCCGCGATGACGGCTGAGCGCGGCAGCTCGAACGATGCCATGACCGCCAAAATGACGGGCGGCAGAAAGGGGATGACGCCGAAAAACGTCATCGACCCGAGAAGCAGCCGCCGCAGGAAAAAGAGCGCCGCGGCGGCGAGCGCGTAAAACGTCCACTTAAGCGCGGTGGTTTGGGTGAGATTCATGCGCGCCTCCCTCAGTCGACAATGTCGTAGTCCGTGATGACGAACACCTCGGTCAGGGCGGCAAAGTCCATCATGGGCGCGAGGACCGCGTAGCGGGCAAGGCCGTCGTCGCCGGTCTGAAGCGATTCGACCGAGCCGATGACAAGGCCGCTCGGGTAATATCCGCCAAGGCCCGATGTGACGATCTGGTCGCCGATGAGCACCTCGTCGTCCGACGTGAGGTACGAGAGCTTCAGTTTGCCCTGACCCATCAGGGAGAAGTCGCCCTCCGCCACGGCGACCTCGCCGGTGCGGAAGATGCGCGCGCCGAGCTCAGTGTCCGTGTCGATGACGGTCAGCACTGTCGACCAGTTGAGGCCGACCTCGGAAATGACGCCGACGAGATACCCCTCGGCGCTGACGACGCAGTCGCCCACGGCGATGTCCTGATCGGTGCCGTGGTTGAGAGACAGCGACGACGTCCAGCTGCTCTCGCTGTGGGCGAGCACGGCGGTGGAGACGAATGTGAAGTCGCGCCGCTGCTGCTGGAGCTTCAAAAGCTCGCGCAGGAGCTTATTTTCCTCGCTGTCGGCCTGCGCCTGACGCTGCTGGGCGCGAAGGTCCGCGATCTCTTTTTTGAGCGCCGCGTTTTCCTCCTTGAGTGTGGTCGTGTCCTCGTAATACTGGCGCTTGTCGGCCGCCCAGTCGCTCACGGCGGTGGCGGCGGCGCGGAACGGGTACGTCAGCACGCCCGCGATGTTTTCAAGCACCGAGGACGTCGAGGAAAAGTAGGTCAAAAGGCTCAATGCCACGGCGACCGCCGCGGCGACGGCCAGAATGCGCAGCCCGTGCTGACGGAAAAAATCTTTCAAGGCTTACCCTCCTTTCATCGTAGGGCAGGGGAGAGGTTAGAGGAGCTTGACGCCAAAGCGCGCGAGCACTAAGCCAAGCTGCTCGACGGGAAGTCCCATGACGTTGAAAAAGTCGCCGTCGATGCGCTCGACGAAGAGCGCGCCGCGGCTCTGCACGCCGTAGGCGCCGGCTTTGTCCATCGGCTCGCCGGTTTTGATGTAGGCGCGGATCTCGTCATCCGTCATCGGGCGGAAAAAGACGCGCGTGGACACGGCGAAGCGCTCTTCCTGCGCGCCGCGGCGAACGCTCACACCCGTGCAGACCGTGTGAGCGCGGCCGGAAAGCGCGCGCAGCATGCGCAGCGCGTCCTCCTCGTCGCGCGGTTTTCCGAGGCGGTCATTGCCCAAAAAGACCATCGTGTCCGCCGTGATGATGAGATCGTCGGGAGAGCAGAGGGCGACGGCCGCGTCGCATTTTTTCTTTGCAATGTAGCGCACCGTGTCCTCGGGAGAAAGACCTTCCGGATAGCTCTCGTCGATGTCGAGCGAGAGCGTTTTGAAGTCCTCCACGCCGATGCGGGCGAGCAGCTCCTGACGGCGCGGGGACTGAGATGCCAAAACGATTGCCATGATATTGCCTCACTATTTGATAATAAAAAGTATAATCAAGATAAAAAATTACAATTTGGAATTCATTCTGCGCCGCGATAGAAGAGACCACGGGTGATATTCTCCGGCGCTTCGACCGTTTCGCCCTGATACGCGCGCAGCACGCGGACGCATTCAGAGGCGCTCTCGGTCGTGAAACGGAGCTGCGCAAAGCGCAGTCCGAGCGACTGCCAGTCCTTCGATTTGTCCGCGAGATAAAGAATCTTTCCGTTCTCGATCTCGCTGCGGCAGCCCCACGCGCGCAGCACGGGGAAGTGTTCGCCGCGCCGGTCGGTGAGCTCGGGGGCGCTTGCGCACGCGCCGTCGCAGGGAACGGAGGCGGGGCGCTCGGTAAAGTATCGACAGCCGAACGCGTTCGCATTCAGGCAGTTTTCCGTGAGCATCAGGGGAAGGCGGCCATAGACGATGGCCTCGCACGGGAGACACTTGCTGAGGTCCCGAATCTGCGCGTCGCGCAGCTCGAACGAGACGCACGCGCTCGAAAGTCCCTGTTCTTTCCAGAAAGCGAGCGCGGCGGAGTTGTAGACGTTCAGCGCCCAGTCGCCGTGGAGCTTGCAATCAAGTCCACGCGCGAGCGGCAGGTGGCCGAGGTTGCCGATCGACACGCCCGTGACGCCTTTTTTGGCGGCGTCCTCGAGCAGCGCGCGCAAAATAGGCTCGTCCTGCGTGCGGTAGATGCGCGGCAGCACCGCGAAAAATTCGGTTCTGCCGAGATGTGGCGAAAGGTCAAGCTGCACCAGCAGTTCGACGGGCACATACACCCGCGCGGGAGCGAGCGCGATCAGTTCTTCACTCAGCTGCTCGGCCCTGTGGAGGGAGACGGTCAAAAGCGGCTTGTCCGCGCTGTTTTTGACCGTTTCGGGCAGGACAAAGTCGAATACGCGGCGTTCCGGCACGGCGGTGCGCTGCGCTTCCATCTGCGCGAGCGCTTCGCGGCGCAGGGCGTTGAGCGCACCTGCGCTGACGGCGAGACCGCCGTCGAGTGCGACGGCGCACTGCGCCGCCGAAAATACCGTGCCGCCGGTTTTCCTGAGGCGCATTTCGACCTCTTCCGCGGTGACGGCGCGGCTGCGCGCCGCCTCGGGCACTGCGCCGGTGACGGTCACAGCATGTCCGTCTGCGTCCTCGGCTGTCAGGGCCATCGGCTGACCGGCGCGGATGGTGCATTCTAATGTGAGCGGCACAAGCCGCAAATTTTCCTTTTCATAGCGCGCACGAATCTCGCTGAACCAGTCCTCGGGCCATCTTGCATTTTCGGGCCGCGTGCCAAACATCTCACGTCCGCGCACACCGCGGTAGTATCCCTCGGTAAAGCCGTCGCGCGAGAAGGCGAGGGCGAGCTTTTTCTGCTCATCCTTCGTCGGCGTGCGATGCTCGCGCAGAAGGCGCGCGTATATTTCCGTCACGGCGGCGACATACTCCGGCCGCTTCATGCGCCCTTCGATCTTGAGGCATGCGACACCCATATCCATCATCTCCGGCACGAAGGGCGCGAGGTTCGCGTCCTTCAAGCTCAGCGGATGGCCGTCCGCCCTGCCGGAAAAGCCGTAGGGCAGGCGGCAGGGCTGGGCGCAGGCGCCGCGGTTGCCGCTGCGCCGCCCGATGACGGCAGACATCTCGCACTGGCCGCTGTAGCACATGCACAGCGCGCCGTGGACGAACGTTTCGATCTCGATGGGGCTTCTTTGGCAGATCTCGGCAATTTCCTCGCGGTTCAGCTCGCGCGCGAGCACCGCGCGCGTCATGCCGAGCCTTGCCGCTTCCTGAACGCCCGAGAGCGTGTGCAGGCTCATCTGCGTCGAGGCGTGCAGCGGCACGTCGGGAATAATTTTTTGCAGCGTCGCCAGAACGCCCCAATCCTGCACCAGGATCGCGTCCACGCCGCACTCCGACGCGGTGCGCGCCTCCGCGGCAAGCGCGGGGAGCTCGCGGTCGGTGACGAGCGTGTTGAGCGTCAGATAGACCTTCACGCCCCGCAAATGGCAATAAGAGACCGCCGCGCGGAATTCCTCGTCAGAGAAGTTCCTCGCGCTGCGGCGCGCGTTGAACGCGCCAAAGCCCATATACACGGCGTCCGCGCCGCTCTGCACGGCGGCAACAAGCGCCTCTTGCCCGCCCGCGGGCGCTAACAGCTCCGTCGTCAAGGGCTTACTTTTTCTGCTGCTGGAGCTTGAAGATCTCGCGCTTGAGCTCGCTGACCTCGTTTTTGGCCTGGCTCGCCTCGTCAAGGTACTGCTTGACCTGACGGCGCAGCGCGTCGCCGGCCTCGCGCTCTTTGAAGAGCTCGTCGGTGATGTTCACAGCGGTCAGCACGGCGGCGTCCGTGCGGCCGACCTTGGCAGCGTCGAGCAGCTCGCTCATTTTGTCGTTGACGTAGGAGCCGACCTTCTGCATATAGGAGGGGGCTTCCTCGGCGACAAAGGTGTATTCCTCGTCGCAGATGGAGATCGTGATGCGGTTTTCCATGATTTGTGTGCTCCTTTCTATTTCGGCGTTGCACAAAAAAGGGCAAATTCCACCCATATAATCTCTAACAGTATAACACGGGAGTGAAAATGTGAAAAGGGGGAAGCAAAAAATTTCATGTTTACGAACGGGAAAATTTCATGTAGAATAATGGAATCGAAAATGGACGAAAGGAGGCGGGGAACATGGCAGGCTATGTGCTGCATTTGAGCACCGAGGAGAACATCACGCTCTCATCGGCGACGGTCAAGCGATTGATCGCGGGTGGCAGCGGCGACGCGGCGCTGCTGTACCTCGCCATCCTGCATGCGCGCGGCGCGGCGGACTCCGGCAAGCTCGCGCGCGAGCTCAAGTGGGATGGAACGCGTCTTCGCGCGGCGGAGCAGGCGCTCTACGAGATGAAGCTCGTCGGCGCGCCGGAGAAGAAGGAGGAAGCGCCCCTTCCGCCGCCCCAGCAGCTCAGCGAGCCGCCCGAGTACACGCGCGAGGACATCGCGCGCAAATTGGAGGGCGACGGGCGCTTCGCCTGCCTTCTGCGCGAGGTGGAGCACAAGCTCGGCCCGCTCTCGACCCCGTCGGTCAAGAAGCTGTTAGGGCTGTACGAAAATCTGGGTCTGCCTGCAGACGTGGTCTACACGCTCGTCAACTACTGCATCGCGAAAAAGGAGCAGCAGTTCGGCGAGGGGCGGCTGCCCAACATGCGCGAGATCGAAAAAGAGGGCTACGTCTGGGCGCGCAAGGAGCTCTTTTCCATCGAAAAGGCCAGCGAGTACATGAAGCGCGAGCAAGCCCTGCGCGGCAGGTACCCCGAGTACATGGCGGCGCTGCAAATGCAGGGCCGCGCGAGCGCGCCGAGCGAGGAAAAGTACCTCTCCGCGTGGGCGGAGATGGGATTTCCGGCGGAGACCGTGGCTGAGGCCTACGACCGGACGATCCTGCACTGCCACGAGTTCCGCTGGCCGTACTGCAACGGCATTTTGAAACGCTGGCACGAAAAGGGCCTGCACACGCTCGCCGAAGTGAAGGCCGAGAACGCCAAGGAGCAGAGCAAGCCGAAAAAGAACACCACCGGCGGCAACGCCTGGATGAAGGAATATTTGAATCAGTAACGAAAGCGGGGGAGAAGGATGTCTTACGATGGGCGGCTGATGCGCCAAGCGCTGGCGCGCTTCGACGAGGACAAGCAGCGCCGCGCGGAGAATTTTCGCGCGCGCGAGCGCGCGGTGTATACCAAGTGCCCGCGCATTGAGGAGATCGACCGCGAGCTGTCGCACACGATGGCGAAGATCATCGCCTCCGGCCTGCGCCGCGGGACGGACCCGCGCCCGGCCATCGAGGCGCTGCGGGAGGAGAATCTCAATTTGCAGCAGGAAAAGCGCCTTCTCCTGACGCGCCTGGGACTGCCGGGCGACTATCTCGAGGAAAAGCCCAAGTGCTCGCGCTGCAACGACACGGGCTTTCTCGGCAGCGAGGTCTGCTCGTGCCTGCGCGGCTATTACGCCAAGGAGCAGAACAAGGAACTCTCGGGCCTTTTGGACCTCGGCTCGCAGTGCTTCGAAAATTTCAACTTCGACTACTATTCGTCCGTGCCGGACGAGGACCTCGGCGTGTCGCCGCGCACGAACATGGAGCGCGTGTACGACATCTGCCAGGACTACGCGCACGAGTTTTCGCCCAAGAGCGGCAACCTGCTGCTGACCGGCGGCACGGGACTGGGGAAAACGTTCCTCTCCGCGTCCATCGCGCGCGTCGTGAGCGCGAGCGGCCACAGCGTGGTCTACGACACGGCGGGGCACATCTTCGCCCGCTTCGAGGCGCAGAAGTTCGGCCGCGACGACGGCGAGAATGCCGACACCGCCGTGAGCCGCGCGCTCGGCTGCGACCTGCTGATTTTAGACGACCTCGGCACCGAGCTGATGACGAGCTTTGTCCACAGCGCGATGTATCAGATCGTCAACACGCGCCTCATCACGGGGAAGAAGACCGTCATCTCCACGAACCTGAGCCCCGACGAGCTCGGGCGGCGCTACGGCGCGCCGGTGCTGTCAAGATTGCAGGGAGAGTATCAAATGCTGCTCTTTTTCGGCGAAGACATCCGCCGGCAGAAGAGAAAATGAATACAAAATGTAAAAAAGGCTCCGCAGAATACTCTGCGGAGCCTTTTTTCTTGCTTTTTACGGCTTGTGGATCACGGCGACGGCGCAGGGCACGCGGCCGGGACAGTAGGCATAGTCGACATCGTCGTAGCCCGCCGCGGCGATAAACTGCTTATACGTGTCGAACGTGAACTGACGCTTGAAGTCCGCGCCCGCCTTGCCGACGGTCGAGGCAAAGCCGCTCGTTTTGCCCTGCTCGCTGCGGTTCATATAGGTCGGGACGATGATCGTGCCGCCGCTGCGGCAGACGCGGTCGAGCTCGGCAAGGGCCTTGTACGGCTCGTCGAGCAGGTGGATGACATTCGCGGCGATGACCACGTCGAACTGCCCGTCCGGCCCGTCTAAATGCAGGATGTCGGCCTGGCGGAACGTGACGTTTGGCAGCGCGCCGTATTTCTTCTTCGCCCGCTTGAGCATGTTGGCGGAGAAGTCTGTCGCGAGAAGCGTCCGGCAACGCTCGGCGATGGCGCCGGTGAGCAGTCCCGTGCCGCAGGCGCATTCGAGCACCGCGTCGTCTGGTGTGATGCGGGAACTAACGGCGGCAATGAGCGCCTTGTGCGTTTCTTTATTAAAGATGTCGGCGAAGAGGTCATAGACCCCTGCGACGTTGTCCCAGAACATGAGTATTTTCCTCTCAACGTGATTTGTTTTTCTACACGATAGCAGAAACGCGCGGAAAATGCTACTCTCAAGAGAAAGAAAAAACGAAAAATTAAGGGCGAGGATCCTACTTTTTGTGCTTTTTATAAAAAGACTTGCCATCGGCGCACGGGTGGTATATAGTCTTTATAAAGATTTCGCAAAGAAACTGCATTTTTGCGTTAAGGAGTCGAATGATGAAACGAATTTGGTCGCTGTTTGCCGTGCTGGCGCTGCTGTGCGCGCTGACGGTTCCGGCGCTGGCCGCCGCGGGCGGCGCAGCGGACGCGGAGCCCGCCGCCCAGACGGTGAGCGAGGAAGAGCTCGCGCGCTCGGAGGAGAACACCACCAAGGTGCGCAAGATCTGGGAGGTGGCGGCGCTTATCGGTGTGGCGTGCTTTGGCGGCGCGCTGGGCATGGCGCATTCCGTTGCAAAGGCGGCGAACAACATGGCCGAACAACCCGAGGCGGCGGGGCAGATCCGCACGTCGATGATGATGGGTCTTGTGTTTATCGAGACGGTCATCATCTATGCGCTGATCGTGGCCATCCTGATCATCTTCGTATTGTGACGATAACGAGAAAAGTGGAATAGAGCGGCGGAAGGGGGCAGCACTGTCTCCTTCCGCTGCTCTATTTATTGAAGAAAAAGGGGAGGGGTCAGGGCTCTGTTAAGAAGACGAAAAGATGCTGTAAAGCGGCGGTTAATCATGAAGGAAGACTTGCATTTCCTGCGTGCAGGTGGTATAAATAAGTGCTGCATCCCGAGCAGAAATTGGATGATAGAAACAAAAGGGGGTAGGGCGCGTGGATAAGAAAAAGCGAACGCGCGAGCTGATCGTGTTCGCCGTGATCGTGCTGGCGCTGCTGGCCGGATGTTTGCTCACGCCGTCAGGCGGCGAGAGCGAACCGATCCAGGAGGTCATGCGTGACGCGGTGCTGCACGAGCAGAACAAGGTGAGCCTGTTTGGCCTGATCGAGGTGAACCCGGGGCTCATCTCCGCCTACATCGTGACGGGTATTTTAATAGTATTCGCCCTTGTGTGCCGGCTTTTTGTGATCCCAAAATTCAAATATGTGCCCGGCAGGTTCCAGCTCGTTTTAGAGCAGATCGTCGGCATGTTCGACGGCCTGGCCGAGGGCAGCAGCCCGCACCGCAATAAATTCCTGCGGGCGTACATCTTCACCGCCGGTGTTTACATCTTTGTCAGCACGCTCTTTGAGCTGCTCGGCATTCAGGTGGTGACCACATCAGGCCACGCCGTCAGCCTGCCCGCGCCACTGTCCGATATCAACGGGGCGATTGCGCTGGGCGTGATGAGCTACGGCGTGATCCTGTTTGGCGGACTGATCGCCGCGGGCGTGGGCGGATTTCTGCACGCGCTCAAGGATTTCTCGCTGCCGATCTCGATGAGCTTTCGACTCTTCGGCGCGCTGCTTTCCGGCGCGCTCGTGACGGAGCTTGTGTATTACTACGCGGCGCTTTCCTATGTGCTGCCGGTCATCGTGGGCGTGATGTTCACGCTGCTGCACGCACTGATCCAGGCGTATGTTTTAACGATGCTGGTGTCGACGTTCTACGGCGAATCGACCGAAAAGCACGAGAAAAAGCCCAAGGCAAAAAAGATGAAAGAATCCCGCAGCGAAACGGCTGCCTGAAGAAAGAGGTAAAATTGCCATGAAAACGATGAAGAAATTCGCAGCGCTGATGATGCTGCTGTGCGCGCTGATGATCTGCACCATTCCGGCCCTCGCCGCAAACGAAAGCGGGAGCGACAGCAACGTGACTGAGACCGTGAGCGTCACGGCCGGCAGCAACGACAACGACGTGACCTCTGCCAAGGCGATGGGCTCGGGCGTGATGATCGGCATTGCGTGCCTTGGCGGCGCGCTGGCCATGGGCATTGCGGTCGGCAAGTCGAGCGAGGCCATGGCCCGCCAGCCCGAGGCCACAAGTCAGATCAGAACCACGATGATGATGGGCCTTGTGTTTATCGAGACGGTCATCATTTACGCCCTGATCGTGGCGATCCTCATTATCTTCGTCCTTTGATGAAGAACACTCCCAAAAAGGAGGGGCTTTGAATGCCGCTTAATATCAATCTGCAGCAAATTTTGCTGCATGCGCTGAACTTTGTCATCCTGTTCGGCGCGATGTATTTTCTGCTCTACAAGCCTGTGAAGAGCTTTATGGACAGCCGCAAGGCGCACTATGAGAAGATGGACGAGGACGCCAAGGCCGTGCTTGCCGAGGCCGAGAAGACGAAGGCCGGCTATGAAGCGCAGCTCAAGAGCGCCGACGAGGAGATCGCACGCCGCAAGCGCGAGGCGAACGAAGCCTTGCAGCACGCGGTGGACGAGCGCCGCGCGCAGGCCGAGCAGCAGGCGGGCGAGATCGTGCGCAAGGCGCGGGAAGATGCCGCGCGCGAGCATGAGCGCGTGATGGAGCAGGCCAAGGGCGAAATTTCCGAGCTGATGAGCGCCGCGGCGGAAAAGCTGGTGCTCTCCAGCACGTCGGACGCTTACGACAAGTTCCTGGACACGGCGGAGGAGCGCAAGGACAATGGCTGAGCGCACGGAGCATTTAGAGGCCGTACTGCTCTCTGCCGTGCGTCCGTCGCAGGAGCAGGAGAAGCGATTTCTGGCCTTCCTTGCCGAAAAGTACGGCGAGGGCACGACGCTCACCTGGCAAAAGAGTGATGACTACCCCGACGGTTTCCGCCTCGAGGTGGGCGCGGAGGTCTACGACTGGAGCGCGGGCGGACGCCTGAGCCAGTTCAAGGACGCGCTCGAAAAGCTCGCCGCCACGCAGGGCGACGTCATCCCGCTGCTGAAGGAGACGGTGCTCTCGTGGACGCCGCAGGCCATGGCACAGGAGGTCGGCACCGTTCTGACCGTCGGCGACGGCATTGCCCGCGTGGACGGGCTGGAGGGCGCCGCCTATGGCGAGGTGCTGCTTTTCGACGGCGGCGTGCGCGGCATGGTGCAGGACTTATCCGAGGACAGCGTCGGCTGCATCCTCTTTGACGACGACGCGAGCGTCTGCGCGGGCAGCACGGTCCGCCGCACCGGACGCACGGCGGGCGTTCCCGTGGGCGAGGGATTCCTCGGCCGCGTGGTCAACGCGCTCGGCGTGCCCATCGACGGCGGGGGAGACATCCGCGCCGACGGCTACCGCGCGGTGGAGAGTCCCGCCCCCGGCATCATCGACCGCCAGAGCGTCGACACGCCGCTTGAGACGGGCATTCTGACCGTCGACTCGATGTTCCCCATCGGCCGCGGCCAGCGCGAGCTCATCATCGGCGACCGCCAGACCGGCAAGACCGCTATCGCCCTCGACACCATCGTCAACCAGAAGGGCAAGGATGTCATCTGCATCTATGTCGCCATCGGACAGAAGGCGAGCTCCGTCGCCCAGCTCAAGAAGACGCTGGAAACGCACGGCGCGATGGATTATACGATCATCGTCAACGCCACGGCGAGCGATCCCGCGCCGTTACAGTACATTGCGCCCTACGCGGGCTGCGCCATGGGCGAATACTTTATGAATAAGGGCCGCGACGTGCTGATCGTCTACGACGATCTTTCCAAGCACGCCATCGCGTACCGCGCGATGAGCCTTCTTTTGGAGCGCTCCCCGGGCCGCGAGGCGTATCCGGGCGACGTGTTCTATCTGCACTCCCGCCTGCTCGAGCGCGCGGCGCATCTGAGCGAGGAGAAGGGCGGCGGCAGCATCACGGCGCTGCCGATCATCGAGACGCAGTCCGGCGACGTGTCGGCCTATATCCCGACGAACGTCATTTCCATCACCGACGGTCAGCTCATTCTGGAAACGCGCCTGTTCTTCTCCGGCCAGCGTCCGGCGGTGAATGTGGGCCTGTCCGTGTCCCGCGTGGGCGGCGACGCGCAGACCAAGGCGATGAAAAAGGCAGCCAAGACCATCCGCCTCGACCTTTCGCAGTACCGCGAGATGGAGTCGTTCACGCAGTTTGCAAGCGACCTCGACGAGTCGACGGCAAAGCTTTTATCCTACGGTCAGGGCTTGATGCGCATGCTGCGGCAGAAGCAGTTCCACCCCTACAAGCAGTATGAGCAGGTCATCCTGCTCGTCGCGGGGCTGAACCATGTTTTTCAAGAGATCGTGCCGGAGCAGCTTGACGCGTTTATCCCCGCGCTCTTGCAGCACTTTGGCGAGACGCAGGGCGCGCTGTGCAATGCCATCGAGCAGACCGGCCAGCTCAGCGACGATCAGCAGTCGCAGATCATCGAGTGCGCAAAGGAATTTGTGCAAAACTATTTTTCCAAATAAAAAGTGAGGTGACAGGTACATGGCGAGCATGAAGGAGATCCGCGAGCACATCGCGAGCATCCAGAGCACGCAGAAGGTGACGAACGCGATGTACCTCATCGCCTCGACCAAGATGCGGCGGGCGAAAGAAGACCTTGCCAAGACGCGCCCGTTTTTCGACGCGGTCTCGACGCAGATCGAGCAGATCTTCCAGCACGCGGGCGAGATCGAGAGCCCGTACCTCTACCGGGGCAACGCGGACGATCTGGCCCAGCCGGGAACATACGCCTATCTTGTGGTGACGGCGGACCGCGGCCTCGCGGGCGCCTACAACCAGAATGTTATTCAGGAGACGATGAAGCGCCTTGAAAAGCACCCCGACAGCCGCCTTTTTGTGGTGGGCGGCAACGGGCGGCACTTCTTCTCCGGCCACGGCGTGCCGGTGGAAAAGAGCTTCCGCTACGATGCGCAGAGCCCCACGCTCCGCCGCGCGCGAGAGATCACGGCGAAGCTTTTGGATCTCTTCGACCGGGGCGAGATCTCCAAGCTCTTTATCATCTACACCGACCTTGGCAACGGCGTGGACATGGACGTGCGCACCGTGCGCCTGCTGCCGCTGGAGGATGAGCACTTTGCCAAAGAGGAGACGGAGGAAAAGCCCATCCGCTTTGAGCCCTCGGCAGAGGAGGTGCTCGCCAGGGTCGTGCCGGCGTACATCACGGGCTTTTTGTACTCGGCGATGGTCGACAGCTTTTGCGCCGAGCAGAACGCGCGCGCCTCTGCCATGGACTCGGCCAACCAGAACGAGGACGACATGCTGCGCGAGCTGCAGCTCGAGTACAACCACGAGCGGCAGGGCGCCATCACGAGCGAGATCACGGAGGTCTCCGCCGGCGCGCGCAGCAAGAAGAACCACATGAAGAAGGAGGCGCAGCATGCGCACAGGTAAGATCATTCAGGTATCGGGCAGCGTGGTGGACGTGCGCTTCCCGCACGGCGAGCTGCCGCGCATCCGCGAGGCGCTGTCCGTCGAGCTGAACGGCAAGCGCCTTGTGATGGAGGTGGAGCAGCATTTGAGCGCCGAAACGGTGCGCTGCATCATGCTCTCCGGCAGCGAGGGCCTCAGCCGCGGCATGACCGTCACGGGCGAAGGCAGCGGCCTTCGCGTGCCCGTCGGCAAGGCGACGCTCGGACGGCTTTTCAACGTCTTTGGCGATACCATCGACGGCGGCGCGCCGATCGGCGGCGCGGAGCCGCGCCGCAGCATCCACAGAAATCCCCCCGCCTTCGACGAGCAGAGCCCGAGCGTTGAGATCTTGGAGACCGGCATCAAGGTCATCGACCTTTTGGAGCCCTATCCGCGCGGCGGCAAGATCGGCCTGTTCGGCGGCGCGGGCGTCGGTAAAACGGTGCTCATTCAGGAGCTTATCCACAACATCGCCGTCGAGCACGGCGGCTATTCGATCTTCACCGGCGTGGGCGAGCGCAGCCGCGAGGGCAACGACCTCTGGAACGAGATGCACGAGAGCGGCGTTATCGACAAGACCGCGCTCGTCTTCGGCCAGATGAACGAAGCGCCCGGCGTTCGTATGCGCGTGGCGCTCACAGGCCTTACGATGGCCGAATACTTCCGCGACGAGGAGCAGCGCGACGTGCTGCTGTTCATCGACAATATTTTCCGCTTTGTGCAGGCGGGCAGCGAGGTCTCGACCCTGCTCGGCCGCATGCCCTCCGCCGTCGGCTATCAGCCGACGCTCGCCAACGAAATGGGCGAGCTGCAGGAGCGCATCACCTCGACCAAGAGCGGCTCGATCACGTCCGTGCAGGCGGTCTACGTTCCCGCGGACGATCTGACCGACCCTGCCCCGGCGACGACGTTCACCCACCTCGACGCGACGACGGTTTTGAGCCGTAAGATCGCCGAACAGGGCTTATATCCCGCGGTCGACCCGCTCGAATCGTCCTCCCGCATTCTGGAAGAGGATATCGTGGGCGAGCGGCACTACCGCATCGCGCGCAGCGTGCAGGCGACCTTGCAGAAATACCGCGAATTGCAGGATATCATCGCCATCCTCGGCATGGAGGAGCTGAGCGACACGGACAAGGTGACGGTCAACCGCGCGAGAAAGATCCAGCGCTTTTTGGCCCAGCCGACGTTCGTGGCCGAAAAGTTCACGGGCCTTCCGGGCGTCTATGTGCCGCTCGAGGAGACACTCCGCGGCTTTGAAGCCATCCTCTCCGGCGAGATGGACGGCTATCCCGAGATGGCGTTCTACAACGTCGGTACGCTTGACGACGCGCTCGCCAAGGCGAAGAAGATGGAAAGCGGGGAAGCGTGATGAAGACCTTTCCTCTCCGCGTCCTCGCGCCCGAGCGCACGTTTTTTGACGGGGCGTGCACATCGCTCACCGTGCCGAGCATCGACGGCATGTACGGCCTGATGGCGCAGCACGAGGATATTGTGCTCGCGGTCGTTCCCGGCAAGCTGACGCTGCGGGACGCCGACGGCGTCGAGCAGATCGCCGCCGTGTCCGAGGGCGTGCTCAAGATGGAGCACGGCGAGGCGCTCGTGCTGGTGGACACGATCGAGCGGCCGGAGGAGATCGACCTCCACCGCGCCGAGGAAATGGCTGCCGAGGCGCGCGCCGAGCTCAAGGCGAAGCGCAGCGCGCAGGAGCAGGCCATTGCCAATGCCCGCATCGCCCGCGCGATCAGCCGTATCCACGTCAAGCACGACGGGAAATAAATGAGAAAACGAAAATTCGCACCGCAAGGTGCGAATTTTTTGATCTCTCCGCCGATTTTCGCCCGATTTTGCACACTTTTTGTGCTAAAAGTGGAGAAAAAGGAGGGAAAATCCATGGAAATGTCCGCAAGAAAGCCGCTGCTCCCGCGCCGCGTGCTCGACCTGCCCATCGACGCGCTGCGCCCCAACCCCAACCAGCCGCGCATCGAGTTTGACGAGGCCTCGCTGCGCTCGCTGAGCGACAGCATCCGCCGCTATGGCATCCTCCAGCCGCTGACCGTCCGCCGCACGGACGAGGGCTACGAGCTCATCGCGGGAGAGAGACGGCTGCGCGCGGCAAAGCTCGCGGGACTGCGCGCGGTGCCGTGCCTGCTCGCGCGCTCGAGCGAGGAGGAGAGCGCGCTGCTCGCGCTGATCGAAAACCTCCAGCGCCGCGATTTGCACTACTTGGAGGAGGCTGCGGCTATCGCGCGGCTGATCGCGACCTACGGCCTCTCGCAGGAGCAGGCGGCGGAAAGGCTGGGAAAATCCCAGTCCGCTATTGCCAACAAGCTGCGGCTGCTGCGCCTGTCGCCCGACTGTGTGCGCCTTCTGCGCGAGCATGACCTCTCCGAGCGGCACGCACGGGCGCTGCTGCGCCTGACGGACGAGGAAGACCGCCTCAAAGCCTTGCAAGTTATCGCCGCACGCGGCTACAACGTCGCGCAGAGTGAGGCGTATATCGAAGAGCTTTTGAAGCTCAAGCAGAAAACGCCCCCGCCGCGCCTGCCGACCTACATCGTCAAGGATGTGCGCATCTTTTTGAACACCATCCGCCACTCGCTCGGATTGATGCAGCGCGCGGGCGTCGAGGCCGACATGCAGCGCGAGGACACGGACGATGGCATCCTTTTGACCATCCGCATCCCGAAACGTGCAAAAGAGGCCGGATAATCCTACAAAATTGTCACCAAATTGTGATTCTTTTTCTCACAAACTGTGGTATACTGAAACGACTGGCAGGGAAGTCCCTGTCCGGAAGATCGGAAGAAACAGGAGGAGCCAGCATGGATGAAATGAACGGCGCCTTTGAGGAAAAGAAGAGAAGAAAAGGCGGCAAGCGCCTGATGCAGCCGGAAAAGGCCGCAAAGGCGGCCAAGGAGCCCCGCGCGGAAAAGCCGCCGCGCGTTCCACGTGAAACATCGGGAAAGACCGGCAAGGTCGTCGGCATTGTCGCGGGTGTGCTCGTGGTGGCGTACTTGGGCCTTGGCGCGTGGGCGTCGGCCAGCCATAAAATTTATCCCAACGTGATGATGGGCGATACCAACTACGGCGGGATGACCGAGCAGCAGGTCGCCGAGCAGCTCAAAGCGAGCGTCGCGCAGGCGAAGGGCACAGGCGTCGACTTTGTCCTGCCCGACGGCACGGAGGTCGCGCACGTGTCGCTCGACGAGATGCCGGAGTATGTCGACTTCGACGGACTTGCCAAGCATATCTACAACGTCTACGGCTGCAATGACAGCTTTCTGACCGCGGGCGCGAAGTATCTGCGCGCACTCTTCAAGCCGCAGGATGCGGCGCAGGTGGTCGACGCGGCCTACTCGCCCGATTTGATGGAGAATCTTGTCGACACGGTGTGCGACAGCATCAACTGCGACCCCGTGGAGTTTGCCATCAACGTGACAGAGGATGGCAAGGTCAGCGTGACGAAGCCGCAGGACGGCCGCGCGACGACTGATACCGCAAAAGACCAGATCGGCGTGTACTTAAACGGCGCGTATTTGAGCGGCGGCGACCCGTCCGAGATCGTGCTTGAGCCTGCGAGCGAGGGCGGCGTCTACGATGTCATCCCTGCACAGGAGGTCGACCTGAGCGTGCAGCGCGAGGCCGTTATCGGCCAGAAGGTCAACGCGACGTATGATAAGGAGACCGGCGCGGTCACGCCAGGCCACGCGGGCGTGGAATTCACGCTTTCTGACCTCGAATCCGCTTACAACGCCGCGGCGGCGGGGGAGACGGTCGATCTGCCGAACGCCACGGTCGAGACGCCGGACGTCACGGCAGAGCAGCTCCAAAAGGTCCTGTTCCGCGATGTGCTGAGCACCTACACCACGAAGGTCGGCGGCGCATCCGGCCGCCGCGCGAACGTCAAGCTGACGGCCTCGCGCATCACCGGCTACATATTGAACTCCGGCGAAACGATGAAATACGGCCCGCTTGTCACGCCCTTTACCGCGGCGAACGGCTACAGCGCCGCGCCCGGTTACTTGCAGGGCAAGACCGTCGATATGGTCGGCGGCGGCGCGTGTCAGGCGAGCTCCACGCTCTACGCCGCGGCGCTCTACGCCAACCTTGAGATCGTGCAGCGCACGAACCACGGCTTTGCGTCCGACTACATCGGCCTCGGCCTCGACGCGACGGTCGCGCAGGGCGGGCCCGAGTTCGAGTTCCGCAACAACACGAATTATCCCATCAAGGTCGTCGCCGAGTACTATGCGAGCGGCGGCAAGAACTACCTGAAGGTGTCCCTCCTCGGCACCAAGGTGGACGATACCTATGTGAAGATCAAGACCGATGTGCTCGAGACCATCCCGTTCACGGAGGAGATCGTCGAGACGGACGAGCTCGCCCCCGGCGAGCGCAAAGTCGAGCAGACCGCCTACACCGGCTACAAGGTCAAGACCTACCGCAACGTCTACTCCGGCGACGGCAAGCTCATTTCGTCCACGTTCGAGGCGAGCAGCAATTATAAGGCGCGCAACCGCATCGTGCTCGTCGGCAAGTCCGCGGCGGTCACGCCGACGGACCCCATCACGCCCGTCGATCCCGGCACGACCACGCCGACGGACCCGACAACGCCCGTCGACCCCGGGACCACGACTGACCCGGGCACCACAACTGACCCCGGCGTGACCGATCCCGGCACGACGACAGAGCCGCCCGTCGAGCAGGAAAAGCCCGGTTGGCTCGATACGGGGCTCGACCGGTAAAAACAGCAGAACGAGAAAACGGAGAGGCATTGCCTCTCCGTTTTTACGTTGTTCAAGTGTTATTCGTCGTCCGAGTCCATGTAGAGCTCTTCGGCCTTCTGCTGCGCGGCGATCAGCAGCGCGCTGGCCTCACCATAGTTCTGCCTGTCCATTTTCTCCAGCGCGTCAGTCACGGCGTTGAAGAGGAGCAGATACATTGCCTTGTAGTCCGTCATAGAACCACCCTCTGAAAATTATATAACGTTTTGTTATATAGAACAATATAACATTTTGTTTTACGTATACTTCTTTACAGAATCTAAACACAAATTCTGGATGGAGTGAAGCAAAATGTATCGACGCATTCGAGACCTGAGAGAGGACAGCGACCTGACGCAAAAGAGCTTGGCGGACTATCTGAGCTGCTCGCAGGTCTGCTATTCCAACTACGAGACCGGCAAGCGCGACGTCCCGAGCGACGTGCTCATCAGGCTCGCACGGTTTTACCACACGAGTGTGGATTATCTTGTGGGGCTCACGGAGGAGCGGGCTCCTTACCCTAAAAAGAAATAGTACATAGTGCCATGTTCTCGCACGGGTGCGAGGGGGATGCAGCGCCAGTGGCGCTGCACGGATCAAAGGGGATATTCTCTTTCGCAAAAGAGAATATCCCCTTTGGAACCCCAAGAG
>OFMT01000642.1_pt1 | contig 30548 bp, 27 predicted proteins | sample 1541891 | NCBI WGS metagenome assembly OFMT01 (sample SAMN04209230, study PRJEB22552) | human gut metagenome | biome: gut; material: feces | host: Homo sapiens | place: USA: Oklahoma | reverse complement strand
TGACGACGGTAATGGGGTCGCCTGCGGCAAAGGCGGTCACGCCCATGCTCATGGTAATCGTAAGGGCGAGGACAGCCATCACATAAATGCGGTAGCCCTTCTTGACCTTGCCGGGAATCTCCGGCTTGTTGATGTTCTTCTTCGAATTAAGCTTCTTCATTGTCTTTTTTCTCCTTTTCATCAAGTAGTTCTTCCAGCTCTTCTCCCGAGTAGAGCAAGAATTCATGTTTTTCTGCCTCCAGCTTTTCAGCGTTTTTGACAGCCTTCTTGTCGAAGCAGAACGCCATGGAAGCAATGCTTCAATTCTCTGGAGGAGGACAGCGAACTGCGAATTACCCTCTCCGGTGCCTTCGCCCAGTCTGAGAGTGAATCCATCTCCGCCAATGTCACATGGGGGAAACGCTGCGCCATGGAGGCCGGAAAGGTCAGCATCCAATATAAAAAGCTGTACGGCTACCGCAAGGGTGAGGATGGTCAGCCGGAGATCATTCCGGAACAAGCTGAAATCGTCTGAACGCTATCTCACCGGAGCCAGCCTGCGGATGATCAAAGGGGAACTGGAACAGCAAGGCGTCAAGTGCTCCGAGGATTCCCCGGAGTGGACCATCTCCCGCATCCGCAGCATCCTGCAGAATGAAAAATACTGCGGCGATGTGCTGATGCAGAAGACCTTCCGGCAAGACTTTATCAACCACAAGGCCATCAAGAATACAGGCCAGCTTCCGATGTACAGCAGCATGCCGGAACTGCTTGACGAAGCGCTTCATTTGAATTGGACGCAGAACGTGGTCATCATGGAAGCAGAACTACCCACAGAGGAGCGCTGCTGGTACATCCGGCAGGCCGCTGCACAGAGCCTATCCAAGTCGGAGCTTCTGCGAATGATCGAGGATTCCGAGCATTTGGAAAGTGTTCTCGACGAAAAGGTCGATGTGTGGTATAATGTGGACAACGATGAGATTTCGGAGAGAACGCAGTATGAAGAAAATTCTGTTTATCTGCCATGGCAATATCTGCCGCAGCCCGATGGCCGAGTTTGTAATGAAGGACTTGGTAAAGAAGGCTGGGCTGGCATCACAGTTTCATATCGAATCGGCGGCCACCAGCCGGGAGGAGATCGGCAACCCGGTCTATCCTCCGGCACGGCGCAAGCTGGCAGAGCATGGGATCACCTGCAGCAATCACACGGCACGGCAGCTCACCAATCAGGACTACGACGAATACGACCTGTTGATCGGCATGGACAGTGCCAACCTGCGGGATATGTACCGCATCTGCGGCGGCGACTATGCAGGCAAGATGTCCCTCCTGATGGACCATACTACCCGCCCCGGCAATGTGGCAGACCCGTGGCACACCGAGGACTTCGAGTCAACTTGGCGGGATGTGCTGGAGGGCTGCCAGGGGTTGCTGAAAGAATTCATGACAGAATGAGGTGATTCAAATGGCACAGAATGATAAGATCCAGCTATTCGAGGACAAACGTATCCGCACGGCGTGGGACGAGGAAAAGGAAGAATGGTACTTTTCCATCGTCGATGTGGTAGCTGTGCTGACTGACCAGCCGGATCAGCGCCATGCGGCGAAATATTGGAGTGTTCTCAAGACTCGCTTAAAAAAAGAAGGTAGTGAGTTGACTACAAATTGTAGTCAACTGAAAATGCGCTCCGCAGATGGCAAGCGATACAATACCGATGTGGCCGACACGGAGCAGCTTCTCCGCCTTATCCAGTCTATTCCTTCCCCGAAGGCAGAACCGTTCAAGCTGTGGCTGGCGCAGGTTGGCCGGGAGCGTATCGAGGAGACCATTGATCCGGAGCTGACCATCGAGCGGGCACTGGAAACCTACCTTAAGAAGGGATACAGCCGCGAGTGGATCAACCAACGGTTACAGGCTATTCAAGTCCGCAAGGAATTGAGCGATGAATGGGATGCCCGCAGCGTTCAGAAGGGCGTGGAGTACGCCATACTCACCGATGAAATCTCCCGCGCTTGGTCTGGGATGTCCACCCGGCAGTACAAGAATCTGAAGGGCTTGAAAAAAGAGAATCTCCGTGATAATATGACCACACTGGAACTGGTGCTGAACATGCTGGCGGAGGCCACTACTACAGAGATATCCAAGCAAAAAGCACCGAGTACATTTTCGGAGAATATGGCAGTCGCTCGTGAAGGCGGTGAGGCCGCTGGAATTGCCCGGAAAGCAGTGGGGAAGCGCACGGGTGTTCCTGTCATCACACCCAGGAACGCCGCACAACTCAATCAGGTCGTGACGAACCTGCTGGAAGGTGCGATTTCTGACATGCCGGAAAAGCCGAAAGATAAGTAAGCGTTGCGTGTCAAGATTTCCTTGCTGTCATACAGCGATTTTTTTGAAAGCAAATTTCGAAAAAATCTATAGTGTTGAGTTATGCCACGAAGTGCGGTAGTCCATGATACAATGGGCTACCGTACTTTTTTATTTTCCTATTAAAAAAACGCCGTGATACGGGAAAATCCAGACAAGAGGGTGCAAAAGCCCGGCCGGTCTGGATTTCTCTTTATTCGGAGAACTTCTTTCCTCAAGCCGCTCTTGCACCCCCTAATGAGAAAAATCAAAATGTTCTTTCGGCTTTGACTTGAAAATACACATCGCAGTTATAGCCCGGCAAGCGGAAAGAGCATCAACGGTATTTCTGCCAAGTCTGCTGGGCTTTTACTACCCCTGTCCGTCTCCGGCAGACGCCCCCGCCTCCACACACCCTTGGTTAGCCCTCACTAACCCTTTATATAGCCCATTTCCCGGACATTTCTCATCTTTGTCCTCCTGTCACGCACATTCCTCTTTTTGCAGTAAGTCATTCGGCGAACCGATTCGGTATTCCATTTTTGAAGAAACTGTTAAATTTGGCAAAAATGCGCCCGCATAAGAGAAAATTTTCAATAAAAATTTCGCCAAAATATATTTCTCAAGAATTGCAATCTCTTCCAAATCGTGCTATGATTGGCAAAACCATACTTGCTCGGTATGCAGCAGGGCAGCCGCTTCCGGCACACCGTATGGTCAATTCTAACCGGCTGACGCCGGGGAAAGAGAGAGTGAGCTTATGAAACACGCAAAGCCCATGAAGCGGGCATTGTCCGTGCTGCTGGCTCTGGTTCTGAGCCTGAGTCTGGTCACGCCCACCTGGGCCGCCGCCAAGACGCCTGCCAGCGGCACCGGCAACGGCCTCACCTGGGAAAAGATCGACAACCGTTCCACCGATCTGCGTTTGGATAAGAACAACGCTGAGAAGGTGGCGCAAGACACTCCGGAATATGCAGACACCGACGTAGTCCGTGTCTCCATCGTTCTGAAAGATGCCTCCACGCTGGCGAAGGGTTACTCCAGCGAGGATATCGCTGCCAATTCTGCGGCTATGAAGTACCGCCAGAAGCTGGAGACCAAGCAGGAGAAGATGGCTAAGACCATCTCCAAAAAGGCTCTGGGCGGTGAGGCTCTGGACGTGGTCTGGAACCTGACTCTGGCGGCCAACATCATCTCCGCCAACGTGGAATACGGCCAGATCGAAAAGATCGAAAAGATCTCCGGCGTCGAGGCCGTGCTCATTGAGACCCGCTACGAGCCCTGCGTGGTGAAGGACAATGAGACCACCGATCCCAACATGGCTACCTCCGGCAGCATGATCGGCTCCCATGTGGCTTGGGCGGACGGTTATACCGGCGCCGGCTCCAAGGTGGCCATCATCGATACCGGTGCCGACACCGACCATCCCTCTCTGGATCCCGATGCCTTCACCTATGCCGTGAAGGACAGCGGCGCCACGCTGATGACCGCCGCTGATCTGACGGATACCGTTCTGGAGCAGCTGAACGCCTCCAAGAAGATGCCCGGTGTCACCGCCGATCAGCTGTACGTCAACGCCAAGATCCCCTACGGCTTCAACTACGTGGATGACGATCTGGATATCACCCACGCCAACGACAAGCAAGGCGACCATGGCTCCCACGTCACCGGCATTGCCGCCGGCAACCGCTTCATCAAGAACGAGGACGGCTCCTTCTCCCCCGCTCTGGATACCGCTCTGACGCAGGGCGTGGCTCCGGATGCTCAGGTGTTCGTTATGAAGGTGTTCGGCACCAACGGCGGCGCTAAAGACTCCGACTACATGGCCGCCATTGAGGACGCCATCCTGCTGGGTGCTGATTCCGTGAACCTGTCTCTGGGCAGCGGCAACCCCGGCACCTCCCGCAACTCCTATGCCGCTTATCAGGCCATCATGGAGAACATCACCAATAGCGGCACCGTGGTGTCCATCTCCGCCGGTAACTCCGGCAACTGGTTCGAGAACACTGCCAACCAGTATCCCTATGCCGAGAGCAACAGCTGGACCACCACCGGCTCCCCCGGCTCCTACACCAACTCTCTGGGCGTTGCCTCCGTAGATAACGTGGGCGGCACCGGTGATTACGTGGAAGTGGCCGGCAAGAAGCTCTTCTACACCGACACCACCAGCGCTCCCATCCAGGCTCTGACGACTCTGGCCGGTGAGCAGCAGTTCGTGTATGTGGACACCGCCGGTAATGCCGAGGATTTTGCCGCCGTAAAGGATATCCTCACCGGTAAGATCGCCATCTGCAACCGTGGCTCCATCGCCTTCACCGATAAGGGCAACAACGCCATCTCCAACGGTGCCATTGCCCTGATCGTGGCCAACAACGAGGCCGGCACCATCAGCATGGCTACCGATGGCTATAACTACACGGCCCCCTATGTCTCCATACTGCAGGCCGACGGCGAGTACATCAAGGCCAGCTCCGAGAAGCACACCACCGATTCCGGTCTTGTGTACTACACCGGCGCCATGACCGTGGGTGCTTCCGCCGCTGTCAACCATGCCTCCGCCGACTACTACACCATGAGCAGCTTCTCCAGCTGGGGCGTTCCCGGTTCTCTGGAGATGAAGCCCGAGATCACCGCCCCTGGCGGCAACATCTACTCTCTGAAGGACGGCGGTACCTATCAGAATATGTCCGGCACCTCCATGGCCGCTCCTCAGATCACCGGTATGGCCGCTCTGGTGGCTCAGTACATCCGTGAGAATGATCTCACCGAGCAGACCGGCCTCACCGCCCGTCAGCTGGCTCAGTCCCTGCTGATGTCCACCGCCGAGCCCATGGTGGAGGATTACGGTGAGGACGGCGACGGCTACTATCCCGTGCTGCGTCAGGGTGCCGGTCTGGCCAACGTGGCCAATGCCGTTACCTCCGGCACCTACATCCTGATGGATGAGGGCGCCAACGCCGGCGCTGCCGACGGCAAGGTCAAGGTAGAGCTGGGCGACGATCCCTCCCGCACCGGCAAGTACTCCTTCGGCTTCACCATCCACAATCTGGAGGACGAGGCTGCTTACTTCGACCTGAGCGCCGACTTCTTCACGCAGGATCTGATGTCCTCCGACGGTGTGTACTTCGAGGACACCTGGACCGACCCCGTGGCCTCCAACGTCAAGTGGACCGTGGACGGCGAATACGCTGCTTTCCTGAACGATACACTGAAAGATTGTGACTTTAACGGCGACGGTAAGGTCGATGCCGATGACGGTCAGGCTCTGCTGGACTATGTCACCGGCGTGCGTGCCGACATCGAGCATAAGGACGCCGCTGACTTCGACAACGACAACGGCATCGACACCTACGATGCTTACCTGTTCTTCAAGGAATTGGGTACTGCTCCCGTGGTGATCCCCGCCGGCGGCAGCCTGCACGTCACCGCCGATGTGACTCTGCTGGGTCTGGATGCCTATGACAAGGCCAGCGACAACACCGGCACCTATGTGGAGGGCTATGTGTTCGCCAACGAGGCCGCCACCGCCGAGGGTGAGCAGGGCGACAGCCACTCCATCCCCGTGTTGGGCTACTATGGCAGCTGGACCGACTCCTCCATGTTCGATATCGGCAGCTATATCGCCTATGCCAACGGGCTGGAGACCCGCGCCCCCTATATGTATGCCTATAATGGTGACAATTCCGTAAACAATCAGGCCCTGACCATCAAGGCCGTGGGCGAAACGAAGGCCTACTACTTCGGCGGCAACCCCTTCGGTCTGGACGAGTTCTATGATGCTGCCCGTGATGCCATCAATCCGGAGATCAACAGCTTCTACAAGATGTCCTTCACCGCCATCCGCAACGCCGCCGCTTCCCGCCTGACCATCACCGACGGCAACGGCAAGGTTCTCTCCAGCAGCGATCTGGGAGAGGTCTCCTCCGCCTTCTACTCCAGCAGCGACGCCACTTGGATCAGCACCCGGTACACCCTGAACATGGGCGATACCCCCAACACAGCTGACGGCACCTACATGAATGTGGACCTGACTCTGGCCCCTGAGTACTACGCCAGCTACGACAAGGACGGCAACGCCACCGTGGATTGGGATGCTCTGTCCGACGGCGCTACCATGCACTATGGCATGGTCGTGGATAAGACGGCTCCCACCGTCTCCAACGTGAATCTGGGTACCGACGCCAAGGGCAACAAGGTCCTGACCTTCACCGCCGGCGACGACCAGTATATGTCCGCCGTGGCCCTGCTGGACTACGACAAGGGCAGCGTCGTCAGCAAAGTGGCCGGTTCTCCCGAGGGCGCTGCCAAGGGTGCCAGCCAGAACTTCACCCTGTCTCTGGGCGATTCTACGGCTACCCATCTGCTGCTGCAGGTGTACGACTACGCCGAGAACTACGTCACCTACAAGCTGAACCTGAACCCCGATGAGTTGGCCGGTGATGTCACCGTGAAGCTCAACACCGAGGCCCTGACCCTCTACAAGGGCAACGTCGCCAAGCTCACCGCCAGCGTGGAGCCCTTCGGCGTGCAGCCCGACACCGTGACCTGGTCCTCCGACAACACCGACGTGGCCACCGTCAGCGACAATGGTCTCGTCACCGCTGTGGGCAAGGGTACTGCCAACATCACTGCCACCTCCGTGAAGGATCCCTCCGTCAGCGCCACCTGCGCCGTCACAGTCAAGGCGGTGGAGGTCACCCTGAACGGCGCTCTGCAGGATGCCAAGGGCAAGGCTGAGCTCTTCACCTGGGATCTGGCCAACGATGCCACTTGGACCGCCGGTTCCGAGCTGGAAGCCGGTTCCGTGAGTGCCACTACGCTGGACGACGACAACAACACCCTGCTGCTGTTGGATGGCGATAGCTACAATATGCACGAGGTAGATCTGGCCACCGGCAAGAACCTGCACACTTGGAACGGTATCGACGGCGGCAACGGCAGCAATCTCCCCCTGTTCGATATCGCTCACAGCTACCTGTACTCCGGTGAACAGAACGGCTCCAACATGGTTTGGATCTACGGCTACTATGTATCCACTCTGCAGCATCCCGATGAACTGGATGCCAGCGCTTACAATTTCCAGCAGACACTGGCTACGCAGGATGCCAACTTCTTCACCGCCATTGCCAACATGGGCTATTATGATGTGAGAGTCGGCAGCACCCTTTGCCCCGCAGATGTGTTTGTCGCACTGGACGATGCCGGCAACATCTGGACGCTGGGATATGTCTACTACAACAATACGGTCAAGCTGTACACTCTGGACGATGTGGAAAAGACCACTCTGCCTGAGCTGAGTTATCCCGGCTTCGACCAGTACGATTCCTCCATGTCCTCTCTGGTCTATGCCGAGGAGGAGAGCGGCGACGTGCTGTATCTGTCCTACTTCAACGGCGAGACCAACGATATCTATCGTCTGGCCTATTCCACCGACGACGGCGGCGACACCCATTACTGGGATGCCAGTCTGTTGGGCGACGTGGGCAGCGAGGTGTGGCCTGCCACTCTGTACTCCGCTGTTCCCGCCACCTCCGGCGAGGCCGGCAACAATGCTGTCACCGTGAAGAATGCTCTTGGCGATGTGACTCTGGATGCCGCCTCCGCTATGGTGGAGACGCAGGCCAAGGCCCTGACTCCCGCCTCCGTCACCGGCAGCCTGAACACTGCCAACGGCGAGGGTACCGGTGCTGTCAAGCCCGCCGATGCCGAGACCACGATCCCCGTTTCCTCCATCACTGTCTCCGAGGATGAAAAGACCGTCACCGTCACCGTGGTTCCCAAGAACGACGATGTCACCACCAACGGCCTCTTCACCGTGGACTATGACGCCAGCGTCCTGACTCTGGCCGACGTCACCTTCGCCTCTCAGTACTCCTCTCACAAGGATGCCGACGGCAAGGTCACGCTGGGCTATGTGGATGTGGACGGCCTGCAGGCCGGTACCGCTGTGGCGACCCTGACCTTCACCGTCAGCGATCCCACCGCCGTGGATACCTCCACCGCCGTCACCGTCCACCAGACGGAGATCAACGATCAGACTGTGGACGTCACCGAGGATCTCACCGCTGACCTCCATCAGGACACCAAGGTCGTGAACGCCAAGCCCGCCACCTGCACCGAGGACGGCTACACCGGTGATACGGTCTGCGCCGCCTGCGGTAAGGTCCTGGCTAAGGGCGAGGTCATCAAGGCTCTGGGCCACGACTACAAGGATGGCACCTGCACTCGCTGCGGCGATAAGCAGCCCGGCGTCAACACCGGCGACAACAGCACCATGACCATGTGGACCATGTCCGCTGTGATGGCTCTGGCCGGCGCCGCCGTACTGGTCCTGCGCAGCCGCAAGGAGAAGTACGAGGGCTAATCCCTAAGTCTCCGCAGTATCATCTGCCATAAGATCAGCCCTCCGGCGAAAGCCGGAGGGCTGTCTTTCATGTATCCGCAGTACCATCGCCGGCAGGCGTGTTTGCCCTGATCCATCGATGGTACTCCACACACAAAGGCAGTGGGCAAAAGCCCGCTGCCTTTTCTCATTTTTTCAGTTCAAAGCTCCCGGCCCGTCAAAACACCGCCACGATGCCGCTGACATCGTCGCCGGGCTTCAACCGGGGATAGCGGTTGCAGCGGCTGTCCGCCGCCTCCCGCTGCCGCAGCTGCTGATACAGCTCCTGCAAGCACGGCTCCTCCGCTCCCAGCAGAGCCTCCCGCTGGCCGGAAAAGCCGTCGGAGAACAGCACCACTCGGGAGAGTTCTTCCCTCCGGTACACCCGATGCGTGCCGTGCCGGGCCGCCTCCGGGGCGAAGCCTGCGATCCAGTAGCCTCCCGGCCGGTTCATCATCCGCCGGTGCCGCAGCAGCATCTCTCGCACCTCCGGCAGCTGCCGTGCCTCGATGACGTCGATACCTCGCTCCCGGTGCAGACGGCACATCTCCGCCACCACAGCGCCGTCCAGACGGCTCACCGCCTCCTGGGACACCAACTCCGGCCCACGCCCGTCCCGGAAGCGTACACCGGCGGCGCAGTCCCCCAGCACGAATACCTCCACCTGCTCCCCCGTCTCCCGGAGGATAGCCAGCGCCGCCGAGACGCCCTCCGTCTCCGGCGGAACACCGCATCGCCGCCGAAGGGTCTCAATGCCCGCCGCCACCATGTGGGGCAGATCCTCCCCCTCTGCACCGACCACGGCATCCGCCAACAGGCGGACATACTCCCGCACCTCCGGCACACGGGGATCCTTCACCAGCGGTGTGGAGCCGTCCACCACCATGGCGATGCCCTCTCCCAGCCGGATATAGTCCTGATTCTCCGCTGCGCCGGGGCAGCAGAGCTGCTGTGTGATGTTCATGCCTTCTCCTTCCGTTCCGCCAGCAGCGTCCGGACAATGCGCTCCAGATAGTCGCCGCCCGGCTCCGTGGCGTCCACATACTGCATCCCACCCAAGCTCAGCTCCATGCCCGGCGTCAGCTCCACATCGTCCAAGTTCACCCGCAGGATGGGCTTGCCGCAGTGCAGAGCGTAGTTGATCTCATTGCGGACAAAGCCCGGCTGGATGGACTCGTGGGAGGCAAACAGCAGCACCTGCCACGAATCCCGTATCTTCTCTGCGATGAACTCCCGAAAATCGCTGCCGGCCTCGATGCCGTCGTCGTACCACAGTCGGATGCCCCGCTGCATCAGCTGCTCCACTATGGGGTACACCCGATCACTGTTGACGTGGGCATAGCTGACGAAGCAGTAAGGCTCTGCACCCTCATAGGCCTTCGGCCCCCGCCCCGGCACAAAAGTCTTGGGCTTGGGCAAGGACGGCACAGATCTGCGCAACTTCTCCATCTCTCCCTGAAAGTACTCCCTCTGCTCCTGCAGCAGGATCACCGTCTCGCAGTGGCGATAGTCCAGCAGCCGCAGGGCGTAGTCCTTCCGGGCGGAGCTCTCCGTGGCAACGGCCTTGTTGATAAGGCTGTACGCCTCGGCGTAGCGGCCCCGCTGGGCCACCACACGGGCCTTGGTGCAGTAGAACTTGGCATAGACCGGGTCCAGCCGGATGGCATCCTCCACCGCCCGCTCCACGTCGTCGTAGTACTCTCTGCGCACCTGCTCCCGCATCTCTCCCCGGCTCTTTTCGCAGGTGTAGACGAACAGGTGGGCAAACAGATGCAGATACCCTGCATTGTCCCGGTGCTGCCGTGCGTCCTCACGGGCCAGCTCCAGCAGTTCCAGCGCATCGAAGAAGGTCTCCGCCTCCAGCTGGAACAAAATCAGCAGATGGTGATAGGAGGGGTGTCCCGCAAAGTGTGGATTCTCCTCGAACAGCGCCTGCAGCTGCTGATAGTCCTTCCGATTGCGGTAGATGATGGTCAGGGCATAGAAGGCCCGGTAGGCCAGATCCTCCTCCCCCTCCGCCACCAGCTGCCGCAGCTGCTGCACCAGCTGGGCGTCCATATGCCGGGTGCAGAAGGCGGACAGATCTGCCTCAAACTCCCGTGAGCATTCCTCCTCATGGGCCGTCAGTGCGCTTATCAGCTCCTGCATGGCGCTCCCCCTCTCGCAGTGATTCTTCTCCCCGGATTCTACCACATCCGTCTCCGATTGGCAACCACGCAAAAGCACCGACGGCCCCACAGGCCGCCGGTGCTCTCTGTCATTTTACCCCGCCAAACAGATCCCACGGATACACCTGCGGCGGCGGACACGTCACATCCACCGGCTTCCCGGTGACGGGATGCCGGAAGCCCAGATGATACGACCACAGCGCCGCCGTGCAGCCGGGAGCCTTGCTGCCGTAACGGATATCCCCCAGCAGCGGCAGCCCACGGGAGGCGAACTGCACCCGGATCTGATGGGTACGCCCCGTATAGAGCTGCACCCGCACCAGCGACAGCTCCTCCGTGCGCCCCACCTCCTCATAGGAGAGCCGGGCCTCCCGGACGCCCTTACGCATCCGCTTCACCACATAGCTCTTGTTGTGGGAGGCGTCCCGGAACAGCAGATCCGTCAGCGTGGCGGCCGGCTCCTGCGGGTGGCCCCGCAGCACCGCCAGATACTCCTTGGTGATCTCATGAGCGGCTATGGCCGCCGTCAGCCTGCCCGTGACCTCCCGTCGCCGGGACAATACCATCACTCCGCCCACGATCTTGTCCAGCCGATGCACCGTGGCGATATAGTCGGGCTTTCCCGCCTGCCGGTAGTGCTCCGCCAGCATCCGTGGCAGGGATCGCCCACTCTCGCTGTCTTCCGACAGCACCCCCACCGGCTTCACGCACACCACCAGATAGGGATCCTCATAGAGGATCCTCAGCTCCTCCGCCATACCATACACCTCCGCCCATAAAAAGCGGGCCTGCCCTTAGGGCAGACCCGCCCGTCTATCGTTTTTCAGCGTCCTCTTCTGCCGCCCCGGTAGGAGCTGCTCCGATACCGTCTGCCGCTGCGGCTGCCGTAGCGCCGGTTGCGGCGGAACACCTTCGCCCAAAGCACCAGCAGGATCACCAGCAGCACCAGTACCACCAGCGCCACCTTCACAATGGTGCGGGAGAGGAACTCCTCCACCGCCGCCTTGGCCACCAAAAACCGGGAGGCGCTGACGTCCGCCTGCGCCAGCAGCGGCACCGTGACGCACACCTGCCCGTTGTAGGAGATGGTCAGGGTCCCCATCTCCTGCCCCCGGGTGATGGGAGCATCCGCCACCTCATTTTTCAGCGTCACCGTCTGCTCCAGCTGATCCTTCGTCACGTCGGAGGGCAGGAACGCCTCGGCGTTCTCCGCCGGATAGAGCATCACGCAGTCCGTCTCCTTGGACAGGGCCACCGGCTGGCGGAATACGTCCTCCGTGGAGACCACCAGCTGCTTGCTGAAGTTGTTGTAGCCGTAGTCATAGAGCCGTGCGCTCTCGGAGAAGCTCTCGATATGAGTCCCCTCGCCCTCGGCGCCCAGCACCACCGCCACCAGCCGCTTGCCGTCCCGCAGGCAGCTGGACACCAGACAGTACCCCGCCTCCGGCGTGGAGCCGGTCTTGCCGCAGTCCACCCCGTCATAGAGATAATCCAGAATACGCCAGTTGGAGAGCAGCGAGTTGGTGGTGTGCAGCTCCCGTGCCTCGGACTTGTTGGTGGCCGGCACCTCATAGGCCACGGAGCCGGTGATGGTCATGAAGGTCTCATGCTTCATGGCCTCCCGGAAGAACAGATAGATATCGTAGGCGGTGGTATAGTGGTTCACATCGTGCAGGCCGTTGGTGTTGGCAAAGTGGGTGCCGGTGCAGCCCAACTCCTGTGCCCGCTGGTTCATCAGCTCCACAAAGGCCTCACGGGAGCCGGATACCGTCTCCGCCAGAATGTCCGCCGCCTCGTTGGCGGACACCAGCAGCAGGCAGTACAGCAGCTGTTCCACCGTCAGCACCTCGCCCTCCTCGATGCCGGCGGAGCTGCCCTCCGGGTCCTGATCGTTCACCACCGCCGATGCGGTGATGGGCTGGTCCAGAGACAGCTTCCCGGCGTCCACGGCCTCCAGCGTCAGCAGGGCCGTCATCACCTTGGTGATGCTGGCGGGGTATTCCCTCTCCTGCTCATTCTGCCCAAAGATGATCCGCCCCTCATCGGCGTCCACCAGTACGGCCGCCTTGGCCTTGATCTCCAGCGCAGGCAGGGCGTAGGCCTGCGGGGTCAGCATCAGACTGACCATCAGCACGGTCAGCAAAAAAACAGATAGAATACGGCGAATTTTCATAGTAATTTTTCTCCATCTATGCTATAATGAGCCTATCTACCATCCGTAAGCAGGAGCCGGCCCTCATGCTCTCCGCCGGTATCAGCGGCCGTCAGCGGGGCAGCCCCCCCCTCCCGGCCGCAGGGTCGCTTTCCTCTTATTATAACAAAAATCGACCGGGAGTCAACTGCGGAAAAATGGGAAAGATCACAAAAACAGAAAAATATCTGCTGCTTCTGACGGCCATCTTCCTTCTGTGTCTGGCGCTGCTGTATTTCACCGACCACCGCAGCGCCGGCGGCGGGGACTACACCGTCACGCCCCAGTATACAGCGCAGGAGCCGGAGGCTCCCGATCCTCCCGCCGTCCCCGGCAAGGTGAACATCAACACCGCCGACGCCGCCCAACTGGAAGCGCTGGACGGCATCGGGCCCACACTGGCCCAGCGCATCGTGGCCTATCGGGAGGAGCACGGCCCCTTTGCCGATATCGAGTCCATCATGGATGTCAACGGCATCGGTGAGGGCATTTTTGAAACCATCCGGCAGCAGATCACCGTGGAGGACGATACATGAAAATACTGGTAGTAGACGACGAAAAGCTCTTGGTCAAGGGCATCAAATTCAATCTGGAGAACGAGGGCTATCAGGTCCTCACCGCCTATGACGGCGCAACCGCTGTGGAGCTGGCCCGTCAGGAGACGCTGGACCTCATCATTCTGGACCTGATGATGCCCGGCCTCTCCGGCAGCGAGGCCTGCATGAAGATACGGGAATTTTCCGACGTTCCCATCATCATGCTCACCGCCCGCAGCGAGGACGCCGACAAGATCATGGGCTTTGCCTGCGGGGCCGACGACTATGTCACCAAGCCCTTCAACATTCTGGAGCTGAAGGCCCGCATCCGGGCGCTGCTGCGGCGCTCCTCCGGCCAGAGCCGTCCGGCAGCCCAGCCGGATCCGGAGCTGCTGACGGTGGGTGACCTGACGCTGGACACCCGCCAGCGGGTGGCCATCCGGGACGGCAAGGCCATCGACCTCACCGCCAAGGAGTACGATCTGGTGGAGCTGCTGATGAAAAATCCCCGGCGGGTATACAGCCGAGAAAGCCTGATGGATCTGGTGTGGGGCTACTCCTACGCCGGGGACTATCGCACGGTGGATGTCCACATCCGCCGCCTGCGGGAGAAGCTGGAGCGTGTTCCGGCGGAGCCCGCCTATATCATCACCAAGTGGGGAGTGGGTTACTATTTTGCCGGGGAAGATCAGCCTACAATTTAAGTTCGGCCTGAGCTATATTCTGGTAATTCTGGCGGTGCTGCTGCTGCTGAATACCTACCCCCTTCTGGTGTCCCAGAATCTGGTATTCCGCACCAAGCAAACCGCCATGGTCGGCAGCGTCAAGATCGCCGAGGCGGCCCTGTCAGGTCTGGCCGACCTGACGGAGGACAACGTGGCCCAGGCTATGTCCGCCGTGGAGGAGACCGGCGTCTCCCGTGTGCTGGTCACGGACACCGCCGGGCGCATCCTCTATGACACCCGTGAGGGGGACAACGCCCGTGGACTCTACGCCTTTTATACGGAGATCGCACAGGCCCTGCGGGGCAACGACACCTTTTACTGCCGCTACGACGGCGAGGCATTCCTGAGCCGGGGCGCCTCCCCGGTGGTGTACCACAACCAGATCGTGGGAGCAGTCTACGCCTACGAGTACGACACCGTACAGGCGGAGTTGCTGCGGAGCTTCCAGACCAATATCATGCGCATCTCTCTTCTGGTGGCCCTGTTTGTGCTGTTCCTCAGCGCTCTGCTCTCCCGGATGTTCACCCGCCGCATCAGTGACCTGCTGCAGGCCATCCGTCAGGTGCGGGAGGGGGCTTACAGTCACCGGGCCAAGGTGACGGGCTCCGACGAGATCGCTCAGCTGGCAGCGGAGTTCAACAGCCTCACCGACCGTCTCCAGCGCACGGAGAGCGCCCGCCGCCAGTTTGTCTCCGATGCCAGCCACGAGCTGAAAACGCCGCTGGCGGGTATCCGCCTGCTGACGGACTCCATTCTTCAGACCGACGACATGAACGCCGAGACCACACGGGAATTTGTGGCGGACATCGGCGAGGAGGCTCAGCGTCTGACCCGTATCACCGAGGATCTGCTGCGCCTGACCCGGTTGGACAGCGGAGCCGCCGCCGAGCCTGCGCCGGTGGCGGTGGCCCCGGTGCTGCGCCGGGTGGTACGGATGCTGGCGGTGGTAGCACGGGAGCAGGAAACCACTCTCTCCTACGAGGCGGACGAGTCCGCCGTGGTGCTGGCCACCGAGGACGATCTGCACCAAATTCTATATAACCTTATGGAAAACGGCATCAAATATTCCGGCCACATGGGCTTCGTCCACACCGCTCTGACGGTGGAGGGCGGAGACGTGGTGATCCGGGTGGAGGACAACGGCGTCGGGATCTCCGACGAGGATATGCCCCACATTTTCGAGCGCTTTTACCGGGTGGACAAGGCCCGCTCCCGTGAGGTGGGCGGCACCGGTCTGGGCCTGAGCATCGTCAGCGATACGGTGCGCCGCCGGGGCGGCACGGTGTCCGTGGCCCACCGCCCCGCAGGACAGGGTACCCTCTTCACCGTCCGTCTGCCCCAGGTCACAGAGGAAGGAGGGAGCGCATGAAGCGGCTTCTCGCAGCTCTGCTGACATTTTTTGCCCTGCTGGCCCTCACCGGCTGCGGCGGCCCCTCCTCTGACGGTCCTCACCTACTGCTGTATTATCCCGCCCCCTCCGGCGGCTCCCCCGGCGGCGATGCCATCGTCAGCCGCAGTGTCGATTGGGCCGCCAACAGCACTCTCCCCGCCGAGCAGCAGGTGCGCCGGGTGGTATCCCTTCTGCTGGAGGATAGCGCCGACGGCAGTCTGGAAAGTCCCATCCCTGCCAGCACCCGGCTGCTGGCTTGTCAGGTCTCCGCCGGCGCTGCGTGGGTGGATTTCTCCAGCGCCTACGGCCAGCTGTCCGGCATGGAACTCACCATTGCCGACTACTGCGTGACCCTGTCCCTGTCCCAGATCGTGGGCATCTACTCCGTCCGCATCACCGTCAACGGCACGGAGCTTATCTACCGGGACAGCAACATCTTTCTGGCCGGGGACGTGCTGATGACCAGTCAGGATGACGTGGTGCAGAACCTCTCCCTGCGGCTCTACTTCCCGGATCGGGAGACTGGAGAGCTGACGGCGGAGGAGCGCCTGCTGACGGTCTACGAGGGCGAAAGTCAGGCGGAGGTGATCCTGTCGGCCCTGAAGGCCGGGCCGGAGAGTGAGAACCTGTCTCCCCTGCTGCCCACCGGCTTTGCGGTGCTGACGGTACGCACCGAGGGCGGCATCTGCTACCTGAACCTCCCCAAGGGGGATCAGTACCTGATGCCGGAGGACGAGACAGAGCAGCAGCGCATGGTGCAGGGCTTGGTGAATTCCCTGTGCTCTGCCCGTGGTGTCCGGCAGATACAGCTTCTGCTGGACGGCGAGGTAGCCTCCTCCTTGGGCAGCGTGGAGATCAGCCAGCCCTTCTCCCCCATCCGATAAATCCTTCACCCGGGATCTCACATTTTCAACCGTAAGGAGAACATCATGTCTGCTGCTAACGGCACACAGCGGGATATTGGCCTGGATCTGACCAGGATCCTGGCCTTTCTGACCGTCCCGTCTGTCCATTTCTTTCTGAATTCCACCTACTATGACACGGCCATCGTCGGCCCCCGCATGGCGCTGATGACCGTCATGCGTACCGCCTTTATGGTCTGCGTCCCCCTGTATATGCTGCTCTCCGGCTACCTCTCTGCGGAAAAGCACATCCCTCTGACCCGCTCCGGTCTGCTGGGGTATTACAAAAAGCTTCTCCCCATTTTCCTCACCTACGCCCTCTCCACCGGGGTCATCCTGCTGTATCGGGTGCTATGGCTGGGAGAGGAGCAGACCATCCGCAGCGCCGTGAAGAATCTGCTGAGCTTCCAGCAGTATTCGTGGTACATGAATATGTACTTTGGGCTGCTGCTTCTGACGCCGTTTCTCAACGCCCTGTGGCAGAGTCTCGCCACCCCCGCCGCCCGGCGGGCCCTGCTGGCGGTGCTGTTGGTACTGACCGTGCTGCCCGGTATGGTCAATATCTACCATCTGCATAGTGCCGAGACCCTGCTGCATCCGTGGCTCAGCACCTCCTATGACCAGCTGGTGCCGGACTGGTGGCAGCGGCTCTATCCCATCACCTATTACTTTTTAGGAGGCTATCTCCGGGCCCATGTGGACATCAAGCGCCTGCGGACCGGACGGCTGGCGGCCCTTCTGCTGCTGGCAGTGCTGTGCTTCGGCGGCTACAACGTCTGGCGCAATCAGGGCATCCCCTTCGTCTGGGGCAGCTGGTGCGACTGGGGGAGCCTGCAAAACGTGGTGGACACGGTGCTGGTATTTCTTCTTCTGAACTCCATCCGATATTCCACCCCCCCTACTTCCATTACACGCTTTACCGGCTATCTCTCCAAGCTGACCCTCGGTGCTTATCTGGTGTCGTGGATACCGGACAACTACCTGTACACCATGCTGAAATCTGCCGTCCCCTCGGTGACGGATCAGCTGAATTACTTCCCCCTGACGGTGGGCGGCACCATCCTCATCTCCCTGCTGCTGGCCGCCGTGGTGGAGTGCTGCGTCTCGCTGCTGATGCGTCTGCTCCGCCGCTCCGCCAAGGTGCGAACCGCCGGCACAGCTCAGGCATAGGATGATGCGGGGGCAGCGCCGGTCAGGGATTTTCCCCGGCGGCGTATAAATCCGGCGGCTGCGTGGGAGAATGAAGTTGACCCGCTGCGGCGGGTACTTCTTCCGGCGGAGTGTGGACTTTGTGGATACCAATGTCAGACGTGGAGAGATCTACTATGCCGATCTCAGCCCTGTGGTGGGCAGTGAGCAGGGCGGCGTGCGTCCGGTGCTCATCGTGCAGAACGACACCGGCAACCGCCACAGCCCCACCGTCATCGCAGCGGCCATCACCTCCCAGACGGGGAAGGCCAAGCTGCCCACCCATATCGAGGTGGCGGCCCAGTGCTGCGGCCTGCCCAAGGATTCGGTGATCCTGTTGGAGCAGATCCGTACGCTGGATAAGCGGCGGCTGCGGGAGCGGATGGGTAAGGTGGACGGAACGGTGATGCAGCGGGTAGACGCCGCCATTGCCGTGAGTTTCGGACTGTCCAACAGCCGTCTGGTATGACGCTACATACCGGACGGAGCATAAAAAGGGAGGGCCAGTGCATAGAATGCGCTGGCCCTCCCTTTTTATTTGTTGTGGGGGAGGCTTCTAACAAGGCTTTTTATCTCACCTCTATTGCCTCCGGCGGGTAGCTTTCTTTTATTGTCTCCGGCGGCCTACTTTTTGCCAATTTCTTTTTTGTCTCCGACGGCATACTTTTTGCCAACAGCAGCAAAAAGTATGCCGTCGGAGACAAAAGAGAAAATATCACCCGACGGAGGCATAAGAGGATTGTCCCATTGGGAAAAGTGGGCCGCCGGAGGCACGTTCCTTATGCAAAATGCTCCACTGAAAGGAGGTCACCATGGAAAATCGAACCACCCTGCGCTGGGGCGCACAGGAGGTAGGCCGCCTGACGGCGGCGCCGGAGGGAGCAGACACCTGCTTCCGGGCAGAATACCGGCTGACGGAGGGCCTGTGGCGGCTCTACGCTGTGGGCCGTCAGAACCGGCTGCTGCTGGGCTGCGCCGAGGGCGGGCAGGGTATCCTCCAGCGGCGATTCTCCCGGCAGCTGACGGAGGGGCTGGGAGCGCTGCTGGGCGGGGCAGCGGAGCCGGTATCCGCCCCGGAGGATTGGCGTCCCGTATGGGCCGGAGAGTTTCCCGGACTGGCACTGCCGGAGGGCGCTCTGTGCCGCCGGGTCGGGCGGCGGCGGTATCTGGCCCTGCCCTTCCGGGAGGACGGCCCCTTCCCGCTGACGGGGCTGTTCTGTCTGGCCAGTGTCCGAACCCTCCGGGGCCGGGAGTGGGCCATTTTTGCACTGGAGGACCGGGAAACATAAAAAATTTACATTTACGCTACCATATCTTGTAGGAATGTGGTATACTACTCCCAAACTGGCGGACTATCCGCCGAAAAACGGGAGGCGGAAGCATATGAGATGTCCCTATTGCGGATTCCGGGAGAGTAAGGTCGTGGATTCACGGCCCGCCGACGAGGGCAGCAGCATTCGCCGCAGGCGGGAGTGCCTGTCCTGCGAGAAGCGTTTCACCACCTACGAGACGGTGGAGAGCCTGCCCATGGTGGTCATCAAGAAGGACGGCAGCCGCCAGAGCTTTGACCGCAGCAAGATCCTTCGGGGCATCCAGCGCTCCTGCGAGAAGCGGCCGGTGCCGGTGGCGGACATGGAACGCATGGCCAGTGAGATCGAGCAGGAGGTGCAGAACTCTCTGGAGCGGGAGGTCAGCACCGAGATCATCGGCGAGAAGGTCATGGAGAAACTGAAAAAGGCCGACGAGGTGGCCTATGTGCGCTTTGCCTCGGTGTATCGTCAGTTCAAGGACATCAACACCTTCATGAGTGAGCTGAACAAGCTCCTCAGCGAGAAGTGATCACAGGATATTCCGGACACTGATGCGTTCCAACTCATCCAGCGCATCCAGCTGACATTGCAGCTCTGCCAGCTCCGGCAGCAGGGCCTGTGAGTCCCCGGTATCGCACAAGGTACGGCAGCGGGTCAGCAGCGTCTGCACCTCTCCTAAGGTGCTGTGGTGTACCACGATATGCAGATAGCTCTGGGCTTCGTCCCAGTCTGCCGCCAGAGCGTCCAGTTCCCGGCGGGCCTCCGGCCAGCGCTCCGACCGGGCGTATCGGGCGGCCTCGGCAGCCATGCCGGACCACCGGTCCGTGTGCTGCCGCAGCAAAAGCCCGTTGGCGATGCACAGTCCCAGCAGCAGAAGGATCGTCACCGTCGGCAGAATCAGCGCACGTCTCATGCCTTCCCCTCCTTGGGCAGGCATACCACGCTGCCCGCCTCATCCACCGACAGCAGGAACACCTCACGGGGCGACCGGACCCCGGCGTCCCGAAGCCGGGCCTGAAGCCACCCATCGTCCAGCCCCAGCCGCTCCATGCTGCGGCGCAGCAGGCGGCCGTCGCTGATGACCACGATGGGCAGGGTCTGTGGGTCCTCCGGCTGGAGAGACAGCTGCCGTGGTGTCACCGGCTGGCAGTCCACCCGTGGCAGGACGGACAGCTGACCGCTGGTCTCCAGCACGGCGTACTTCACCTCCCGCAGATCGGAGATGCCCTGCCCCCGCAGAGCCTCCAGCAGTTCATCCACCGTCAGGCGGTTGCGGCGCATGGCATCCTGCAGGATGTGGCCGCTGCGGATGATCAGGGTCGGCTCCCCGCACAGAAGCGTGCGGAAGCGGACGCTGCGGAGACTTCCATAGCTGAGGAGCATGGACAGCGACAGCAGCGTGGCGATGGGGACGATGCCGTTGACCAGAGGGATGCCGAAATCCTGCATGGGGACGGAGGCCAGATCGCTGAGAAGCATGGTCAGCACCAGCTCGATGGGCTCCAGTTCTCCGATCTGACGCTTGCCGGTGATGCGAAGTCCTGCGATCAGCAGGAGATAAAGAATGACGGTGCGGAAAAATGCCGTTGCCATGAATAAGCGCCCTCCTTTTCCGGCAGTATTTGCCGCAGGAGGGAAAATTATCCACGATAGAAGCAGCCAGGGCTGTTTTTATAAAGACGCAGCAGAGAAAGGAGGCCATGGGAATATCCCATCACAAGCGCCAGTGCCTGCCCTCCGGCAGGACAACGAGGAGGAGAGAGGATCGAGCGTTTCGGCGGAAGCTCTCCCGTGCCGCTTCGGGTGCGTGACGCAGCCGGTAAATATGCGGGTGACCGCAAAACAGAGAGGCTGTGACCGGAGTGGCTCATGCGGATGGACTGCGTATCCGCATAGGCCGATGAATCAAGCGATTTCAGGAGGAATTTTAAGATATGTGCGGAATTGTAGGATACGTGGGCCAGCAGGAAGCGGCTCCCATCCTGTTGGACGGTCTGCGCCGTCTGGAGTACCGGGGCTACGACTCGGCGGGCATCGCCGTGTGCGGCGATGGGCAGCTGCGGGTGAAGAAGTCCCGTGGCCGGCTGCAGGTGCTCAGCGATCTGACCCACGACGGGGCGGATCTGCCGGGCCATCTGGGCATCGGTCACACCCGCTGGGCCACCCACGGGGAGCCCAACGACATCAACGCCCACCCCCATGTGAGCCAGAGTGGCCGCATCGCCGTGGTACACAACGGCATTATCGAAAACTACGCCGAGCTGAAGGAGCAGCTGCTCCACAAGGGCTACGGCTTCCGGTCCGAGACGGACACGGAGGTGGTAGCCCAGCTGCTGGACTACTACTATGCCGACTGCGGCGACATCTTTGAGGCCATGATCCGGATGCTCCACGCCGTGGACGGGGCCTATGCTCTGGGCATCATCTGCGCCGACTACCCGGACCGTCTGCTGTGCGCCCGGAAGGATGCGCCGCTGCTGCTGGGCTTCGGTGAGGGGGAGAACATGATCGCCTCCGATGTGACGGCCATCATCCGCCACACACGGGACATCGCCTATCTGGACGACGGCGAGCTGGCCATTCTCAGTGCTAAGGGCATCCGGGTATACGACAGCCAGATGCGCCCCATCGAGAAGGAACACCGCCATGTGGACTGGGACGTGGCCGCCGCCGAGAAGGGCGGGTACGAGCACTTCATGCTCAAGGAGATCCACGAGCAGCCCCGTGCCATCCGGGAGGCCACTGCCGCCCGCATCCAAGGTGGTCAGGTGGTGCTGCGGGACCTGAACATGACGGATCAGCAGATCCGGGACATCAACAAGATCTTCATTGTGGCCTGCGGATCGTCGTACCACGTGGGGATGGTGGGCAAGTACAATCTGGAGCGGATGCTGCGGCGCAGCGTGGAGGTGTGTCTCGCCTCCGAGTTCCGGTACAGCGATCCCATCGTGGGCAAGGGCGATCTGGTCATCGTCATCAGCCAGTCCGGCGAGACGCTGGACACCATGGCGGCCCTGCGGGAGGCCAAGCGCCGGGGCGCCCACATCCTGAGCATCGTTAACGTGGTAGGCTCCTCTATCGCACGGGAATCCCATACGGTGCTCTATACGTGGGCCGGGCCGGAGATCGCCGTGGCCACTACCAAGGCATACAGCACCCAGATGGCGGTACTGAATCTGCTGGGACTGTACTTCAGTCAGGTCATGGGGACGCTGGATCACGCGGTGTACAGCGCTATGGTTCGAGGCATCGAAAAGCTGCCGGAGCAGATGGAGCGTATTCTGGAGCAGGCGGAGCACATCCACGACATTGCCAAGCGCTGCGCCGGCCGAGAGGATGTGTTCTTCATCGGTCGGAATCTGGACTACGCCCTGTCGCTGGAGGGGAGCCTGAAGCTCAAGGAGATCAGCTATATCCACTCCGAGGCCTACGCCTCCGGCGAGCTGAAGCATGGCACCATTTCCCTCATTGAGGATGGCACGCTGGTCATTGCGCTGGGGACATATACCCCCCTGTTTGACAAGGCCATGAGCAATGTGGTGGAGGTACAGGCCCGTGGCGCACAGGTACTGGCCCTGACCACTGAGAGCCATGCCGGGGAGATGGGCAAGCGTGTCCCCATGCTGATGACCATTCCCGACACCGAGGAGATGCTGCTGCCCCAGCTGGGCGTGGTGCCGCTGCAGCTGCTGAGCTACTACATTGCGCTGGAGCGTGGCTGCGACATCGACAAGCCCCGGAATCTGGCCAAGAGCGTCACGGTGGAGTAAGCTCTCTGTCCCGTTTTTCCTGCGGAAAACCGAAAAAATCAACAAAAACCTGCGGTACACGGTACCGCAGGTTTTTTATTTCTCTCCCTCACACGTTTTCGCCGTGGGGCAGGTCCGGATAGGGAATAATGGGCGGTTGCTGGGGCCGGTGGGGCGCAAGGAGCTTCTCCATCCAGACCATGTCGTACCAGCGGCCGAACTTATAGCCGCAGCGGCGGAAGGTCCCGGCCAGCGTGAAGCCCAGATGCTCATGGAACTGGGCGCTGTTGCGGGTGAGATACTCGTCCTCCGCCTCCGGCCAGCCGATGCAGGCGTAGAGGTTCAGCACCCCCATCTGCGCCAACCGCTGTTCCAGCGCCGTATACAGCTGCCGCCCCAACCCCATTTTCCGGGCGTCGCGGGCCAGATAGATGGTCAGCTCACAGCTCCAGCCATAAGCGGCCCGACCCACAAAAGCCCCGGCGTAGGCGTAGCCCTGCACCGTGCCGTCCACCTCCGCCACCAGATAGGGGTAGCGGCTCATGATGTGCCGCATCCGTCGGCAAAACTCCTCCTGCGTGGGGGTGGTGTATTCGAAGCTGATGGCGGTATGCTGAACATAGTAGCTGTAAATTTCCAGCAGACGGGGCGCATCGGAGATACAGGCGTCCCGGATAATGACAGACATGGCGTGTTCCTCCCGGACAATGGAATCGATTGCATTTAAGTATAGTGCCGGGGCCAAAAATGTCAAGAAAAATCGCTTCTTGACATGGCCCGCTTTTGATACTACACTTTTGAACCATAGGGAGGGATGTTCATGGAGAGCGGACAGCTGCGAAAGCTGAACCTGTGCTACGCCGGGATCCAGAGCCTTTACTGGGCGGGCTTTGCCGCCATATGGGCCTTTTTGTCGGTGCTGCTTCTATACCGTGGCTTCAGCAACAGCCAGATCGGTACGGTGTCTGCGCTGGCGCTGCTGATGCCCTTGGCGGTGCAGCCGGTGCTGGCATCGCTGGCGGACCGGGACCGACGCTTTACCAGCCGCCGTCTGGCCATGGCCCTGACGGGACTTCTGCTGCTGTGCGCCATGGGGCTGTGGTGCTCCGCCGGGAGCATGGCGGTGACGGCGGCCCTGTATGTGCTGGTGGGCATCTCTCTGACGGCCACGGCCCCCTTCCACAGTGCCATGGCCATGGAGCTGCAGCAGCATGGCGTGGCCCTGAACTACGGCCTGAGCCGGGGTCTCGGCTCCGCCTGCTACGCCGCATCGGTGCTGGTGCTGGGCGTGGTGGTGGAGCGGTACGCCCCCACGGCGGTGCTGCCGGTATTTGCCGGGGAAATGCTGCTGCTCCTGCTGCTGACGTGGCGCTTCCGGGCCTCCCCCCACGGCGGCGGCCGCCGCAGGAAGCGGCCCGGTGCTGTCCGTGGGACAGCTGCTGCGGCGTTACCCCGCCTACACATGGCTGCTGGTGGGCTGTGCGCTGCTGATGGCCTGCCACAGCGCCACCTGCACCTACATGATCCATATCGTGGGCAAGGTGGGCGGCAGCGAGAGCATGATGGGCTCGGCGCTGGCGGTGGCGGCGTTTCTGGAGCTGCCCGCCATGGGCCTGTTCAGCCGGGTGCGGCGGAAGGTGCCGTTGGCGTGGCTGCTGATCTTCTGCGCCGCCTTTTTCGTCATCCGGGCCGGGCTGTTCTGGGCAGCCCGGTCGGTGCCGGTGCTGTATCTGGCGGCGGCGCTGGACTTCTTCGAGTACGGCATCTTCATCCCCGCCACGGTATACTATGTGGCCGAACACATCGACCCGGCCAATCAGGTGAAGGGCCAGTCCCTCATGGGCATGGCCACCACCGGCGTCGGCTCCGCCTTCGGCAACTTCGTCAGCGGTCAGCTGCTGGACCGGGCCGGGGTGAGCGGGATGCTGCTGTTCTGCTCCGCCTGCGCCGCAGTGGGCCTGCTGGTGGTCATCTATGCCGTGCGAAGGAAATAAGTGAAAAAACAGGCCGGAAGTCAAGTACTTCCGGCCTGTCAGCGTGTCGAAACAGTCTTTTCGTCACGCTGTGGCATTTTTCAGAACTTCAAAAAGTTCTGAAAAATGGGGATCATCATCGTGCAGGACACCCTTCCCGGGTTTCCCGCACACACCCTTCCACCCCGTTGACGAAAGGCTCTCACTTTTTTGATAGGCTTACAGGCCGGTCAAGGCTTGCCTTTATTCTCCACCGTCGCTTTCGGTCTGCTGAAACGCCGTGAAGCGCACCGACAGCAGCAGCTTCCCTTCCCGTGAAAGCTCTGCATACACCGGATCCTCCTCTGCCAGCCACACGGTACACACCACCTTCTCGCCGTCGGCATCTGTGGTGTCCAGTGTCAGCCGCCGGCAGGGGGTATCCTCCAGCGTCTCCTCCCCCACCTCCAGCACATACCCCTCCGCCAGCGCCCGCAGCAGATAGGGGATGCAGTTGGCCGGAGACACGGTGTCCCCCACTCCTGCCGCCAGCGCCGGACCGTCATACTGGATCAGCAGCTTCTCCCCGGTGACGGTGGCGGACAGCCCCGCCAGCTCCTCCGGGGCCATCACCGTGGTGGTGGCCGTGTCTTTTGTCCGGTCACAGGTGCAGCGCACCGTGAAGCTGCGAGTCTCCCCCTCCGGATGGCTCACGATCTCCGCCTCCGCCACGGCCCCCGTCAGGGCCGCATACCGCTGCTGCACCGCCTGCGCCTCAGCCGCATCCTTCTTCCCACAGCCGCACAGCAGCAGGCACAGCGCCGCCGCCAGATACATTCCTCGTTTCAACGTCTCCTCCCTTCCGGAAGGCTCTCCGTTTCCCGCCGTCTCTCTATTCCGTCACTTCCCGCAGGGCCTGTGGCAGACGCTCCAGAAGATCCGTGGGTGTCATGCCCCACTGCCCCTTCTCCTGCGCCGCCAGATCCCCGGCCCGGCCGTGGAGCCATACGGCGCAGCAGCAGGCATCGAAGGCGTCCATGCCCAGTCCCAGCAGAGCCAGCACCACCCCGGACAGTACGTCGCCGCTGCCGCCCTTGGCCATGCCGCAGTTGCCGGTGGTGTTCACCCGGCACCGGCCGTCCGGCCCGGCCACCACGGTCCCCGGCCCCTTCAGCACCACCACGGCCCCGGACCGGCGGGCAAAGTCCTCCGCCGCCGCAGTCCGCCCTTGGGACAGATCGCCGCCTACCCGGAGGAACTCTCCCTCATGGGGCGTCAGCACCGTCACCCGGCCACGCCGTCGCTCCCATTCATCCATATGCCCCGCCAGCGCATTTATGCCGTCGGCATCCAGCACCAGCGGCTGGGGCAGATCCATCAGCCGCCGCACCAGCGCATCCGTCTGCCGGCCCCGGCCCAGACCGCAGCCCAGCAGCACGGCGTCGCAGCCCGCCGCACGCCGCCGGATCGTCTCCTCCGCCAGCAGGGACAGCCGTCCCTCCGCCTCCGGCAGGGGAAAGGGCATGGCCTCGTCGCTTTTCACCGCCGCCACCGGCCAGATACTCTCCGGCACCCCCAGAAACACCAGTCCCGCCCCGGAACGCACCGCCCCACGGCTGGCAAATACCGGCGCTCCGGTATAGCCCACGCTGCCGCACAGACACAGCACCTTACCGAAGGTACCCTTGTGGCCCTCCGGGTCCCGGCGAGGCAGCAGCCGCCTCACAAGCTCCCGGCCGATGGGCTCGGCCTTCCTCTCATACGCCATGATCCGCCCTCCCAGCATCGTAAATTCTGAGGCGAGTATACCACACTTTCTCCAAAAAACACACCCCCTCCCCATTTTGGCCGGGGCCGTATTGACATCCGCCGCCGTATCCCTTATACTTGGGTACACGAAATTTTCAGGAGGTACGACCTATGCTTTCTTCCACCAGACAGTTCACCGATGCCATGGACAACAAGGGCATCAAATATGAGTACAAGGGTACTACCGACTCCGGCAAAGACATTGTCGTACTGGGCTATACCTGCGAGAACATCTCCACCCTGACGCTGCGCTTCTTCTTCGATGAGGACTGCGAGGCGGTGGCCATCCGGATGTTCGATCTGGTGAAATTCCCGGAGAGCAAGCTGCCCACCATGCTGGCTGCCATCAATCAGCAGAACGCCAGGTCCCGCTTCGTGAAGTTCGTCATCGATACCAATGACCACACCGTGCAGGCGGAGGCGGACGTGGCCTTCCGCAGCCACGATGTGGGGGATATCTGTCTGGAGTATGTCTCCCGGTGCATCAACATCTGTGACGATGCCTACCCGGAGCTGATGAAGGCCCTCTGGGGCTGAGCGCCATACCGACCCCGCCGGAGGAGGGACAGCCGTCCCTCCTCCGGTTTTTCGCCGTTTTCTCCCGGCGGCGGACAAATTCCCCCTTGCAAGTTTCTCCCGGCTGTGGTATAAGTATGGTAGGTAAATGCGTTGAACGGGAAGTTCCGCAGGAAACGCCTTTCCAAGAGAGGACCGGCCATCGGCTGGAAGCCGGTTCGTCAGGCGCTGTGGTGTTCGCCCGGGAGCAGCCGTGAGGAAATGCACGGACGGGTCAGCCTCCGTTATGGGGAAACGAGTGCGCAGCTGCTGCTGCGAAGCTGGGTGGTACCACGGAAGTTCTATGCCTTTCGTCCCTTAGTTTTGGGATGAAAGGCATTTATTTTTTCCCCGAACGAATCCCACTTTTAATAGTTAATAAGGAGGAAGCTCATGGACAAAAACTTGTTAAAGGAATTCATCATTGAAGAATATGAGAAAGATTTTGTGGTATATGCTACCGACGAAGCCTATCGGCTATTGGGCGCAGAAGTCCCGCAGCCTGTTAGTCCAGTAACGGAGTATACCGTTGACGGAACGCATTATGTGGTGATACGGAACGTGTCGGGAGATACCATTGATGTAGAGTATTACCGAGAGGCAGTATTGACTTACTTGGCAAGCAGATATCGCATTGACGGCCTTCTCAGAGAATCAGACGGAAATAGCCATGATGCCAATTGGCAGTACGAAGTATATATTTTTAATACTGGTTACTGCCCGGAGGAGCTGTCATCCTGCATCATAAAAACAGGCGGACTATATCTCAGCGCAACCGAGGTACTGAAAAAAGAAAAAATTACGGAAGAGATCATCGAGACTTGGTCGGAAGAATATGATCTCGACGGCAACGGGGAAGGCCAAAGAACTGTTTATTGCTCTACGCCGGATGGCTCGGCGCATTTTGCCTTTGGCCTGTCCCTAAGTTGGGATCTCGGCAGGAAATTGCCGGAGAATCGGTATCCACTTGCTCTGAGAACGAGCAGAGCAGATCAGATATGTCGGACAGGCTACAAGATGCGCTTACCCGCGGCCACACCGGCTGGCAGCGCATCCGGCGGAGAAAGCCAGCCGTGTCAGGCAGACAGCGAGCCGCACGCAATCAAGGCCGCACCGGACGGCGGCGCATCCGAATGCTCCCATCCCTCCCTATGGCAGCGCATTTGCAGATTTATGCGGAAGCTTTTCTAGGCAGACCACTCCGCATTACAACCTTGTGCTATTACCGATACAAATCCGCAAAGGGCTGTGGCCGGAGCTTTTCGAGAACCGGCCCGCAGCATCCCCTGCAGCACAGTCTTTGCAGGGAAACTCTAAAAACTTCCACCCCATAATACAAGGAGGAATCATTACCGATGAAAGAAAAACTGACACAACTGCTGCAGGAGGGCAAGGACCGCATCGCCGCCGTCCGCAGCGAAGCGGAGCTGCAGGAGGTCAAGGCCCTGCTGCTGGGCAAGCAGGGCAGCCTGACGGGGCTGCTGAAGGAACTGCCCAAGCTGGACGCCGCCCTGCGGCCGGAGATGGGCAAGGCGGTGAATCAGGCCAAGGCCCAGCTGACGGCGCTGCTGGATCAGCGGCGGGAGGAGCTGAAGCTGAAGGCCTCCGAGGTATCGCCGGACTTCGATATCTCCGTCCCCGGCATCCTGCCTCCGTCCGGTGGCCTGCACCCCATCACCCAGATGTGCTACGACCTCAACGACGCCTTCCGCTCCATGGGCTTCGAGATCTTTGAGGAGTCCGACATTACCAGTGAGCTGTACGGCTTCGACAATCTGAACTTTCCCCCCAACCACCCCGCCCGTGAGAGCATGGACACCTACTGGCTGGAGGGCCACGACAAGGGCGAGTGCTGGGATAAGCTCTGCCTGCGTCCCCACCTCACCGGCGGCTCCGTGCGGTATATGCAGACCCACAAGCCCCCCTACCGCTTCGTGTACCCCGGCCGGGTGTACCGCAACGAGACCACCGATGCCCGCCACGAGCGTGCCTTCTTCCAGTATGAGGCGCTGATCGTGGACAAGGACTTCACCTTCGCCTCCGGCAAGGTGATGATCAAGAGCATCCTGAGCAAGGTGTTCGGCCGGGACGTTCCGGTGCGGATGCGCGCCGGCTTCTTCCCCTTCGTGGAGCCGGGCTTCGAGATCGACATGGGCTGTCTGGTCTGCGGCGGCAAGGGGTGCAGCGTGTGCAAGCACGTGGGCTGGATCGAGGTCATGCCCGGCGGCACGCCCCATCCCAACGTTCTGAGAGCCGCGGGCCTCGACCCCGATGAGTACACCGGCTTCTATGTCAACATCGGTCTGGACCGTCTGGTCATGATGCGCTACGGCGTGGACGACGTCCGCCTGTTCCACAGCGCCGATCTGCGGTTCCTTGAGCAATTCCATTGATGAGGGAGGGGTGCTGAAATGAAAGTATCACTGAATTGGATCCGGGACTATGTAAAGCTGCCGGAGGATATGGATCTGAAGCGTCTGGCCTATGACCTGACCATGTCCACCGTGGAGGTGGAGGACGCCGTCGATCTGGGCGCTTCGTTCCACGATATGGTGGTGGGTGAGATCAAGGAGGTCCTGCCGCACCCCAACGCGGATAAGCTGCGTATCTGCCGCACCGACATCGGCGGCGGCGACATCCGCGACATCGTATGCGGCGGCACCAACGTCCGCCCGGGCATGAAGGTGGCCGTGGCGGCCCCCGGGGCCATGTGCCGCTGGCACGGTGAGGGCGAGCCGGTAGAGATCAAGGAGGCCAAGCTCCGGGGCGTCAAGAGCTACGGCATGATCTGCGGCGCGGCGGAGATCGGCCTGGGAGATCTGTTCCCCACCACGGAGGAGGCCCACATTCTGGACCTCAGCGATTTCGACGCTGCGGCGGGCACCCCCATTGCCGACGCCCTGGACCTGCACGACATCATCCTGGAGATCGACAACAAGTCCATGACCAACCGGCCCGACCTGTGGGGCCATTACGGCATCGCCCGGGAGCTGGCGGCTCTGTATGACCTGCCCCTCAAGCCGCTGCCGCCCTTTCCCTGCGATGCCGGGGCCGACGGACTCACCGTTACCGTGGAGGACACGGAGCGCTGCCCCCGCTATATCGGCGCGGCGGTAGAGGGTCTGTCCGTGAAGCCCGCCCCCTTCCGGATGCAGAGCCGCATCTGGCGCGTAGGCATGCGGCCCATCAACGCGCTGGTGGACATCACCAACTACGTGATGCTGGCCACGGGCCAGCCCACCCATGCCTTCGACTCTGACCACATCGCCGGTCACGTCATCGTGCGCCGCGCCGGCGAAGGCGAGAAGCTGCTGCTGCTCAACGGCAAGGAGCTGACGATGACCAGCGACGACCTGACCATCGCC
>OFMT01000630.1_pt1 | contig 30884 bp, 27 predicted proteins | sample 1541891 | NCBI WGS metagenome assembly OFMT01 (sample SAMN04209230, study PRJEB22552) | human gut metagenome | biome: gut; material: feces | host: Homo sapiens | place: USA: Oklahoma | reverse complement strand
ACGACTCATAAATCTACCCTTAATCGTGTATTGGATGATAGTTGCGGATTTTAGGCAGATATGAAATCTGCACACAAATAAGAGGGAAAGAATAAAAAATCAGAGCCGTGACACAGTTCTGTTTACACTACCGCGTTCAAGGCACCTAATGTTGGGATATCGATGACTCCTTGTATTGCTCGGGTACGGGTGCGGTGTTGATTGAACATCGTACACTACCTAATTTATTGTGTAATAATTAGTTAAGTGCTGCTTAGTGAGGTGTGCGGTAAAATCAAAACTATGTTTCTACAACCTTGTAGTCGGAGACTCTTAATCCCGATTATTGTTTACTGGAAGCTGCTTTCCATTCATCATAGATATGGCTAAAGATAGCTACGCCATCATTCAGTTGCTTCCTAGCTAAAGACTTATCTTTGTTCCACCATTCAAGAATGTAATTCTTCAGTCCCTCATATTCCTTTTGATCCTTGAATTGTCGATCCAGGCTTCCCATTTTGCCAAGCGTTGCATTGTAAAGAATAAATGCCCTTTTCTGTCCATTAGGCTTCAGTGCATACCAAGTAGCCCAAGAGTTTCCTGTGTTTATGCCATTGCCAGGCAGAAATACGTGAACTTGATAGACAGATGCATTCTTGCCGCGGTAAAGGAGTTCCATAAGGCGATCCTCTTTTACAGCCCTAATCGAATTACGTGCTATCGTTTGGCAATGTTCCCACACTTCGCCTTCAGGGTGTTCCTCTGTGAGTGCAAGCCATTCCATCTTGGCTATTTTCTCAGCATCGTACTTCTTGGCTTTTTTGCCATCTGGATTCTCGGCAAGTCTTACTTGATATTCTAACGCCCACCCCATGTACTTCTTAGGAATGTAGCCCTCTATCTGTTTGCCATCCATCATAGAGAGGCGAACATGACGCATTTCTGGGTCGTCATTCTTGCGAGCGTGTGCAGCTATCGCTACCATCATTACTGCTATGAGCAGCCAAAACTTCATTGCTTTCATAATGATTCCTTTTAGTTGTTATTTATTGTTTGTCATCTAATACTTCTATCACTCGTTGTATCATAGAACTTCGGTTGTGTTCACCTATTCCAATGAGTTTCTTTTCCCATTCCTGCGAAAGTCCTACACAGTGGCAAAGTTCTCGGATAAAGGGTTTGTCGCATTTCTTATAGGTATCTCCCAGACATATAAGCTTGCCATCAGTCTGTCTGACATAGAAGTCGCAAGCCGTCTTGCTTGGGATGAAAAACATTGCTGCTACTGTGTTACCTTGCCAAGCTTTCATCCCTCCCATGTCCGTCACGGAATAACCTTGGGAGGCATAAATATAGACTTGTAATCGTGGGTGGTTAACATATAGCCAGCTCCATCCCACATTTTCCAAGGGAACAAGTGTGCGTACGTTTTGCTTGGAGGTGGCATTCCACACTACTACAGAATCAATGTTGGCGAAAGGTATCACATCGCTAGTGCATTGGCGAGAAAAGAAGTTTCTATAAACTTGAACATCCTTTTTCTTGCGTGGCAAGTCTATTCGGTCATTACTTTCATAGAGTTGCTGGATACCATTCTTTAGGTACACTCGTCCCTCGCATGATTGAGCTTGCATGCTAATAGTTCCCATATAAGCAAGCAAAATGCTAATGATGAGATATATTCGCCTCAAATATACCTCCTCATGCACGGCATTTTTGATCTCTCGGATGGTCTTGTCATTGGAAAAACGCCAACCTTCTATTTCTTCAAATTTGCACATAAGCAATTCCTCTTGATAATTATACAAATATACGAGGAAACTTTCTGATTACCAAATGAATTAACCATTTTTAATAAAAGCACGCTTCCTTTCGGGGGTGTGCCCACTACCTCCACAAGATTTATGATTATCACTGGCGACTCGTGTCGTCCGATACGGGTTTGCGTGCCTTTGTTGCGTGGTCGTGGTGATGGTGGTCAGGTAGATAGCAGGGGAGGTAGGAGTGATGGTGCTGGCGGAGAGGATGCGAGCAGCGAGAGATGCGTGTGCCGGAGTGATAGGGGTATAAACAAAAAGGAGCAAAGATGTGGTAATCTTCGCTCCTTTTTGTTTCGGATTAACGTCAACGACATTATTTGCCGTGGTGCTCGTCAGAAACGGTTAACTTTTTGCGACCATGAGCACGGCGAGAAGCCAATACGCGGCGGCCGTTCTTTGTTGCCATTCTCTCACGGAAGCCGTGCTTGTTTACACGACGACGGTTGTGTGGCTGAAATGTTCTTTTCATCTTATGCTTATCTTTTATTTGTTATTATTTCTGTCTCTGAAACGGCTGCCGTCTCCCTGGCCATGATGCCGGTGGAAGCATAGACGCCTTTTTGGGTTGCAAAAGTACGCATAATTTTTGAAATAACAAAGAACTCAGACATTTTTCGGTCAGAATTAGATGTTTTTTTATAAAAAAGTAGTAACTTTGCACCGCTTTTAGCAGACAACAACATTATAATAACAATATGATTAACTCACAGGAAATCAAAATCGGTACTTGCATCCGCATGGATGGCAAGATTTGGACTTGCATCGACTTCCAGCACAGAAAGCCGGGTAAGGGTAACACAGTAATGATAACCAAGCTGAAGAATGTTGCTGACGGCCGTGTGCTTGAGCGTACATTCCAGATTGGTTTCAAGCTCGAGGATGTTCGCGTGGAGCGCCGTCCTTACCAGTATCTTTATGAGGATGCCACAGGCCGTATCTTCATGAATCAGGAGACTTTCGAGCAGATTCCAATCCCTGCACACCAGATTACCGGTGTGGAGTATATGAAGGAAGGTGATGTGGTAGAGGTTGTAACCGATACAACTGACGGCACTATCCTGCTCGCCGAGATGCCTGTAAAGACTACTCTGAAGATTACTCACAGCGAGCCCGGCGTAAAGGGTAACACCGCTACCAACGCCACCAAGCCCGCTACTCTCGAGTCGGGTGCCACCGTGCGCGTACCTCTGTTTATCAACGAGGGCGAGACCATCCTGGTCGATACCCGTGATGGCAGCTATCTGGGTCGTGTAAGCGAGTAATCGCGCAGCACCCTATACTTTTGTGACAACCTATATCTCCGGGGCCACCATGGTGGGTGTTCTGAGATATAGGTTGTCTGCGTTTCAATACCATCAATCCTATCTGTACTACTGACATGAAATATAGTTTTATCATACCCGTCTACAACCGTCCCGATGAGGTCGACGAACTGCTCGACAGCCTTACGCGCCAGGCGTGTCGTGACTTTGAGGTGGTGGTGGTCGAAGACGGGTCGGCAGTGCCTTGCCGCGACGTGTGCGACCGATATGCCGACAGGTTAGACCTGCACTATTATAATAAGGAGAACTCGGGCCCTGGCCAGAGCCGCAACTATGGTGCGGAGCGGGCGCAGGGAGAGTATCTCATCGTGCTCGACTCCGACGTGGTGTTGCCTCCGGGCTATCTCTCGGCGGTAGATGCCGAACTGGCAGAGCGCGAGTGCGATGCTTTTGGCGGTCCCGACAGTGCCCATCCGTCGTTTACTCCGGTGCAGAAAGCCATCTCCTACTCGATGACGAGCTTCTTTACCACCGGCGGAATACGTGGCGGAAAGAAAAAACTGGACAAATTCTATCCCCGCTCGTTCAATATGGGCATCCGTCGTTATGTCTATGGGCGTCTGGGTGGTTTCTCGCGTATGCGCTTTGGTGAAGACATCGACTTCTCTATCCGTATCTTCAAGGCAGGATGCCGCTGTCGCCTTTTCCCCGCAGCCTGGGTGTGGCACAAGCGCCGTACAGACTTCCGCAAGTTCTGGCGGCAGGTCTACAACAGCGGTATCGCGCGCATCAACCTCTACAAGAAATATCCCGAGAGCCTCAAGCTCGTCCATCTGCTGCCTATGGTCTTCACCGTGGGTGTGGCGCTGTTGGTGGTGATGGCTCTGGTGGGAGCAGGGGTATGGGCTGCTTGCCCGCAGACCACTGCCGGACCATGGCTCATGGCGTTGGCACTGGCTCCGCTGGTGCTCTATTCGCTCATCATCTGCATCGACGCCACCCGCTCGGCGCGCAGTCTGCGCGTGGGTGTGCTCAGCATCGCCTCGGCCTTCATCCAGCTCACGGGCTATGGCTGCGGCTTCCTCTCGGCGTGGTGGAAGCGCTGTGTGTGTGGCAAGAGTGAGTTCAGTGCTTACGAAAAAACCTTCTATAAATGACCTCCGGCAGTCTGAGTATCAACCAGTGGGCAGAGGAAGACCGTCCGCGTGAGAAGCTGGCCCGCCTGGGAGCGTCGGCGCTGAGCAATGCCGAGCTGCTGGCCATCCTCATCGGGTCGGGCACCCCCGAGAAGAGCGCTGTAGACCTGATGAAGGAGATACTGGCCGACTGTGGCAACAATCTCAACCAGCTGGGCAAACTCTCGCTTGCCGAGCTGCAGCGATACAAGGGCGTGGGACTGGCCAAGGCGGTGACCATTCAGGCCGCCTGTGAAATGGGCCGTCGCCGACAGGTGTCGCGACCCGAGGAACGCCCGCGCATGGACAGCGCCAACGCCATCTATCGCGAGATGCATCCCCGTATGCAGGACCTCGATGTCGAAGAGGCGTGGGTGGTGCTGGCCAACCAGTCGTTCAGGCTCATCAAGGTGCTGCGGCTGAGCCATGGTGGTATCAGCGAGACGGCGGTCGATGTGAGGGTGGCGCTCCGCGAGGCTCTGCTCTGCAATGCCACCGTGATGACGCTCTGCCACAACCATCCCAGTGGCAACTGCCATCCCAGCCGCGATGACGACCGCATTACCGACCTCATGCGTAAAGCCTGTGAGACCATGCGCATCAGACTGGTAGATCATGTCATCGTCACCGATGGCGCCTACTACAGTTATCGCGAGGAAGGCAAACTGTGAGGAAACACTTGCCGCGGGGCGGACGAATATCAGTGGGGCTGGCAGAGCCATCGGCTTGGTCGTAGTCTATATAAAGAAGATGCACAACATGCTGCTGGCAGCGCGTTGTGCATCTTTTTCGTATGGGTCGGTTGTCGCCGTGGCGACCAGGGTGACAGCGTCAGTTAATCTGCTTGTAGAACTCCTGCTGGGCGGCAAGCAGAATGTCGAGCACTCTGGGGATAATGTCGTCAAAGACGGGCGTGCTGTCTATCAGCAGCTCGGCAGAGAGCCACACATTGTCGTTGACGATAGTGGCTTTGACCACCTTCATCGAGACGCTCACCGCGTTGGTGGCTTCGAGGACGCCGGCGCGGTTGTCTTCGGTCACGTCAAAGACGCCCGGCATGACCAGACGCAGGAATGTCTCGTCGTTGTCGCTGCCCATGAATATGAAGTTGCGCATCTGGTACTTGAAGAAGATGTCGTTGTCTTCGTCCTGCTCGTATTTGAAACCTTGTGAGCTGAGGAACTCTTTCATTAAATCTACATTTGTCATAATTTTTGGGTTTTGGTTGTTAGGATGTATATGGTTTATTGTTCTCTTGCTTCTGTCAGGCGTTGAAACCTATGCGCGGGCGTTCCATGTTGCGGCGCTCCACTCCCTGCATCTTCTCTTCTATCTCCTTGTACATCTTGACCATCTCGGGGCGTATCGAGGGCCGCGTGTTGCGGATGGAGGTCTCGAGCAGCTCCTGGCTGATGAGCTGGTTGGTGAAGGCTGCCGTCATGGCGGCATCGTTGACGATGTAGGCAATGTCGCTGGCTATGTATCCGTCGGAGAGCTCTGCCAGATGCTGGGTGTCGATGGCTGTCTCGTCGTAGGGGCGGTCCTTGAGGTGGAGCATGAACATCTCCTTGCGCGCGTCGCGGTCGGGTAGCGGCACGTAGATTTGTTTGTCTATGCGGCCGGTACGCAGCACAGCCGGGTCTATCTTGTCGGGGCGGTTGGAGGTGGCGATGACAAAGATGCCCTTCTTGGAGCAGTTGTTGAGCTGGCTCAGAAACTCGTTGACTTCGCCCGACATGCTCGTGTTGTCGATGTTGGAGCGGTTGGGGACCAGTGCGTCAAACTCGTCGAAGCACAGTACAGACGGCGCTTTTTCCTGTGCCTGCTTGAAGAGACTGCCTATCTTCTCCTGCGAACCGTGGATGTAGATGCTCGCCAGGTCTGAGGTCTTGACCATGAGGAAGTTGAAGCCCGTCTCTTCGGCGAATTTTTCTGCGAAGAACGTCTTGCCGCATCCGGGAGGACCATAGAGCAGCATGCCATTGGGTGGCGTGAGCTTGTAGCACTCTGCCAGTTCCTTGTTCTTGATGACAAAGATTACGCGCTTGTAGAGCATGTCCTTGAGTTCCTTCATGCCGGCGATGTCGGCAAATCCGTTGCCCTTCTGCTGCTCCACGCTGAACGTTACGGCGTTGGGGTTGTCTTCTGCCTGCTGGGTGGTGGGGCCGGAGGACTGTCCCGGTGCATTGGCACTGGTGGTTTCCTGACAGGGTTTGCCATCGATGAGGCTGATGATTTCCTCGACCGACTTGAAGCGGTCTTCGTATTTCACCGCCAGACCCTTCTGCAGGATGCGGGTGGTCTTGTCGTCGAGGTCTACACCCTCGAGCGAGAGTTGTTCTGACTTGCGCTTCTCCTTGATGAGCGTGAAGCGGCGCGCTCTGGTCATGCCCTCGGTAAAGGTCATCTCCCACGGAGCCGCGCCGAAGAGCATGGTGTAGAGGACGGCCGTGGCAGAGAAGATGTCGCTCTGCTCGTCGTAGAGGCCCATGAAGGTCTCGTTGGCGCAGTATTCCACCTCCAGGTCTGCCACCTCAAAGGGTGTCTTTCCATTGCATCGCGGCGCTGTGTGCCCCATATCGATGATTTCGGGAGTACCTCCAGCCACCTTGGAAAGCATGATGTTGCGGGGAGTGATGTCGTTGTGGCACAGGCCTTGACGGTGCAGGTAGTCGAGGCCGTTGAGAATACCTCTATATATCTTCAGGGCGGTGTCGGCATCCATCCTGCCTTCGCGGGCGAGCTTGTCCATCAGCACGTCGCCGGTGAAATAATTGGTGACGAAGTAGTGGCACTCTCCGCAGTCCAGGTGGACCTTGCCCGAATCGATGAAGGAGACGATGTTTTCATTGACAAGTTTCTTGCAGCGCTCGATGGTGTAGACCTCGTGCGTGGCAGTGTCCATGAGGCGCTCTGGAGTCTTCTTGAGGATATACAGCTTGAGAAAATAGATGTTGTCGTTGTCGTCTATCACACGGTAGGTCTCGGTATATTCGTTCTCCTTGATGAGGCTTTGGGCAAGGTACTTGTCAAGTCTTGCGTTCTCTTTCAGTACACTCATAGTTCAGTCGTTAGGTTTGGTGTATAGTATTTCAGATGACAGCCATAGCCGATGGCCGATGGCTATGGTTACAAAATTAAGACAATTTCCGTTAATGCCAAACTTATCTTCCGCTTTTTTTGACTATAGGCAGGGAAAATGTCATCTTTTCCGCCCGTCTCGCGGCTGGACACAAAAACGCCGCAGGCGTTCCTCATCACTGAGAATGTGCCTGCGGCTATAATCTTGAAAACGAAATCGGGTTTATTTGAGCACGCCAAGTTCCTTGCCCACCTTGATGAAGGCGGCGATACACTTGTCGAGCTGCTCGCGGGTGTGGGCGGCAGAGAGCTGTACACGGATGCGGGCCTCGCCCTTGGGCACTACTGGATAGTAGAAGCCTGTGACGTAGATACCTTCCTCGAGCAGACGGTTGGCATAGCGCTGAGAGAGCGGCGCGTCGTAGAGCATCACGGCGCAGATGGCGCTCTGGGTGGGCTTGATGTCAAAGCCGGCAGCCTGCATCTTGTCGCGGAAGTAGTTGACATTCTCTACCAGATGGTCATGGATGGAGTTGTCTTCCTTGAGCATCTTGAACACCTCGAGACTGGCGCCGATAATGGCGGGAGCCAGCGAGTTGGAGAAGAGGTAAGGACGGCTGCTCTGGCGCAGCATGTCGATGATTTCCTTGCGGCCGGTGGTGAAACCGCCGAGAGCGCCACCAAACGACTTGCCCAGTGTGCCGGTATAGATGTCTACGCGGCCATAGGTATTGCACAGTTCGCTCACGCCGTGACCGGTAGCACCTACCACGCCAGCCGAGTGAGACTCGTCGACCATGACGAGGGCGTCGTATTTCTCAGCGAGGTCACAGATTTTGTCCATCGGAGCCACGTTGCCGTCCATCGAGAATACGCCGTCGGTACAGATGATGCGGAAGCGTTGGGCCTGAGCCTCCTGCAGACACTTCTCGAGCTCAGCCATGTCGGCGTTGGCATAGCGGTAACGCTTGGCCTTGCACAGGCGCACACCGTCGATGATAGAGGCGTGGTTGAGGGCGTCGGAGATGATGGCGTCTTCCTCGGTGAGGAAAGAGCCGAAGAGACCGCCGTTGGCGTCGAAGCAGGCGGCATAGAGTATGGTGTCCTCAGTATGGAAGTAGTCGCTGATGGCAGCCTCAAGCTCCTTGTGGATGTCTTGAGTACCACAGATGAAGCGAACCGAAGACATACCGAAACCGCGACGGTCCATCATCTGCTTAGCACCCTCGATGAGGCGGGGATGGTTGGACAGACCGAGATAGTTGTTGGCACAAAAGTTAAGCACTTCTTCGCCCTTGACCTGGATGGCAGCACCCTGGGGGCTCTCGATGATGCGTTCTTCTTTGTAAAGGCCTGCGCTCTTGAGATTTTCCAAAGTAGCGCAGAGCTGTTCTTTGATTTTACCGTACATGTTTGTTCACGTTTTAGTTCTTGTTAGACTACAAAATAACGCATTATTTTCGACAAATAAAAGCGTTTGCCTGTTTTTTTTGTTAATCTGCGGGTAAAAAGGTTTTTTTATAGCTTTTTTCTCCTTAGTCTCAAAAAAAATTAGTTAATTTGCACCCATAATTTTAAGTACTTGACACATGAAAAATATCTTGGTCATCGGCTCTACAGGCCAGATTGGTTCTGAGCTGACGCGTGAATTGAGAAAAATCTATGGCAACGACCATGTAGTAGCTGGCTATATCAAGGGCGCAGAGCCCAAGGGAGAGTTGCTGGAGAGTGGTCCGTCGGCCGAGGCTGATGTCACCAACGGCGAGATGATAGCCAGCGTGGTAAAGCAGTATAATATCGACACCATCTACAATCTGGCTGCGCTCCTGTCGGTAGTGGCCGAGTCCAAGCCTCGTCTGGCATGGAAGATAGGTATCGATGGACTCTGGAACATACTCGAAGTGGCTCGCGAACATGGCTGCGCCGTATTCACACCCAGCTCGATAGGTTCTTTTGGACCATCTACACCCAAGATGATGACTCCCCAGGACACCATCCAGCGTCCCCGCACCATGTATGGCGTCACCAAGGTTACCACCGAGTTGCTCAGCGACTATTATTTCAATAAGTATGGCGTCGATACCCGTGCCGTGCGCTTCCCCGGAGTCATCTCCTATGTCACTCCTCCTGGTGGCGGCACCACCGACTATGCTGTCGACATCTATTATTCGGCAGTTCGCGGCGAGCGCTTCGTATGTCCTATCAAGGAGGGCACACTGATGGATATGATTTACATGCCCGACGCGCTCAAGGGAGCCATCGACGTGATGGAGGCCGACCCCTCGCGCCTCGTTCACCGCAATGCGTTCAACATCGCATCGCTCAGCTTCGGTCCCGAGACCGTATACCAGGCCATCAAGAAGTACAAGCCCGACTTTGAGATGGTCTACGATGTAGACCCGCTCAAGCAGAGCATAGCCGAGAGCTGGCCAGACCGTCTCGACGATACCTGTGCGCGCGAGGAGTGGGACTGGTGTCCACGCTACGACCTCGACGCCATGACCCGCGATATGCTTGAGAAGCTCGCCATCAAGCTCGGAGTATAACGACTATACATTATATAATATATAAGATGCACAACGCGCAGCCAGCAGCATGTTGTGCATCTTTTTTTTGTTTGGGGTAAGGGTTTCGGTCTAATATCGGCGCTCTAAGAGTCCGCCGTAGGTGTTGACGCGCACCACGATGTCGGCTTCCTGTGCCCTCTCGTCGAGCGGGATGCTCACAAACGCCACCTGGGTGTAGTATTCGGGCACCCCGTTCTGGTTGTGCAGCAGCGTGAAGGTAAACTGCTCGCGGCTGCCCGTGCGTAGGGTGTCACACTTCACGCCCACGGTCTGGCGCCCCATCTCTCCGTTGTCCTTGGCACCTGCCTTGAGCGCCAGTCTCATGTTGATATAGCGCCCGGTAGTGCTGCGCCATGCGCTTTCGAGTCCAAGCGGATCGGTGCGCAGCGTGTCGGGGCGTGTGGTCTCAATAGGCCGCAACACCGGCACCGCACCGATAGAGCGTGGCTTGACGGTGGTGGCTGCGTCGTGATAGTCGTAGTAGAACAGGGCACGATACAGCGTGTCGGCCTTTGCCGCCCATTTTGCCGTAATCGTGGGCTGCAGCTGCAGCGCCTTGCCCTCGTCGGTCACCACGCGGCTTATCACGCCCTTGTCTGTCGTATATGCGTCGACCATTTCAGCCTGCATATACGAGTAGTGTCCGTCGCCCGAGTCGTAGCTGCTGCTCTCGCAAGCCGCCATCACCACTGCCATTACGCCCAGTAGCCAGTATCTCATATCACAGCCCCATTTGGTTGATAGCCGGGTTGGCATACATCTTGAGCATCTGTTCGCGCAGATAGGCATCGTCCTTGCCCTCCATCTCTATCTTGTCCAGTTGGCCCTTGAGGTAAGCCTCAAACTGCGCCTTGTCTTCAGCCGTGTAGTGGTCGGCGTGGGCAGAGTCGCCGTGCAGCAGGTCGAGCGCCACGTAGTTGTTGGGATAGAGGCGGTAGCCCGCAAATATCTGCCGGTCTATGTGGTCGGCGATGAGGCGGAAGAGCTCGGTCTTGGGCGTGTCTGCCGGGATGGTGTCGAGGTAGCTGTCTATGCAGTCGGCACACTGGTAGTGTATGTATCCCTTGTAGCCCATGATGCCGGTCTGCATGCTTGTCACGTCGTCCATCGGGCCTTTCTGCCAACAGGGGTTGTCGCGGCGCGCCTGCAGTTCGGCAGCCTTGAGATAGTCGCAAGGATCATACTCATAGCTTATGGCGAGGGGCACGAGGTGCAGCTGCTTCAGTCGGTCTATGATAGAGCCTTCGCCGCCCATCACCATCATCTTGAGTATGGCTTCCTGGGTGCGGTCGTTGCTGTCCTTGGCGCGGCCTTCGCGCTGGGCTATCCATACGTTGTCGTTCTTCTCGGCGATGACGAAGTGCATGTACTCGCTCAGCCGCTTGCTCGCCATCAGCATCTCGCGCATGGAGAGGGCACGCTCTACGATAAACGATTTGTTGACGCGCACCAGGTCCTTGACCCAGGGCAGCTTGAGCAGATTGTCGCCGATGGCTATTTCACATGTCGTGTTGAAGCCCGCGTCTATCAGCAGCTTGTCGAGCAGTGCCGAATCGAGCACTATGTCGCGGTGGTTGCTGATGAAGGTGTAGCGGCTGTCGGTGTCGAGCGATGCGATGTCGATGTCGCATCCCTTGCTGAGCCTCGCCAGAAGCTGTACGAGAAAATCGTAGCAGAAGGTCTTCTGGAAATCGAGGTTATCCTTGCAGGCGTGCATCTTGGCAGCCAGCGCCTCTTTGGGCACGTCGGGGTAGAGATAGGCCAGCACGCTGCTGAACTGCTCGTTCTGGAGCAGGCGGTCAAAGACGTCCGGTAACTCGTCGGGTTCAAACGGACGGATGGGGTCAAATTGTTCAGGAATTTTCATAAGCGGAAGTTCTGTAGGTTAGAACTGGTTCTCCACAATCTCGCTCAGTACCTGGGTGATGTCGAGGCCGGCGGCGCGCACCTGCTGTGGGATGAAGCTGGTGGCGGTCATGCCGGGTGTGGTGTTGATTTCGAGCATGTTGATGCAGTCGTTGCCCTCGGCATCCTTGGTGATGATATAGTCGATGCGGATGATGCCGTTGCAGTGCAGGATGTCATAGATGCGGCTGGTCTCCTCGGCCACGGCTTTGGCGGTGGCGTCGGCTATGCGGGCAGGCGTAATCTCCTGCACCTGACCGTTGTACTTGGCGGCGTAGTCGAAGAACTCGTTGCTCGTCACCACCTCGGTAGCGGGGAATACCACCGATTTCTCCTTGGTCTTGTAGCAGCCTATGCTTATCTCTGTGCCCTGCATATAGCGCTCTATCATCACCTCGTTGCTCTCCATGAACGCCACGCGCAGTGCGGCAGCCAGCTGGTCGGGCTCTTTCACCTTCGACACGCCGAAGCTCGAGCCGTCGGCAGCGGGTTTGACAAAGCAGGGCATACCCAGACGGCGTGCCACCTCGTTCTCGTCGATCTCCTCGCCACGGCGCACCAGAATGCTGTCGGCCACGTTGACGCCGAAGCCTCTCAGATAGTTGTTGAGCACATACTTGTCGAAGGTCATTGCCTCGACCAGCACGCCGCTGGTGGAGTAGGGCACATGGAGCAGGTCAAAGTAGCCCTGCATCAGTCCGTTCTCGCCGGGGGTGCCGTGGATGGTGATGTAGGCGTAGTCAAATTCGACGACCTTGCCGTCGCATACGAAGGTGAAGTCGTTCTTGTCTATCTGGGCAGTGGTGTCGTCGGCGAGCTGCACGTGCCAGTCCTGTCCTTTGACATCCACGATATATACATTGTAACGTTCTTTGTCGAAAAACGAATAGATGCCCTGTGCCGAGCGCATAGAGACATCGTGCTCTGATGAGTCGCCGCCGCAAACGATGGCGATGTTTCTTTTCAGTTCTTTCATCTTTATCCTTGTTTAGTTTTCTGCAAAAGTATTTTTGGTTGTTCCTGCGATAAACGTACGCCACTTCTCGATGAGCTGGCGCATGTCTTCAGGCCATTCAGACGTGAAGTCCATCTGCTTGCCCGTGGTGGGATGCACAAAACCCAGTGTGCGGGCGTGGAGTGCCTGCCGCGGACAGAGTGAGAAGCAGTTCTGCACAAAGGCGCGGTAGGAGGCGCTGCGCTCGCCGCGCAGGATTTCCATGCCACCGTAGCGCTCGTCGGCAAAGAGGGGATGGCCTATCGACCGCATGTGGGCGCGTATCTGGTGGGTGCGACCGGTCTCGAGAATGCACTCGATGAGGGTGACGTAGCCAAACCGCTCGATGACGCGGTAGTGGGTCACGGCGGGCTTGCCTATGCCCGAGTCTGGCGCAAATACAGCCATGCGCAGACGGTCTTTAGGGTCGCGCCCGATATTGCCTTCGATGCGTCCTTCGTCGTCCTTGACGTTTCCCCATACCAGGGCATTGTAGCTGCGATGTGTAGTCTTGTTGAAGAACTGCAGTCCCAGCTTGGTCTTGGCGTCGGGAGTCTTGGCTACCACCAGCAGACCGCTCGTATCCTTGTCTATGCGATGCACCAGACCCACCTCGGGGTCGTTGGGGTCGTAGCCCTCGACATCGCGCAGATGCCAGGCGAGAGCGTTGACCAGCGTACCCGTGAAGTTGCCCACGCCGGGGTGAACCACGAGACCGGCGGGCTTGTTGACCACCATCAGCTGGCTGTCTTCATAGACCACATCGAGTGGTATGTCCTCGGCCTCGATAGAGGTGTCGTGGCGCGGACGGTCGAGCATGAGCGTGACCACATCGCCCGGGCGCACGCGATAGTTGCGCTTCACGGGGCGGTCGTTGACATGCACAAAACCGGCATCGGCGGCACGCTGTATGCGGTTGCGGCTCGAGTGCTGCAGCTTTTCGAGCATATACTTGTCTATGCGCAGCGGCTCCTGACCGCTGTCCACGACAAATCTGAAGTGCTCGTAGAGCTGGGGTTCGCCTTCGAGTTCGTCTATATCTTGCAGGTTGATGTCTTCGTCTGTCATTATGCTTTATATATATAATAAGGTGTAGCCCCCGAGCCTATTCGGCTGCCGTCGGCGGAGCTTTGACCTCTTCAAATTCGTCCACCTCGCCCGCCGACTCGTTCTCGTCAAACGGGTCGATAAAGTTGATGGAGTCGGCTTCGTCTACCATGCCGCTGCCAGCTTGTACCACTATCGGGTCGTCGACAGCCACGCGGTCGCCCGCCGACACATGGCGTCCGTGTACGGTGATGCCATAGACCCAGTCCTTCTCGCCGGGCACGCGTTGGGGCGTGCCGAGCCTGAAGCCCATGGCAGAGAGCCGCGCCATAGCTTCGCGCAGCGAACTGTTGTCTATCACGTCGGGAATGGTGAGGGTTGGGGTATGCAGCGAGTTGATGGTGACATAGATTACGTGTCCCGACTTCACCTTGTCGCCCGCTGCAGGCGACTGGCTTAGGATGCAGTCGGGAGGGAGAGTCTTGACATAGCCGGTATCATTGACCACCATCACCAGATTGAGGTCGGCCATGATACGGTCGGCGTCAGCAAAGCGCTTATCCTTCAGGTTGGGCACGGTTATGGCTTCGCCATGATGGGTATAGGCGTCGAGGGCGAACTTCACCCCTATCACCAATGCCAGCACCACCAGTGCCATAGCGCAGAGGTTGCCCCACAGATAACGGCTTTTCAATTTGCCAATAATATCGGATGAATTCATCTGTCGTTATTTTCTGCACAAAGTTAGTGCAAACCGAAGACAATACAAAGAAAAAACGTATGTATTTTCATTTTGTATTGTTGAGGTGCCGCCGTAACTTATGTAAAGTTAGTGCAAACCGAAGATATTACAAAATAAATCTCCTTTATTTTTACTATTGAGGTGCCGCCTAACTTCACGGCTATGCCGTAAAGTGTGCAAACCGAAGATATTACAAAATAAATCTCCTTTATTTTTAATATTGGTGAGTTCAAGAAGGCCGCCATGGCGTTTAGCATCATCCGAAGACGCCGATAGTAATGCCAAAAGCCACTTCGCTGGCTCGTGTCGTATGGCGCGGATGCGCGTTTCGGAAGGCACGGACACGCGTTTCGGAAGGCACGAACACGCGTTTCGGACGATACGAGCCGGCGGAGTTGGTCAGGAAATTTGTAGAGGTGGTCTCCAGCGTCGCAGAGATGGTCAGGAGATTTGTGGAGGTCATCAGAAATTTTGTGGAGATAGTCATAATTTTCGCAGAGGTCATCAGAAAAATTGTGGAGATGGTCACGGGGTGCACAGAGTTGGTTGGTCGGGGTGTGGGGGTGTCCGTGGGGTGTGATGGGTTGGTTGTTCGGGGTGTGTGGTTGTCCGTGGGGTGTGACGGGTTGGTCGGTTGGGGCGTGTAGGTGTCCGTGTGATGTGATGGGTTGGTTTGTCGGGGCGTGTGGGTGTCCGTGGGGTGTGATGGGGTGGTCTGTCGGGGCGTGGGGGGTGCTCGTGGGGTGCGGTGAGAGGATGGTGCGCGCCCTTGGCAACTCTGTAGGAGTTGCGATTTCATAGCCCAGGGTTGAGGTGCGCAGCGCCTCTACCCTGGGTACAATGATAAAAGATAAAGCTACTCTGAAGGAGTTGCGATTAGCCGTAGGCGTTACCCGCAGCGAGGTTTTCCCGGTTTATATTTTATGATAATTTTGCCATGAGGGAACGTTCTCGGGTTAGGAACATTGGATAATTTTCCCCTGGGGGTAACGCCTACGGCTAAACGCAACACTTACAGCGTTGCATGGATGGTGGGGTGGATACCCAGGGTAGCGTGCTTCGCCCGCAACCCTGGGCTGGGGAATCGCAACACTTACAGCGTTGCCGCAGCTTGTGTAAGCCCCTCCCCGAACTCTCCCCAAGGGGCGGGAGTTCCACATCAAGCCCCATTCCAACCCTCCTAATGCCTTCTTCAAGGGGATGGAGCTACAACGGAAGCCCCATCCCAGCCTTCTCCAAGTGGAAGGAACACCAACTGCTGGCCTATCCCAGCCTTCTTCAAGGTGAAGGAGTACCAACAGAAGCCCCTCCCGACCTTTCACATGGGGAAGGAGCGCCATCCAAGTGCCTTAAACACAGCGGGATAGGACTCCCGCCCCTTGGGGAGGGTTGGGGAGGGGCTTCAGTTGGGGGTGATTCTGGGGCTATTGCCCCTGGCTATGCTTCTGGAAGACTACTTGCCCATGACAAACTCGAGGGTGCCACCTGCCATGATGTCGGCGTAGGTGATGTAGTTCTTCTTATACTTCTTGCCGTTGAGCTTGACCGCCTTGATGTAGCAGTCGTCTGTGCCGCGGCGGTTGGTCTTTACGGTGAAGGTCTTGCCGTTGGCGAGGGTGATGTCTGCGCGGCGCAGCTGGGGCGAGCCGAAGCTGTATACGCCCGACGCGGGGTCTACGGGGTAGAAGCCCATGCTCGACCAGATGTACCATGACGACATCTGTCCGCAGTCCTCGTTGCCCGAGTAGCCGTCGATGCGGTTGAAGTACTGCTCGGTCATCACCTTGTTGGTGTAATACTGCGCCTTGCGGTCTGCGCCGACCCAGTTGTAAAGGTATGCGCAGTGGTGGCTGGGCTCGTTGCCGTGGGCGTACTGCCCTATAAATCCGCTGGCATTGCCGCCGCCGTCGAGGTCCACTCGGGTGGTGTCGGCGAAGAGGTGGTCGAGCTCCTTCTCAAACTTCTTGTTGCCACCCATGAGTGCTATCATGTCGGGCACATCGTGGGGCACGAAGAAGTTGTACTGCCAGGCGTTGCCTTCGGCATAGGGGTGCATGCCCTTGGGTCGGTAGGTGTATGGATTGAATGGCTCCATCCACTTGCCGTTCTCGTCTTTGGCGCGGAAGAAACCAGTCTTCTCGTCGTAGAGGTTGCGGTAGAGGTGGGCACGGCGGTTGAAGTATTCATAGTCGTCCATCTTGCCCAGGTGCTTGGCGAGTCGCGCCACGCAGGCATCGTCGAAGGCGTTCTCGAGCGTGATGGAGACTGACTCTATCTGTCGTGTCTCGGGCAGATAGCCATACTGCTCGAGCAACTTCCATGGCGACTGGCGGTGCTCGCGCATCGAGGTGCCGCGCACAGCCTCGTAGACGCGCTCGGCGTCGACTCCGGGCAGGCCCTTGAGGGCTGCGTCGACCATGACGGGTATGGCGTGGTTGCCTATCATGCAGTAGTTTTCAGATCCCCACAGCTGCCAGATGGGCAGATAGCCATAGACGTCGTACTGGCGCAGCATGCTCTTGACCATATCGCCCACTCGCTCGGGCTTGAGCAGTGCATAAAGCGGGTTGCAGGCACGGAAAGTGTCCCAGAGGGAGAAGGTGCTGTAGTGAGTCTCGCCCTCGGGCAGACGGGCGTCGGTGAAGTCGGAGCGGGTGTAGGCGCCATTGACATCGGAGACGGTGTTGGGCTGGATATAGGCGTGGTAGAGGCCGGTGTAGAAGATGGCCTTCTGGTCGTCGGTGCCGTCGATGCGTATGTTGGCGAGCTCCTTCTCCCAGGCTGCCACTGCCTGCTGCTGGACAGCCTCGAAACTCCATCCGGGGTTCTCGGCCTCCATGTTTTCGCGGGCATTGTCTACGCTCACGGGCGAGAGCGCTACCTTGACGATGAGGGGCTCGCTCGATGCGCCGAAGTCGAGGAAGCAGCGGGTGTCGCGGCCGTTGGCCACGTCGCCGTCGGCATAGACCTCCTTACCCTGGCGGAATGTCTTTGCCACTACGGGGCGTGAGAACTGGGCGTAGAAGTATACCTTGCGCGCCTTCTGCCATCCGCTGAGCATGCGGTAGCCCACCAGCGTGGTGGCGTTGACGAGGCGCAGCTGCGAATTGAAGATGATGGTCTTGCGGTCGCCGCCACGGTTCTGCCCGGCGTGGCTCATGTCGAACGCCAGCGTCTGGGGCTTGCCTGCGGGATAGGTGATGCGGGTCATGCCCGTGCGGGTGGTGGCGGTGAGCTCGGTGTTGATGCCAGAACCGTCGAAGCGAACCGCATAATATCCCACGGAGGCCTTCTCGTTGTCGTGGCTGAAGGTGGCGGGGTAGAGGTCTTCGCTCTGCAGACGGGTGATGGGCTCTACCGATGGCTGCATCATCACGTCGAGCAGGTCTACACAGCCGGTGCCGCTCAGATGGGTGTGGGCGAAGCCGTAGATGGTGTTCAGGCTGTAGTCGTAGCCCGATGCGCCGTCGCCATTGGGGCATACAAACTCTTCGGGGCTCAGCTGGACCATGCCAAAGGGAGTGGTGGCGCCGGGGAAGTTGCCGCCCTTGAGGCTGTGGGCATCTACCTGGCCGGTGCCGATAAACGGGTTGACATAACGCGTCACGCCCTCGTCGGTCTGTGCCCATGAGGGCATGGCGGCCATGAGTGCCAACGCTAACATGCAGTGCTTGATGATTTTCATAATGGTAACTGTCTATATATATAATATGGTGCAAATATAAAAAAAAGTAAGGACAACGGCGAAGACGGTGGCTGAAAAACTGCGGACGCGGACAAATATTGCAGCCAACAGCCTAAAAACCACAGCCCCGCCCTCGGCACTCGGCACGCTGATGGGCGTGGGCGCAGGGCTGTGGTGAGGGCGGCATGACGGCTGCTGCGGGTCGGCAACCGTGGCTGACGACGAAGCGAGGACAGACAGTGCGAGGGGCAAGGGACGGCCGGTGGCGCAGGGCTGCCGTCCAAACGGCGAGGGGCAAAGCCTGATGACCGTGGGAGATAAAAAAACACGTTTGCAGATGGCTTGCGGCATCTGCAAACGTGATGATAATCGTATCTGTGGTGGGCTCGGGTACACCCGAGCGAGCATCGGTGAGGCTCAAGATGCGGGTGAGCGGTCGGGACGCGGTCTATCCCCGGATGACGCGGCGATAGACATCGAGCACCTGGGCTCCCACGTTGTTGCCCTCAAACCGGGCTACATATTCCATGCTGCGGGCTATGCGCTCGTCGCGCCCGGGAGCTCCTACGAGCACCTGGCTGATGGCATGGGCCATGGCTCGGTCGTCGTCGGGGTCTACGTAGAGGCAGTCGGGGCCTCCCGCCTCTTCCAGACAACTGCCCGTGCAGCCCACTACAGGCAGCCCGCTCTGGATGGCTTCGATGATGGGCACGCCGAAACCCTCGTAGCGCGAGGGGTAGACACACGCCTCTGCCATCTGGTAGAGCGAGGGCAGGTCGGCATTGGGCACGCCGCTGAGCCAGCGCACCCGGTCGCCCAGTCCGTGGGCGGCGATGTAGTCCTTGACCCCCTGCGCATAGTCGGTCTGCCGGCCCACGATGACCAGCGCCACATCGTCTATGTGCTGCAGCGCCTTCACCGCCAGCAGTATGTTCTTGCGTCGCTCCACGGTGCCCACGTTGATGATGTAACGGCTGGGCAGCACGTAGCGGGCGTGCACATCCTGGAGTTTGGCATCGCTCTCGCGCAACTTGAAGTGGGTGCTGCAGCTCTGGTAGATAACCTCGATGCGTTCGGGGTTTACGTGGCCGTAGTGCATGATGTCGCGCTTGGTGCACTCGCTGATGGCTATGATGCGGTCTGCCTGGGCTATGGTGCGGTGGAACTTCCATGTGTATATCTTCACATCGGCCCGGTTGTAGTACTCGGGATGTCGCATGAAGATGAGGTCGTGGATGGTGACCACCGTGCGGATGCCGCGGCGGTGGATGCCCAGCGGCAGCTCGCCCGAGAGTCCGTGGTAGAGGTCTACGGCGTCGCGGCGCAGGTCGCCCACGATGCCCCACGAGCGCCAGAGCCACTTGGGCATGTGGCCGCGGGGGTAGACAAAGTCCATATTGGCGGTGGTGCGTACCTGGGTGCGCAGGTCGTCGCGTCCGGCGTCGGGTGCGTAGAGCAGCAGACGGGTGTCGGCATCGATGATGCCCGCGAGGTCGTTGGCCAGATTGCGTCCGTAGCTGCCCAGCCCCGTGCCGTTGCGCACGATGCGTTTGGCGTCAAGTCCTATTTTCATGTTGTCGGTGTTAAAGCAGTGGGGGCAACTCGTAGAGGTGTATGCCGTTGCTGCCCTTGATGAGGATGTAATGGTCGCGTATGTCGTTGTCGGCGAGGGCTTGCTTGACCTCCTCCACATCGGCAAACTTGCGATACGCGGTGTCGGTATGGGCAAACTCTTCGCCCACGAGCCATACATCTTTGAGTCCGAGAGAGGCTATGTGGTCTGCTATGCGCTGGTGCTCCTCGTGTGAGACGGCTCCCAGTTCGCGCATGTCGCCGAGGATGGCCATCTTGTGGTCTACCTGCATGAAGGCGAAATTGTCTACCGCCGCCTTCATGCTGGTGGGGTTGGCGTTGTAGGCATCCACGATGAGCGAGTTGCGCTGGGTCACGGTGAGCTGGGAGCGGTTGTTGCTCGGGATGTAGTGCTCGAGAGCATGGCATATCTGCTCGGGGCTCACGCCGAAGCGGAGTCCGATGGTGATGGCTGCCAGCATGTTGGTGATATTGTATGTGCCTATGAGGTGGGTCTGCACGCGGTAGGTGGCGCCGTGGGTCCACTCGAAGCAGAGGAATGGGGCGCTGCTAACCACCCTTCCCATCACGTCGGCAGGGCTTGCGGCGTCGGCAGAGTAGGTCATGGTGTCGTCGAGATGGCGCTCGGCGGCCATGGCGGTGAGGTAGGGGTTGGCGGCGTCGATGAAGGTCTGGCAGTGGTGGGCGGCGAGGTAGTCGTAGAGTTCGCCCTTGGTGGCCATCACACCCTCGAACGAGCCGAAGCCCTGCAGGTGGGCTCGGCCCACATTGGTAATCATGCCGCAGGTGGGCTCGACATACTCGACCAGTGCGCGGATGTCGCCGGGATGGGATGCGCCCATCTCCACTACGGCTATCTCGTGGGTATCGTTGAGTCGCAGCAGCGTCTTGGGTACTCCCACATCGTTGTTGAAGTTGCCCTCGGTGTGCATCACGCAGTAGCGCTCGGCGAGCACAGCCGATACGAGCTCCTTGGTAGTGGTCTTGCCGTTGGTGCCCGTGATGCCAATCACGGGGATGTCGAACTGGCGGCGGTGCTCGCGTGCCAGCTCCTTGAAGGTGGTCAGACAGTCGTCGACCAGGATGTGTCGGCCGTCGTCCTTATAGTATTCCTTGTTGTCTATCACCACATAGGCGCAGCCCTTGTCGAGGGCGGCGTCGGCGAAAAGGTTGCCGTCGAACGAGGCGCCCTTGAGCGCGATAAAGATGCTTCCCTCCGGACAGTTGCGGCTGTCGGTGGTTACAGTGGGGTGTTGTTGGTACAATTGGTATAATTGTCTGCTATCCATAGCTTATGTCATTTACATCGCAAAAGTACAAAAAATATTTTACCTTGAACCACAACGGGCCGAAAAATGTGCGCACGGTGCAGACGATAGCCTCTATTGGCGTGGAGATGATGCCCGCCGGCGCGGATGTGGGCTATGGATGACGCCTTCGGCTAATCGCAGTACATACCACCGAACAGGTGCAACAGCTGTATGGTTTGACAAGTGCCAATATCTGCCATATTGTGAGAGTTCACCATATCAGCAAGGTAAAAGTGGGTGTAAAAAATCTGCTTTTGAAGACGGATGTGCAACGTGTAATGGCAGAAAGGGCAGTAAGTTCAAATGATTTCAGCATTGTCCATCAGTTACTATGAATAATTGGAGTCACGGAGATTTCATTCTGTTATTTTTCATTCGCGAAGACAGGTAGCACCTCGGCATAATCCAAATAAATTTGGCTTCTGCTCTCGGTTTGCACTGTCATTGCAGCAGTGAAGAGACTCTTCATAATGGGTATTCATCAATAAATCAATACAACTATGAGTAATGACAGCACCACATGGACTGCATAAGAACAGAAAACTGCATGTCAATTCGGCAGCCAACTATTGGTCAACATTCCGTGCGTCAATCCATACAGCCTATCGTGACCGAAAGTTTAAGGAGAACCCGGATGGTTTCTTGGAGCGCATCGAGACCATCCCGACTGACAAGGATCATCTTTCACAGGACGAGGTTATCCGCTTGGTATCCACACCATGCTCTGCTCCTGCCTTGAAGCGAGCCTTTCTGTTCTCCTGTCTTACTGCATTGCGAAAGAGCGACATTAAGAAGCTCACTTGGCCCATTCTATTTCATCAATCCAACCATAATCTTTTGCTTTTCTCCATGCCGTATAAGCCCTTTCTGAAAAAGCCTTGCGATTTCTGTACTTTTTACCTTCTTCCAACACATGCTCTTTGACATCCCAATAGCCATCGGGCTTCTTTTTCTCTTTTATCCAGGGCATTTCCTTGAATATTGTTTTGTCTTCACATGCATGTTGGTATGCTGTCGGGTTATTTATTGCAAATTCTGTTCTTGATGTGTATTTCTTTGATTCTTCAATGATTGCTTCTCTTGTCCATTTTGAAATCTTCCCTAAAGGAAGAGGCTTTAACCATTTCATCAATGGTAGCCATCCATTACTCATAGCTTTTAGGAAAGCTGTCTTGGCTTTATTCTCAAAATCCTTTTTGTTTGAATACTTGTGGCTCTCCTCAAACACCCTTTCTTTAGTCCAATAGTTATGTGGCTTTTTCTTGTCTTTAAGCCAAGTCATTTCTTTAAGCCATCCTTTTTCACTTGCGGTCTGATGTGCTCCACTTGCATTTTTTCTAAAGTCACATTTATATTCATATTTATGGCTTTCTTCAATAACAGCATCGTGAGTCCATTTGATTTTTCTCTCAGGTGTTGTTAACCAAATCATTTCTTTAAGCCATTTGTTGTGTTTGGCATGATTATACGCACCTCCAGCCTCTCTTTGAAATTCACTTCTACTATGGTATTTCCTTGATTCTTCAAAAACTTTTTCTTTTGAAGTCCACTTAGCGATACCCCCAATAGAACCAACGTTTTTCCCAGTTGCTGCTACATTCAAAAGGGTATAACCATCATTTGCATATTGCTTCTTGTAATAATCCTCATAGTATTGACTTTCCAATACTGTCAGCCCGTCTTTCAAAATAATTGGTTCTGGAATGTTTTTGTCAAAGTATTTTCTTACCGCACTATTAGATCCATATTTATGACTTCTCTTTCTACTATTTTTATCTATTGTCAGACCTACATATGCAACTTTATCGTTTTCATCAACATAGGCGTACACAGTTGAGTTATGTTCTTCTTTCCTTTCGTCATAACTACGCGGCTTCATCCAGTCAAATTTATCAAGGATTTTGTACTCACTTGCCCAACTATATGCTGCTGGTTCTTTTTCTTGAAAATCCGTTTTGTTGGAGTAATTGCGAGCTACTTCAAATACCTTTTCTTTAGTCCAGAATTTCTTTCCAGGATTATCCTGTATTAAACCTAATTCAGGCAACCAACCATTTTTCTTTGCTTGGTTATATGCGTATTCATTTATGCGCCTAAAATCAGCATATGTTGTACATTTATGTTCTTGTATAAATGAAACAACTACATCTTTTGTATATTTGTGATTTGCACGTGGCCCACGCTTTTTGTGACGGTCTGTTTTCAACCATCTCATCTCTTTTATCAGCTTCTTTTCATTAGCCTTTTTGTATGCAGTAGGTGCATTTATCTTAAACTCTATTGGGGTTTTGTATTTCTTTGATTCTTCAATGATTCTTTCATCAGTCCAGTAACCATATGGATGCTTTTGATTTGCCATGTCTTTAAGGTTTTGTTGTTAGATTATATTGAGTATAATCTGCATCTTGCAGGCATCTCATTAGATTCTTTATAGGCAGATATTCCGCATTTCGATCAGCTTCTATTTTAATCTTCAAGTCTTTACTTTTTGTAATCTCTTTATACGTAGAAATAGTGTTGCTTATCTCTGAAAGTTTAATTTCCCATATTGAGTCTTCACTTGTAGCCTTTAGGTCTACAAATTTCAACCTAACTGTATCACTTGGAATATAGACATAATATTTGCCTAATTCATTGACTTGGATTACCAAAGTATTTGAAAACGAGTCTGTTTGAATTACTTTAACAGGCTCGTTTTTCACTTTACCACAACTGCTTATACAGAATATAGATGTTACAGCAATTAATAATTTCGGAATCAAATTGCTTGTCTTGTAAACTTTATTAATCATTTATACTTACAACCTTACCATTTTCAAATAAGACATATTTAGGATTATACTTTCTATATTGGTAATACTCATAATATGAGTACTTGTTTTCATAAGTATTTAGAAGTACGAAATATCCGTCTTGTACAGCCTCCATGACCTCTTCATAGGTCCATCCGATTTTGAATTGTTTCATTGCCATATATCCGGCCTTTTCTTTCCCGTATTTCTTTTTTAGTTTTATGTATCTTTCTTCCGTACAATCATTATACATTATACCGTTAGCTGCTCTCCATCCATATTTCTTTGTGTAAAATTCTTCTTTTTCTTTAAATATATCGGCCTCAGCTCTATTTTTCCTTTCATGTTCCTCAGCCTCACTTTTCAACGTAAAAAAATCGCCAAAAACATGATCTATATCACTCGATCCGAACTTATTGGCAGGAAACAGAAATTGTATTCCCTCGCTATCCTCTAGGACAGCATAAAGTTCAAAATTTCTATTAGTTTCTATGTACGGAATACGATATTGAAATCCTAAACATTTATAATTTGCAGTTTTAATAGGATACATTTTGTTGGTCGCTATGTTTCGTATCTCATATTTGTATTTACTAGATGAAGATATGCAGAGTTCAATAATAGCGTCGTAATGAACATCTTGCCCTGAAAATTTGTCTATTAATTTACCTTCTTCACTTTCTGGGGGGATGTTTTGTACTGCGTTTTCAAGTTCAATGACTCTTTTAAAATGGTCGTCAAACAGATTTTCCATTTTAGCAGACATAAGGTAATCCAATTTTGCATTACCGACAAAATATGTTAGCGGAATATAATATATTATCTTCTCTGCATCTTGAATAGTACAATACAGATTAGGATAGATAAGTTTTGTAGATGTGGACAAGAAGCCCATATTAAGAATTGTGTATTTTTTGCCACGATAAAAATTTAAATTACCGACATCATAAGACTTGTTCGCAAATTCCAACATATCATATAATTCAGTATCTGTATTGTATTTCCCATAAAAAATAATCTCCTCATTTAGCATTTGCTTGAAATAGCTGAGGAATGATTTTGTATAGAATGGTATGCTGAAAAATGGTACGTATTCTTTATGAAGCCAAGTTCGCTCTATGGCATTAGTGGGGACACCTTTCATTGAATATGGTATAGCAAGTATAATTTGCTTTCCATCCGCAATTCTGGTAAAATTGACAGCAAAATACTTCTCTTTCTTGTATATATAAGAAGGTATAACTTGTTCTACACGCATATATACATCTGATATTTCAGACGCAGGAGTGAGTCCATTAGTATTAGGATGAAATCTAAATTTATCCTTAAATCCCTTTTTTACGCTTTCAGAATTATAGAAACAAGAATAGGCTTGTATTATATTTCCTTCGTAGTAACTATTAAGAGGGTAAAAAGCGATAGTGTCTCCCACAATAGGAATGTAACTACGAACTTTATACTTTCTAATTCTGTCACCATATACATTGACATTCATACATGTCAATGCAAAAATACAACATGCTATAATCTTGAAGATTCTCATAATCATTCATCATTCTTTATTTATACAAAAAGAAGTGAGACCTCATCATATCCTGCTCACCTGTGAGGCCTTCGACTGCCCAATAACGAACCAAGATAGATAAAGCCTCACCTTGAACGTATATCGGGTTACGATAATACGAATCCAAGGGAGCACTTTCTCTACTCATCCTCGTCATTGTTTTGTGAAGTTGTCGAAGTTTCACAGGGTAGGACAAAGTATGGAATGCACTTCCAAATTTACATTATGTTTGCAGACGCTTTTATCGCGAATGCGCCACAAAGTTACAAAAAATCCGTGAGAATAAACGCTTTATAGGCTGTTAGTTGCATAAAACAGATTTTTTAGTCTAATTATGCCACTGTAATGACCGAAAACATCAGCCAATATGTCAAATCTATAGTGCATGATACAAGAAACCCTGGGCTGGGGAATCGCAACACTTACAGGGTAGCTATGATATGTACCCTACAACCGGCACTTACAGCGTAGTTAAGATATGTACCGTGTAACTTCAGCTTTATCTTGATGTTTTTGAAGCCCCACTCGCTGGCATTGGAAACACGGGCTGTCGGCGCTACGGATAAACCTCTATTTCCTGTTGCTTAGAGTGATGGCTAATGATATGAAGGCAAAGGTAATGCCCACGATGCATACGCCTAACCAGTTGGCTCGGTTCCATAAATATCCGGCACAGAATGTACCGAGTGAGCCACCTATAAAATATGTGGTCATGAAGATGGTGTTGGCACGGTTGGAAGCATGCGGAATCTCTTGCAGGCATCCGCTTTGATTACTGAGTTGCTGACATTGCAAGCCTATGTCGACCAGGATGATGGCTGCGATGAGCCCTGCGTAGGTGTCGCCGAAGAGCAAGGCTATTCCCCAGACCATAATCTGCATGCCTGCTCCGAACAGACTGAATTTACGAATACCGAACTTAGGGACCTGTTTGCCTATGCCACTTGCCACCACAGCACCCATGATGCCGCAGAGTCCAAGCATCCCTACCATGTCGCTTCCTGCCCTGAAAGGTGGCTGGGCAAGATGAAAGGCGAGGCATGACCATATGGCCATCATGCTGCCGAAACCAAAGGCGGCACGGATGGAGTAGATGCGTACCGAGGGGTGGAGAACGATAATCTCTGCCATGGTGCTCATTAGACCTCTATAAGTACCATCATAGTTGCGTTTCATCTCTGGCATCATCAATAGCATCACGCCCATGCAGATGAGCATGACGAAGGCGGCGATAATAAACATCTCGCGCCATCCCAGCCATTCGCCGATGTAGCCGCTAATCACCCGTGAGGTAAGGATGCCCGTCAGTAATCCGGATAGTACAAAGCCCATATTCCTGCTCTTGTTCTTGGGTGCAGAAAACTGTCCTGCTATCGGGATGAAGAACTGTGGAATCACGGAACAGGCTCCTATCAGCAACGAAGCTCCCCAGAGCATCCACACGTTTTGTGCCACTGCCATCACGATGGCCATCACGGCAGCGATGCTCATATTGACAAGGATAAGTCTCTTGCGTGAAAACATGTCGCCCAGGGGAATGAGGAAGAATAGGCCAAGCGCATAGCCTATCTGCGTAATCACGGTGATGAGGTTGGCGCTCTGCTCGGTAATGCCTATGTCGTGACGGATTAGTTCGAGCAGCGGTTGATTGTAGTAGCAGTTGGCTACTGTGAGTCCTGCGGTGATGGCCATCATCAGGAGAATGTTGCGGGGAATACCTTGATTTTCTTTTAGCTGTATCATTTGGGTCTGTTTCTTGTTCCTTTGGGACAGCAAAAGTACTACAAAGTTCTTTAATTACATTGTTCTAAGCGATTTTTTATCGCTGCCACGCTAAAGTGGCGGGATAATGCTCATAGGGCGGCTGGTATACAGAATGGAGTATGGTGAACCTTTGCCCATGAGTCAGTTGTCTTTTGGCATCTTCCCTCTGTTTGGGTTTCGGCATAGTCTGTTATTTCTTCAGCCCAACTCGAAGCAATCTGCTCAAAAGCGACACGGATATGAACTGGAGTCTGATGACCGATTTTTTGGGGGGCAACAAAAGAAACAGGGTTGCGGGAATGGAACCTGCAACCCTGAAGTGAGTGGTTGCCGCACTGATGATGCGGCGGGTGATAAGTGCGCTATATACCTTATTATATATATAGTATTATCTCTTGGACAGAACTTCTTGCTCGTACTTCTGTACCTCGGCGATGTACTGCTCGGCTACAGGCACATTGTTCTTGAGGTTGAAGTAGTCGAATACGGCGCCGAATGGGAGGGTCTTCATCTCCTCGAGGAGGGCGAGACGCTCGAAGCCCTTGCCTTCGTCCTCGTACTTGCGCAGTGTGGCAAGCGGCTCAAGGAATGCCTGGAGCAGAGACTTCTGGGCTGCACGTACGCCGATGACGTAAGCACCGATGCGGTTGATGGATGCATCGAAATAGTCGAGGCCGATGTGGGCACGGTCGAGGGCGTTGGCACGCACAAGCTCGGTGAAGAGGTTGCGGGTGTTGTCGTCGAAGAGTGTCACGTGGTCGGAATCCCAGTGCATGGGGCGGCTCACGTGGAGCATCAGCTCGGGCACGAAGAGGAGGAGGCTTGATACCATATCGCTCACATTCTCGGTGGGCTCGTAGTGGCCGGTGTCGAGGGTGTAGATGGCGTTGTTCTTGGAGCAATAGCCTGCGAAGAAGTCGTGTGAACCTACGGTGTAGGCTTCGAGACCGATACCGAAGAGCTTGGCTTCGAGACAGGACTTCATGTGGGGCAGGTCTTCGGCGAGGATTTCGTCGAGGCTCTCTTTGAGAATCTGGCGGTAGCGGTAGCGCTCTACGGTGAGGTCCTTGCTTCCGTCGTGAACCCAGATGTTCATGATACAGGGGTCGCCCTGTGCCTTACCCATGGCATCGGCGATGCGGCGGCAGCGCTTGGTGTGCTCAATCCAGAAGTCGCGGATGGACTTGTCGGGATTGGCCAGCGAGAGGTCGCCACTCTTGGGGTGGGAGAAACTGGTGGAGTTGAAGTCGAGCTTCAGGTTGTGCTCCTTTGCCCAGTCAATCCATCCCTGGAAGTGGGAAACTTCTACCTGGTCGCGGTCTACAAACTTGCCGCCGAACTCTCCGTAAATCTCGTGGAGGTTGAGGCGATGGTTGCCTGCGAGCAGGGTCTGTACTTTCTCTATATCCTGACGCAGCTCGTCGATGTTGCGTGCCTTGCCGGGGTAATTGCCTGTGGCCTGGATGCCACCGGTAAGAGCCGAGTTGCTCTCAAAGCCTGTCACATCGTCGGCTTGCCAGCAGTGAAGTGATATAGGGGTCTTCTCGAGTTCGGCGATGGCTTTGTCGGTGTCTATGCCAAATTCAGCGTAACGCGCCTTGGCGACGGCATAGTTCTGTTCAATGGTTTCTACTTTCATGATTTTGTTATTTTTTTGGTTCATATTTCTTAATCTCTACCGAGTTGGCGATGATATGGCGCATCTGCCAGATGTCATCCACCTCCCCGGCTGCTTTGGCCTGGAGCATCACGTTGCCCAAGGCTGTGCCCTCCTGTGGGCCTGCCAGTACGGTGATGCCGCAAGCGTCGGCGGTAAGCTGGTTGAGGAAGTCGTTCTTGGAGCCGCCTCCGATGATGTGGAGCACCTTGATGTCGGTCTCGCTGAACTCGCGCAGGTAGCCCAGCACCTCGCTGTAGCGTCGGGCGAGCGAGTCGAAGATGCAGCGGATAATCTGTCCGTGGGTTTCGGGCACGGGCATACCGTGGTCGCGGCAATACTGCTGTATGGTGGCTACCATGGAGTCGGGATTGGTGAAGCAGGGGTCGTCGGGGAAGATGAAACTCTCGTTGTCCTCTATCTCCCAGGCTTCCTTCTGCAGCTCGAGGTGTCCCAGATGGCGCAGCTCTGACCATTCCTGTCGGCAGCGCTCGTAGAGCCACATGCCGCAGATGTTCTTGAGGAAACGTGTGGTTCCGCCTACGCCGCCCTCGTTGGTGAAGTTGAGCTCGTAGCTGCGGTCGTTGATGATGGCTTTCTTGGACTCGATACCCATGAGGCTCCATGTGCCGCTGCTGAGGTAGGCAAACTCTTCGTCCTTGGCGGGCACAGCGGCTACGGCGCTGGCAGTGTCGTGCCCGGCTACGGCTATCACGGGCACGGCGCCGAGTCCGGTCTGCTTCTGCACGGCCTCGTTGATGGTGCCGATGATGGTGCCGGGGTGGGTGAGTGTGCCAAACTGCTCGCGCTTCAATCCTATGCTCTCAAGCAGTCGCTCGTCGAGGTCGCCCGTGGTGGGGTTGAGCATCTCTGAGGTCGAGGCGACGGTGTATTCGCAGATGGCGTTGCCGGTGAGCATGTAGCTCAGCGCGTCGGGCATGAAGAGTATCTTCTTGGCATTGCGCAGAGCCACGTTGCCCATCTCGCCCATGGTGTAGAGCTGGAAGAGGGAGTTGAAGTTCATGAACTGGATGCCGGTGTGCTGATATACCTCGGCGCGGCTAATCTTCTCTTCGAAGTAGCGCTCCATCATGCCCATGGTGTGTGGGTCGCGGTAGGCGAGTGGGTTGCGCAGAGGCTGGCCGTCGTCGCCAATGCATACGAAGTCGCATCCCCAGGTGTCGATACCTATGCTCGTAATCTCAATGCCACGCTCGGCGACGGTCTTGAGTCCCTTGATGATTTCATTATATAGGGCAAAGAGATCCCAATAGAAAAAGCCATTGACATTGATTAGAGGATTGCCAAAACGGGTAATCTCCTCCAAAGCAACCTTGCCGTCTGCAAGGGTGCCTATGATAGTTCTTCCGCTGGTTGCGCCTAAGTCAACCGCAAAGAAACACTTTCTATTCTTCATGATTTGTGTAAGATTTTTAGTTTTTCTGCAAAGTTAACTGATTGTTGGCATTGCGCATCTTGTTTTTTGACCTTAATTCATAAGTTTTTGACAATATCTACACATTATTATATTATATATAGGTACGTGGGGGCTGGATGGATGCGCGGGAATGGTATCTGTGGTGCCCTGTTTGGCGATTATGGCTGTCGGGTCGTGTCGTGGTGGTGGCTGCGGGCGTGATGAGGGTCGAGAGGCGCCTTCGGGTGCTTTTCGCGGTTTTCCCCGCTCTTTTGGCGTGGGTGGGACATGAAGGGAAGATTGGCTTTGGAGCCACTAAAATCGTGACAAAATGGGCGAAAACGGCCTCTTTTGTCAAAATATGCGAAAAAATTGCGTTTATTTTCAACTTTTTTGTTGAAATGTTTGGTTTGTGTTGAAAAAAGCTATACTTTTGCATCCGCTTTCGAGAATGAAACACTTCTCCTGAGCGATAAAGAAAGAGTTCTTTGAAAGATTTAAGATAAACAGAAGAGTAGTAGTACAAGAAG
>OFMT01000622.1_pt1 | contig 31102 bp, 26 predicted proteins | sample 1541891 | NCBI WGS metagenome assembly OFMT01 (sample SAMN04209230, study PRJEB22552) | human gut metagenome | biome: gut; material: feces | host: Homo sapiens | place: USA: Oklahoma | reverse complement strand
CTTTCAATTCCTGAACTCCACACTGGATAGAATATTCAGGGTCTTTAATTCCATTAGGTTCGTGCGGATACCTTGTATTGAAACTTCCTTCTGCTGCCTGCATAGGGTCAAGTCCTCTGCCGCCACTTTCCTGCATCATCACAGCCTTAATCAATTCAACATATTCAGGAATGCCATATTGCTTTGCATACTGTCGTATCAATGGGTCGTATGCTTCCACCTCTGCACTAACCTGCGTATAAGTATTGCTTTCACTTCCGCCACCAAACATTGCAACAGCACTTCCAAGTAGGACAACAATCATAATAATCACAACTGCTATCCAACCGCCTGCGGCAATAGCAGCAACAAATGCTTTCGTACCGGCTATGATTGCTTTTACTGTGGCAATAGTCGCTTTTGCTGCGGCTTTCACAGCATTTGCAGTTGCTTTCGCTGTCGCCTTTGCTGCCTGTGCCGCTTTCTGTGAAGCCTTAACAGTGGCTTGTGCTGTTTTCTGTGCGGCTTTTGCTGTCTGCTGACTGGTCTTAATGCTTGCCTTTGCGGTATGTTCGGCAGTCTTAACAGACCTCTGCGTTGTTTTCGCCGCTTCCTTACTAGCAAATTTGATGTTCTTCTTGCCGGCAGAAGTAGCCGACTGTTTGACCATTTTCTCCGGTTTTTCAAACGTTTTGATTGCCGATGATGTCTGCGTCTGTGCTGAAGAACTGCCAACCGTTGTAGTTCTTCCTTGCGTTCTCTGAGCGTTCATTGACTTTTCGGCTCTCTGCTGTTTGAAACGTTGAATGCCGTCTTTGGCAGATTGGATATTCTGCTTTGTTTCCTGAACACCTTTTCGCCCTGCTTTATCAAAAGCATATGCACCTTTATGTGCAATTTCATCAATTCCGGCTTCCGTCTTATCAGAAGCATATTCTTCCGCAGTATTTTCATTTGCATTTACCGAATGTTCCGCTTTGTCCTTTGTGGCGATATATGCTTGTTTCATTTTCTGACCGGCAATGGCGACTTTATCCAAAGTCTTTATCGTACCCTTGACCGTATCTCTTGTTTTAATATCAGCCACATCAAACCTCCTTCCTAAGCCGGTTGAATCACTCTTTTGAATTTTGTCGAGCTATCCGCAATAAACTCGTTAATCAATCGGCTTTCTGCATTTGTTTCGGGATAAGCGGTAATAGAGATTGTCTTTGCGTTCCAGTCAAGGGTGTAGCTGTCGCTTGCAACATTCGTGATATGGTGCTGTGCGAGAAAGTCCCTGAAATGTTTCATTTCTTCAAGGTCATCGGACATAATCACATTAACATAGGTTCTGTCCTTTGACATTTTCTCATTGATAAAGCAAGCAAGAGAACAACCCACACCACCCGCAACAGCAACAACGAGCATTGCTTTCTCGTTATTCGCAGAGACAACTCTTTTCGTTATCCTAAAATAAATAAAGTCGGATAAGATAACCGCAATGCCTGCAAGTATCCACCGACTTCTCTGTACCAATATTGTCTTTGTTGTACTAAGGGCATTGTCCGCAACTTTCGCTGCGAACAACACCGCCAAATTTATCAAACTAATCATACAAGGTTCATCCCTCCTATTCAGCCGCTTTCTTCGCCACAACAACCATTCTTCCGTTGTTACGGGAATACTCACAAGTGGAAAGCGTAATCAGCTTGTCGCCGTATTCAGCGGTTACTCCCGTATCATATAGGGCAAGTTCTTTGCACTTGGCAATATACGCATCGAAATCATCTTCTGTATCTGCATTGACAAAATCATAGTATCTGAAACTATTCGGACTATCTGTATATACTTCCGTCTTAAAAGCTGCCACTACCTCGTATTTGCCTTTCTCTGTCAACGTATCGAACTGAATGGTTTTGTGCTTTTCCCAAAAAGATTTATCGGCATATTTCATCAATCCAGCAAACATTAAATTGTCGTTCATATGATGACCATAGATAACAAGGTTGTCTGACGGAGCGTCCACATCGCAGTTCTCCTGTACATACGGGCAACCGTACACTGTATAACCTTTATCAAATCCGTGTCTTAAATAGAAATTCGGATTAACCTTTGACTGCATAACCGGATAATTGATTTTGGTATCCTCAACCTTTATCCATCCTACCATATCGTTGTTCTGCATATACAGTTCCTGATAGTCTGGCAAAAAGTTCTTATCTTCGGAATATGACAGCGTATCCTCCGTATCGTCTGTATCCTCAACGGTTTCAATCAAGTTATCATAGAGTTCTGCCTGCATTTTAGAGGCGCAGTAGTCTTTGACCAAGAACCCAACGCTCACAGCAAACACAACGCTTAACAGCGATATAACCGTAATTCTCATTTTCTTATTCATCGTTTTGTACCTTTACCTTTCCATATCTTTTCTTTTAGGTGGAGTCAAATCTCTACAATATTCGGGATACCTGAGTTTGATACCCTCCATAAAGTAGGGAGCATATCCGCAACAGAACAGTTCATCCGGTGTGAAAAGATTTTCTTTTCCCTCCTCTGTAAAACCGTTCCAAAGATTAAAGGCAAGGTGGCAGACCTTGACTGTTCCACTGGTCTGCCAGCCACCATACATCCCCTCCGGCACAATGCAATCGTTCTTAAAATCAAACATTTTTCCTATATTCATTCTGGTTTCTTCTGAAATGCCCATCACATAGAAAAATGCCTGATGATAGCAGTCATTGTGCCTGCATTTTTCGAGATTTTCAAAGACAAAATCTCTGTGTGCTTTGTTTCTGAATTGAATTTTTGCCATAGAAAACACCTCCTTACACGCCTTCACCGGGCTTCGTCGTCATCAAGCGGTACAACTTCGTATTCTTCGGGAACTTGTTTGCAAACGGTACAAGAGAACTACCCACCTTGATAAGTCCGTGTCCTGCATCAACATTCGTGATATACGAAAGCTGAAGGTCGGATATATTCAGAAGTTTTGCAAGTTCCAGTCTGTCGGTAGAAGCCTGATTGAGCATAATGATAAACTCGCTGTTTGCAAGCATTGTCCTTGCAGTATGGCTCTGCAAAAGGTCGTCCACATTCTGAGTGATACCGGTTGCGTATGCACCGTACTTTCTTACACGCTTCCAGAGGGTAAAGAGGAAGTTTGCAGAATACTCGTGCTGGAACAAGAGGTAAATCTCATCAATGAAGATAAAAGTATGCTTACCCTTTGCTCGGTTCTGTGTGATTCGGTTCAAAATGCTATCGAGGACGACAAGCATACCGATTGGCATAAGCTGCTTACCGAGGTCGAGAATGTCATAACAGATAAGTCGATTGTGAGTATCTACATTTGTCTGCTTTGCAAATGTGTTCAGCGAACCGTGAGTAAACAACTCAATAGCAAGAGCGATTTCCTTTGCTTCCGGCTCATCCTGTTTGAGAAGTTCATCTCTGAAATCCTGCAAGGTCGGAACCTGACCGGTATAATCGTTTTGCTGATAGGTGCGGTAAACGCTTGCAGTACAACGGTCAATGATGGACTTCTGCTTTGCTCCGAGATTTGTACCGCCGATAAGCTGTTCGCAAAGGGACATAATAAACTCGGATTTCAAGATAACAGGATTTGCTCCGTCGCCATAGTCCTTGTTCATATCCATTGCATTGATATGGTTTTTCGATGTTGCGGAGATATTGATAATCTCTCCACCAAGTGCATTTACAAGGTGGGAATACTCCCTCTCAGGGTCGATGATGATTACATCAGCATCGGAAGAAAGGATAATATTTTCAATCTCTCCCTTAGCCGCAAAGGACTTACCGCCACCGGATACACCGAGGATAAAGGAATTACCGTTAAGAAGCTGTTTTCGGTCGGCAATTATCATATTTTTACTGATAACATTCTGACCGTAGTAAATACCGTTCTCGTGATAAATATCCTGAACCCTAAACGGAATGAACACTGCAAGGCTCTCTGTTGTAAGGGTTCTGAATGTGTCAATTTTCCTTGTACCGTATGGCATAACGGTATTGAGTCCGTCCATCTGCTGAAATTTAAGAATAGCAAACTGACAAAGATGTTTTCTCGCTGTTGTGAGCAACGCTTCCGTATCGTTATCGAGCTGCTCTTTGGTATCTGCGGTATGCACCATTGTGAGCACTGCGAACATCATTCTCTGGTCACGGGTGGTGAGGTCATCAAGGAACTCTTTCATTTCCTTTTTCTGCTGTTCCATATCATAAGGAACAGTTGCCGAAAAGTTGTTGTTCTGATTCTGCTTTCTCTGCCAGTTCGTAATATTGGTTTCTACACCGAGCAATCTGTTTTCGGCTTCTCTGACTGCTTCATCGGTAGGAACAGGTACAATATCAATGGACATCATCAGATTTCGGTTCATATCCGTAAGTTCCGCCACCATACTGTCCTTGATATAGGACGCATATTCACGAAGAAAGATAACCCTGCCATAACGGTTGCCGATTTTGAAATAATCACTTTCAAATTCTAAAGAGTCCGGGCAGATATAGTCCTTAAAATCGTGTCCTTTCTTTCGGGTTTCCTTAATATCAAAATGATATGAAGTTTCTTCCCCCACACGGAAGAAGTCGTGAATAATGCGAAGTCGCTCATCCGTTTCGAGTTCCACACACTTACTGCCAAGTCGTGAAAAGTGTGAAATTAAATCCGCACCTACACGGGCAAAATAAGTTCTTGCGTCGTCCACATTCTTTTTGTTGATGGAGATGGTCACATACTTATCCTGCACCGTTGAATTTGCTCCCGTCGCCTTATCAAGAAGCATTTTATTGTATTCCTCTCGATACTCATCAAGTTCATCTCCGGTTTCAGGAATAAGGATTGTTTTCTCAAAGTCCAAACGGTTCAGTCGTCTGTTGTTGATAGTGAGCTTTGTTGTTGCTCCACTGTCAAGAGAGTTAAGCAGTTCCGAATACTCAAGGAACATTGCTTCCTTATCTTCTCGACTGGCAACCGCATAGTTAATATCCGTAAACTTAAAAGATTTGGAATACTTATTTTTGCCCACTCTAAAGACACCGTCGTCATAGATGGCAGTAACCGGAATACAGTCCTGCACACCCTTCGGCACAACGAATTTTTCCTTATCCTGCTTAAAGATGTTATTTAATGTCTTAATCATTATTTTTGTAAGCCTCCTTTGTCTTTTTCTCAATGCTCGGTTTCATCAACTCTAAATAGGTGTTTGTAGAGTGAAATACCAATTTCTTGGGCATAAGAAATTCGGACTTAATCCACGCCCAGATAAATTTCTCCGCTGTCATTCCGTTGTATTTCACAAATCCGAGAGCCGCAAACGGTGCTGCTCCCAAAATACACACCCACGATACTGTTTCTGTTCCAAGATGCGGTTTGAGTAAGAAGTACAACCCTACTGCCACACCACACGCAAGGACAGAAAAAATGAACTGTCTAAGCGACAGTCCAAAGAACATTGATTCAGTGTAATTTCGTATTTCTCTGTTTATTTTTACTTCCATCAGAATTTCCTTTCTATGACAAATAAAAAAGCACCGCCATAACTGACAGTGCCACATCGTTTTGTGCATTACCAAGGATTTAGATAAGTAAGTCCTCCTGGTAAATTATCTTCTTCATCTTCTAAACTTTGCTGTATGTGATTATAAACATTATGAATACTTTCCAAATACAGAATAAAGGACTTTTTGTTCGTATCCTTATTGCGATTTTTTAACTTGATATACTCATCACGAACACAATTCCATCCCTGCTCATATTCAAGTATTTCCTGAAGTTTGCAGTCTGCATTTTGTGATAAGACTCTATCCTCAAATGAATAACGATTGTTTTTCTTCCAATTCTTGATATATCTATACCCATTGTCCAAGTCGTCATCATCTAAATAATAAATTATCGCAAAATCACAACTTCTGATAATCTTGGAATGTTTTTTGTCAACAACCTTTATGGTAATAGAAGAAGTAGAATCTTCAGGTTCTCCGTACTTTGTACCTTTGAGCGACTTGGAAAAAGCTCGCATAAACTGTTCTTTCAGTTTTTTGGGATTGTCCCATAAATCGCTCTTTTGCAAAATTAGATTGTAGTCAAAATCATACCCTCTGTTGCCATCTTTTATCTTAGTGACGAGGTGTCGATTTGCACTTCCAATCAATTTGAATTGAAAAGTCGTATCATATTCGGTTTTCATTATTTTTTGAACCCTTTTTATGACGCTTTCAATTTCCTCTTTATAAGGCTTGTATTCTGCTTTGCTGACATATTCGTACATATACTTGACCATCCTATCTTTACTTCCTCAATCCGACCATTTAGCAAAGCTAAATCATTACATTGTATCACGATTTTTTCACTTGTCAATTATTTTTATTTGTTTTCATGTTTTTCAGGCAAGAATTTTGCCTGAAGATTTGTTGTAAAAACCTCCGTTATAAGCCCATCATTTCTCTGATAATACGGTCACTCATCTTTACTGCACCGACAAGAACAAGCATATTAAATACAAGTTCTCCGATATATGACCATACCTGTGTGACTGCCGCAGCGTCCGGGTTTACTACCGGCGGACTTGACGCAAACAGTGAGAAGATTATGCAGGCAAGCACGATTACTGCACCTTCAAGCAATACCGCACAGTAACTTTTAATAAAACTCTTGCCCACATTCTGCGTTGGTTCTCCGGCAAAGGTAGATAGCGGTATCGGTGCTAATGCCGTGTACATATACAGTTTGAAAAATCTGCCGTAAACCGTCATTATCAGAATGAATGACAGCACCGTAATAAAAAGACCTCCTATCAGAGTCACTGCCCATAACGGAATGCTTTCAAAGAATCCGCAGTCCTCAATGGTTGTTACCATTTCGGATGGGAGCGTCGTCTGATTCGGTGTTCCAAATCCCGATGATGTCATAATAGTTGAAATGATACCTTGAACGATATTGAATAAAGCAAGCATAAGCTCCATACCGTAGGTTATGACACCTTTGGCAATGGCAAAGCGAACAAACAATTTCAGTGCGTGTTCCGGCTTTTTTACATCGGTAAAGCTTCCGCAGGTACGGACAACACCCACCACAAAGAACAGCACTAATAGTGCAAGCCCGATTGCCTGAACTGCTCCGTTAATAGTTACCATCACATTCCATATGCTTCCGCCTTTGAAATCCTGCGGTGTTGTGGTTAAAAGCCGCCATATCTCGCTTAATTTATCGTTCCAAGTTTCAAGAGCGTTTTCGAGGTTTTGAACTACCCAGTTATCGCTCATTCATTCGCACCTCCTTGTAAAAATGGGGCATACCCGTTTTAGCGAGTATGCCCCGTGATAACTGTTGCTTCTTAGCCTGTGATAAGAGTAAGGATTTCTTTTGCGAAAGTAATGATGATACCTCCGGCAAGAGTAAGAAAACCGTTTGCTCTCTGGGACGGGTCGTGGGACTTCAAAGAAAGTCCGACCTGCACGATACCGAAGCCGAGCAGGATAAGTCCGATTGCACGGATAAGTCCGAAAATGAAATCGGACAGATTGTTTACAACCGTAATAGGGTCATTTGCCGCAAATGCGGTTACACCTGTGCCGAGTACAACGGTCATCGCCAATACTGCCACACAATAAGCACGATAGCCTTTCTTGACTTTTCCGGTCATCGGCAGTTTAGAAGTTGCTTTGTTTTCTGTGTTTTTCTTAAAAAATCTCATTGTAATTTCCTCCTGTGATTAAAAATTCTTATCTACTTCAAAATCCTCATCGGACAGAAGTTCATAAGTGGTTTCTCCGTAATTGCTTTCCTCAACCTCATCAGGGTCAATGGTAAGAACGGAAATAGATGAGTGCGGTATCGTTACTTCTCCGTGCTTGTACGGTTTCTCTTTTCCGTCTGTGGTCAGTGCCACATTCGGGTGCTTCAAGATGTCGTACTTAAAATCCATAATCGGTCGCTCCCCTCGGATAAATAAAATCGCATATTGGTTATCCAGCATACGCACTTCATCCGGTGTGAGAAGTTCTCGACCGCTTATCTGATAGTTGGTGGAGTAGTTACCGCTTCGACCGGAACTCTTACCGTAAGTGTTCGTGTCGATAGTTTCTTTGCCGAGCAGTTCCGACACATATTTGTGTGTACTTTGCTCGTTGCCGCCAAGATACAGAAATTCATCGCAGTTGCCCACGATACTTTCCCATTGCTTTTCAAACAAGGCTTTAAGCTGTGCCAAGTTCTGTAAGATGATACTGACCGACACACCTCTGGAACGCATTACCGAAAGTATCTTGTCAAAGTCATCCGGCAAAGAAACATTGGCAAATTCGTCCATCAGAAAATGAACGGGAACGGGAAGCGAACCCCCGTGGATATGGTCGGCGGCATAGAATAACTGCTGAAACAGTTGAGTATATAAAATCGACACCAGAAAATTAAAACTGGAGTCGTTATCGGGTATCAGGGCAAACAAGGCGACTTTTTTCTCGCCCATAGAGGGCAGGTCTAACTCGTCTGCCGAAGTTAAAGAAGCAAGACTTTCAAGATTGAATTTCTCAAGCCTTGCGGCAAGCGTTATCTGAATGGATTTCAACGTCTTTGTCGAACCGGAATGATAGGAACGGTAATACTTTAGAGCAATATGGTCGGGATTGTTCATCTCAAGCTCGGCAAATAATTCGTCGAGAGGAGATGGTCTTGTATCTTCCTCATCCTCAATCGAACCGGCTCTGAGCATTTCCATAACCATTGCAAAGTTCTGTTCTTCCTCCGGTGCTTCATAGCGTAAATAAAACACCAACGCCAAAAGAAGCATAGAAGCCGAGGTGTCCCAAAACGGGTCTTGGGACTGACTGCCCTTTGGTGTGGTGCTTTTGAATAAGTTAGTTACAAGTTTCTGCACATCGTTGTCATTCTGAAGATACACAAAAGGATTGTAACAGTGGCTCTTTTCCATGGAGATAAGGTCAAGAACTCTGACCTCATATCCTTTTTTCTCAAGAAGTTTTCCCGTATCCCTCAAGATTTCGCCTTTCGGGTCAAGGATTACAAAAGAGGTATTGCACTGCATAAGGTTGGGCTTACAGTAAAATCTTGTTTTACCTGCACCGGAACCGCCACATACCAGTGTATTCAGATTTCGTCTGTGCTTTTTCGCATTCAGTCCGATACGGACATTCTGCGTCATCAGCTTATTATCGGAGTACGGAGACTGTCTGTACTTCTTATCCACGGCTCTTGCATTGCCCCATTTTGCAGAACCGTGTTCCTCCCGCCTGCGGTAGTTTCTCTGTGTGGAGAAATATATCCCGATACCCATTCCATAGCACAAAAGCAAAATGAGGACAGTTTTCACGCTGTCCCCACAAACTTCTATATGAAACGGATTGTTAAATACATTCATCAGGCTCGGCAATATCTCCGACAATCCGCCTTTAACTGACGGAGCTATGAGAAGTGCCAGCCACACAACCGGAACAATACCGATGACAGAAAGAATAATCGCAGACTGTCTTTCGTTATCTCGCATCGCCGGAGCGTTCCTTTTCGATAACCTTGAATTTTTTCTTTGGGGCAGTCCCGACCTTGATAATCAGATCGTCCACAGCATCGGTTGATTTCCCCTCGTTCATTAAATCTGTTTTCTCATCATTGAGAGAACGGATAACGATACCGTGTTCATAATCATCCAACGCTATATGGTAAAGTTCTTCTTTCGCCATATCTGTACCTCTTATCTTTCATAATCTTTTGTGCGTGCCTGCTTTTTCTTATACAGTTCGTCTGATACACGGGAATGAATATCTGTCATCGCATTTCTCGTCTTGGAAAGTTCAAAACGAATGTCCTTCGGCTCTTTGTTAGTGAGCTTATCCGGAATACGGTTAATGGCAAAATTCTGTGTATCAATACCGTACTTTTTGCAAAGCATATATCCGATACATACCGCCTGAAATCCCATATCGGAACGACTGTAACTGTCGCTGTTGATGGAAAGCTGTGCGTGCCCCAGTTCCTGTGCCACACACTGAGCAACCGCTACGCTGTCTCCCACATCACGCTTTACATACAAGGTTTGCTCCTCATTGTTATAGAACGCTGCCATATTCGGATAGGGGAGGTCGTTTGTCGCTTCCACATTCACAGGCGAGGAATCAAGCATTGTGGTAATCAGTGCTTTCGGGTCACGATTAGCTGTCGGTGCAGGCGGTCGTTTCCCATTGGTCTGTGACACATCAAACACTTTCTTCACATTGTAGGAAATGCCTGTTGTACCGTCACGCTTTGCATATTCCACCGGTTCAAGAATGGAAATACTCTTAGCACCTTTTGTGATTTTAATGTTGTCTTTGCTCCAGTCATCAAAATCTTTAAGCTGTACCGCCTGCGGATACTGCTTGTAAATCAAAAGTGCGTTGACTGCCGAATATCTGTCAAGTCGGCTCTGCGTATCAAGGAACGCTTTGAATTTCTCCGGCGAAGATACAATCTCTTTCGCCGCTTCATCCGCAAGCTGATACACACCGTCTTTCTCAGCTCGTTTCTTCTCAGCATATTCCTCTTTGGAAAGTCTCGGTCGCTGAGTGCCTGCTTTTGCAGGAGTAAAGTTTTCTGTCATTGTAATTACCTCTCTTTCGGTTTCTTGGATTTTGTTTTCGGCTGTTGGTGTACCGTCTGCTTCGGTGCAGAAGGATGCTTTGCCTTATCTGTTTCCGGCTCTTTGCGTTCTGCTTCTTTTTGCTGTTTTGCCTTAGCCTTATAGCGGTCAAGTTTTTCTTTGACCGATGGCTTCTTCTGTCTGTCAACAGCAATACCCTTATCAGTTTGCATATCTTCCGGCTCTGAGTTTTGCCTTGACGGAGGGTTTTTGTCCGTTTTGGCGGTTGTGGGGTTTGACTGTGCGTTTTCCTCTTTTTGAAGTGGTTTTCGTACAGCTTCCTCCGTGATGATTTCATTCTTGGATTTTGTCGGTTTATCTTTTTCCACGGCTTCTCGTTTTTCAACCGCTTTCTGCGATTCTGTTACGATTGCCGCCTTATCCACCTTACCGAGTTCAAACCTCTCAACGATTCTCTGAATTTTAGAAGCGTCCTCCGCACGTGCGATAATATCAATCGGGACATTATCTCCCCTTGTGTTCTTATCTCGGAGAACACAATAGAGAACACCGTAGCGTTTTGCCTGTTCGGTAAACTTCTTTAAATCCTTATTCGGAATGGAAAATACCTTCAACTCCTTGCCTGATTTAATCATATTGGTAAGACGGGCTTTGCCTCTTGTCTTATTCGCCTGCGTTGCTTCCTGTTTTAATACGGAAGCAAGAAGAATTGCGATATTCTTTGCGGCTGAACCGGTAAGTCTTGCAGCAACTTCAAAGCCTTCAAGGGATAACCTGACGACCTGTTCGGCTGCGTCACCTGAATTTGTCATTTCGCTTTTGCTCCTTTCGCTGTTGTTTTTCTTCTTCGGCTCTGATTGTTTCAAGGTTCTGCTCCATAACCTTTGACCTCTCGGCAATGTCGTCACAGAGACGAACCTCTTTGTTCAGCTCCCGAATTTTGTCGCTTACCGTCGAAATCTGTTCTTTGACCTTAGACAGCTCATCGTCACTCATCTTTGTTCTTGCTTTTTTTCGCAGGTGCGTTCTGTCGTCATTCAAAGTTTTAATTTGACCTTTCAGCGACTCTTTATATGAGAAAAGCTGCTCGTCCGTAGAAATATTTTCTCGTCCGAGCAGCCTTGTCTCCGCTGTGATTTTATCCAGCTTCAATAAATCCTCTTTCAAAAGGTAGTGAAGTCTTGCTGTATTCTGTTTTTTGTATTTGGGCAGATAACCGAGTCTGTAACAGTAATGCAGATACAAACCATACAGTCCGTCCACTTTTTTGATTTTATTTTCTCTTGTAGGCAATCGGTACTGCCTGATAACCACCGTCTGCTTTGCAAACGGAACTATGCGTACACTCTGATTTTCCATAAGCCAACGCCTGATTGCTTCCTCGGTATAATCTTCTCCGAGATTTTTAAGTCGTATGGGTTTCGTGTACCCTTTTGGTACAATCGTCCAATACTTCCGGCTCTCACTTAGACAATGCTCATATCCCATCTGCGTAAGTGCGTAATCAAGACTTCTGATATTTGTGCTGTGGGCAATCGCTTCATCTATGGCTTCTCGCACCATAGAATATCTGGTCGGCATTCCCGCCTGTTCCTGCTTATAGTAGTAAGAGGATTGCTTACTGCGATTCGGGTTTGGATTGTAATATAATCCATATTTCTCACAAATACGGTCGGCAACTTTTCTGAACTTAAACCACGAGGTATCTTGACATCGCTTGCCGTCTTTGAATGAAACAGAGTTGATTACATAGTGACAATGCAAGTGCTTAGTGTTCAGGTGCGTTGTAACAACAACTTGAAATCTTTTCCCCCACACTTCGTTTGCAAACTCCATCCCGATTTTCTGTGCAAGCTCCGGTGTGATATTTTGTTCCTTAAAACTCAAATATCCGTGATAGGCTTGTATGCCGTCCTCTTTACCGTATGCCTGCTTGACTGAAACAAACTGGTCACGAGCAGTGGTCGGATTACAATTGATACCTTCCACGAAATATTCCCGTTCAGTTTTTTCTTCGTCCTTTGCATAGGAGAGAACATCGGCAAGTGCCTGATACTGTTCCTCGGTATAAATATCTGCCGCCGTCTTTTCAGGATTGGTAGCATAGTCGATAACCTGACCAAGCCTTGAATTGACTGCCCACAACTTGCTTACTGCCATTTCATTTCACTCTTATCGGGTCTTAAATAAGTACGCTCAATATCTGCCTGAAACTTATGCCAACGCTCCGCTTCCTTTTTAAGATGAGGTGCGTCAACAAAGCCAAGTGTATTTGCTTTGACTGCAAGTTGGTTGATGTTGTTTCCGATAGAGGAAAGTTCACGCATCATATCGTAAAATCTTTCGTCCGGCTTTTCCCTCGGCTCATATCCTCGAAGAAGCAAACGGATAAGTCCGGCTTCACTCAGGCAAGCCTTTTTTGCTTTCTTCTGTAAATCCTGTGCTTCATCTCGACTGAACCTAACAATCTTCTGAATGTTTCTTTTCCTCATTTTCTGTGCCATCCTTTCTTGTGATGATATAGTGTCTATCCTTATTTATCTGAAACAGACACATAAAAGTGACTCCGATAAAGCCGCCGGCAATTACACCGACGGCAACCAATGCTATCTCACGCATAGCGTTCTCCTTTCTCTTGGGGTATTAGGGGCAACCCCTAACGAGGTATTTGGTAGTGTGCTATCCAAATACACTGCTCGCTAAGAATATGCAGACTCTCCGGGTTGCCCCATCGTCTGTCTTTTTATCGCTCCATATCTTTTGAAACTGGCTTATATGCTTTCGCTTCAATGCCCTTGTCCGTCTGATAAAAACGCTCCGGATACCGGAACTTATCCTCATACTTTTTCATCAAATCCTTTGGCATACTAAGAAAACTCTCCGACTCAATCGGTGCGTATGCGATAAAGAATTTGCCTGCAATAATGTCGAGAATTTCCTTATCATTGGAGTAGATTGCACGGTTTAATTCCGCACCGTTCATCTTTCCTTCTTCGTTACAAACGATTGCAATTTCATCATCAAAAGGCATATATTCCTCAATATATCCGCCTACGGTTTCCTGCATTGCTTCCAGCGTATCCTCAATCTCAATCTGTTTCGGATACTTACCCGGCTCAATGAGAAGTACATTTATTTTTTCGCTCATCTCTCAAAACTCCTTTCATTTTTCTTTGAAATTCCTAATTTGATACACAAAAAGTCGTTGACATCTTTCCCGCACTTGGGCGGATCGTCAACGACTTCGTATCTGTCTTTTAATTTAATTTTCAATGCATTTGCCGCCTTTCTTCCGGCAATATCATTGTCAAAATGAAGCACGATACGGTTAATGTTCTTATTCTTTTCAAGCAGATTTTTCAGTGTAACCGGCACTTTGGACTTTTCCGTTTCTCTGTTAGGCGAATACACGCCGGAGAGAGAAACAAGGTTTAATTTGTGCCAATCCCTGCCCTCCATCTTTGCTAATGTGGCATAGGATAACAGGTCAATAGCACATTCAAACAGGTGTACCTCTATGCTTTCTTCATTTGTCAGCCTGAAAGAATATTGCTTCTTGCTTCCGGTGCAGTCGCCCATAATACGACTGCTGTTTGTTGCCCGAAATGCGGCATACTTTGCTTCTTTTTTCTCGTCATAACCGATAAAAACAACATTGTGATAGGGCAGTGACTCAATGATAAGTTCCTTATCAAGACAGTAGTTTATGATTTCATAATCAATCCCTCGACTGAAAAGATACTGCGTAACCACATCGTTACTTGGACTTTTCTGCGGTAAAAGAAGCTGCTGATTTTCATAACTCCGGCTTTCTTTTTCATAGACCGGAGCAGAAACAGCACACTGTCCCATAATGGTTTCAACCGCTTCTACAAAATCAAGTCCTTTGACTTTGATAAGATAGTCAAGGGCAGATTTGCCACCGATACCTCTCGACCACCACATCCATTTCCCGTTTGAAATCTTCAAACTGTCGTGTTCTCTGGTACAGTAAGTGTTACCACTATAACGGACAAGTTCGCCCGGTTCATAGGTGCGAAGATAGGTCAGCAAATCCATTCTCTTTGCTTCGATTATGACTTCCGGTGCTATATATGGCATACTGACCACCTCACATTTCTTCCTTATCTTTCATACGACTTCTCCTTTCGCTTCTCGGTGGATTCGCCCTCATCAGGCTCGCCGCCTACAATTTCATTTTCCTTTTTATCCATATTGAGTAGGATATTCAGCTCGTCCAAACGGGCGAGTTTCGACTTCAATTCTTCTTCCTGCACAAACGGTTTTTGCACTTCTTTCTGTGCGGTTTCAAACTGATTTTTCGTATCAGCAAGACTGTCCTTTGCTTTTTCAAGGTCGTCTACAAAACGCTCAACCGTATTATCAATACGAGTGATATTACCGAAAACATCATCGCCAAGCGATACTTGTTTGCTGGTTTCTCCTTTGACCGTTACGCAATAGGAACGCTCCGTCGTATCGAAAGACAGTTCCGTTTCAAATCCTCTGTACTTGCCGAGAGGGACTGGTGCAGGACTTGTCATCTCCTTGCAGGCTTCAATGGTTGCTTTACCTGCGTCCGCCTTTTCAGAATAAAAAACACCCTTAACCTCCATTCCGACAAAGCGGTCATCTGTTGGTTTCGGGTGTTGTTTTGCAGTTTCTACATCTGCTGTCAAACCGTTAATGCGATTCTCAAGAGAAGTGATACGCTGCGGGTAATATTTAATTATCTTGTCCTCAAGGCTGTACTTTTCAGATAAGAAATTGGATTTTAGCAGTTTCAATTTCTGTACCTGAATGTCCAAATCCATCTTTTCCTTGATATATGGATTGCCGGTGGCAAGCATTTTAATCTCGGCATAAGACAGTGCGGTTTCATCAATATCTTCCGCACTTCTGACCGGAGATTTGCTCGTCATAATCTGTGAAGCGAATTTCTGCTTACCCTCAACAAGCTGATAAAGATATGCGTCAAAGGTCTGCTTTGTAACATAACGATAGATTTCCACCTTTGGATTTGAGTTGCCCTGACGGATAATTCTACCACTGCGTTGCTCCAAGTCTGCCGGTCGCCAAGGACAATCAACATCGTGAAGTGCAATAAGCCTGTCCTGAACATTCGTGCCGGCACCCATCTTTTGAGTCGAACCCATCAGCACTCTGACCTCTCCTTTACGAACTTTCTGAAACAGTTCTTTCTTTTTCACATCGGTTTCTGCTTCGTGGATAAATCGGACTTCGCTTTCGGGAACACCTCGCTCTATGAGCTTCTTTCTGATGTCATTGTAGACAGAAAATGTTCCGTCATTCTTTGGTGTCGATAAGTCGCAGAACACTAATTGTGCTGACTTTTTATCTTTGTTTTCTTCCCAAATGCGGTACACATTATCAACGCAGGCATTGATTTTACTGTTTTCAAAATCAGGCAGCATAGCATTTAGCATACGCTGGTCAAGTGCAAGTTTTCTTCCGTCGTTTGTTATCTTGAGCATATTATCTACGCTTGAATCTACACCTCCTCCACGAACTTTTTCGGCTCGCTCTGCAAGGGAGGCAACCATTTCTTTCTGCATTTCGGACGGTTCAACCGACACATTATGATACTCTGCTTCCGGTACAGGAAGATTAAGCATATCGGCTGTTTTAATGTCTGCAACCTCTTTGAACATCGCCATAAGTTCGGGCAGGTTATAGAATTTAGCAAAGCGTGTTTTCGCTCTGTAACCCGTTCCTTCCGGCGTAAGTTCTATTGCTGTTACCGTTTCTCCAAATGTGGAAGCCCAAGCATCGAAGTGCTGTAATCCTTTTTTTACAAGGGTATTATATTGCAAGTATCGCTGAATGGTGTAAAGTTCCACCATACTATTTGAAATAGGCGTACCTGTCGCAAATACTGTTCCTCGTCCGCCGGTAATCTCATCAAGGTATCGGCACTTCATAAAAAGGTCGGAAGATTTCTGTGCTTCCGTCTGTGCGATACCTCCTACATTACGCATTTTTGTGTAAAGATAAAGGTTTTTGTAGTAATGGCTTTCGTCAATAAAAAGCCTGTCCACACCTAATTCTTCAAAGGTAACAACATCATCCTTTCTGCTTTGGTCGTTAAGTTTTTGTAGCTTTTGCTTGACGGATTTTCTTGATTTTTCAAGCTGTTTGACAGAGAAGTTTTCTCCTCGGTTACGCTTTAGTTCTGCAATTCCTTCCGTCAATTCATTCAACTGCTGTTCAAGAATTGCCCTCTGCCTTTCAATGGACATCGGAATTTTTTCAAATTGGGAATGTCCGATAATAACTGCGTCATAATCTCCTGTTGCAATTCTTCCGCAGAACTTTTTACGGTTCTTTGTTTCAAAATCTTTCTTCGTTGCAACCAGTATATTTGCTGACGGATAAAGCTGCAAGTATTCAGCCGCCCACTGTTCCGTTAGATGATTCGGTACAACAAACAGCGATTTATTACATAGTCCAAGTCTCTTCGACTCCTGCGATGCCGCTACCATCTCGAACGTCTTGCCTGCACCAACTGCGTGTGCAAGTAGGGTATTTCCGCCGTAAAGAATGTGAGCTACAGCATTTCTCTGGTGTTCCCTTAATGTGATTTCCGGATTCATTCCACTAAACGTGATGTGACTTCCGTCGTACTCACGGGGTCTTATGCTGTTGAATTTTTCGTTATACATCTTCGTCAGTTTCTCTCTACGGTCAGGGTCTGCCCATATCCAATCCTGAAAACCTTGTTTGATAAGTTCCTGCTTTGCCTGTGCGATTGCCGTCTCCTTTTTATTAAGGACAGCTTTTTTCCTGCCCTCATCATCTTCGATATAATCAAAGATACGAACATCTTTCAGGTTCAGCGTTTCCTCAATTATTTTGTAGGCATTGATACGACCTGTGCCATATGTGCTATACGCTTTGACATTGGAACGGTCATAGGATTTACCCTCGATATTCCATTCGCCTGTATAGGGAGAGAAGTGAACTTTTATATTCCACTGTGCATATCTCGGTGTATCAAGGAACTCAAACATAAACTGCTGGATTACCTCCTGCGGTAGCCAAGTAGCACCGAGCCTTACGGAAATCTCACTTGCAGTCAGGTCTATCGGCTGAACCTTTTCCAGTGCTTCCACATTGATTTTGTAATCTTCAGGATACACCTCGGCAGATTTTTTTGCTGTGATAAGTTTCTCCCTGACATTGCCTGAGAGGTACTCATCTGCCATCAAATACTTTGCCTCAGTTACATTTCCATATCCGTGAAGCGGATTTAAGAAGATAACACCTTTCAAATCCTGATAGAGTGTTTCTTCATTTTTACCTGCGAGTTTTGACATATACTCCATATCAATTCCGGCTTTTTCTCCCATAGAAACAGCAAGTGCTTCACTGGCGGTATCTACCTTTTCTACCGGCTTATGCGGCTTAATTGTACGCTTGAAGAACATATCCGCCTTGCGTTCCAGTTCTCCGTTTTCGTTGATTACTTCAAGTGCAGAAAGCAACGCAAAGGAACTGTCGTCGCTGAAAGCAGAGATATTCGCTCGACTGTTAATCAGTCCGTATTTCTTAGTATAACTGTCATAAAGACTGTTGAGTTTTGACTGCTCGGCTTTGATTTCTTCATCCGGATAGTCCTCCGTTTGCAGTTCAATCAGGTTGCGAACGCTGTCACGAACCGCAATCATACCCTTGATTCTGTTCTCGGCGGTTGCCGACACCTCCACCGGAGTCATACGAGAATTCTCACGGAAATAGATTTTGTCGTCCACCACTGTGTAAGAAAAATTCCTTACCGTAGGGTCTGCCGGAATAGAATTGTCTTCTTCCTCGAGTTCATCTTCCACTTCATAATCGTTGATTTCTCCGTGGATATTTGCTACCGCTTCCGATAACAATTCGGATAAATCTGCGTTTTCAAAAGGTACGCAGGTTACTTCTTCTCCGAAGCGACCGCTTGCTGTTTTCATCTCGCCCAGTATCATTTCAGGATGCTCTACAAAGTACGAGTTCATCGTGATACCGTTTTCATTCGTGCCAAGCTGTACCCAATCGGGTTCAATATCTATGAGCCTGTCACGCTTTTGCAAAAACAAAATATCCGATACAACTTCCGTACCGGCATTGCCCTTAAAGGTGTCATTCGGCAATCTGATTGCTCCCAAAAGGTCGGCTCTTTGGGCGATATATTTTCTGACCGACGAATTTGTTTTATCCATCGTACCTTTGCTTGTCACAAGTGCCATCACACCACCGGGTCTTAATTTATCCAAAGACTTGGCAAAGAAGTAGTCGTGAATAAGAAAATTGTACTTATCGTACCTCTTATCAAGTACTTTGAAATCGCCAAACGGAACATTACCCACAACTCCGTCAAAGAAGCTGTCCGGCACATTGACTTCTTCAAATCCCTGTGCTGCAATGGACGATTTTTGATAAAGCTGCTGTGCTATACCTGCCGAAACATTATCAAGTTCCACACCGTAAATCTTTGTATTTTTCATTGACTCCGGCAACATACCGATAAAATTACCGATGCCGCAGGACGGCTCTAACAGATTGCCCTCCTTAAATCCCATCTGCTCCATTGCCTTGTATATAGCGTCTGTAACTTCTGGAGGAGTATAAAAGGCAGTCAGTGTGCTTTCTCTTGCGGCTGTGTATTCTTCGGGAGAGAGTGCGGTATATAACTCAATAAATTCATCTGCCCACGCCGAATTGTTCTCATCAAAGGCTTCTGGCAAACCTCCCCAGCCGACATATTTCGACAAAATAAGCTGTTCTTCGGGTGTGGCAAATCTGTTTTTAAACTCACATTCCTTCAGAACCTTTATGGCTTCCATATTCCTGCGAAAGCGTTCTTTCTTGCCTGCCGGCTCTACCGGATTGGATCGCAAATCAAAAGTATTTCTCTCTGCCATCGGAATATCAGGGTGCAAATCAAAACTCTTGACCTTGCTCGTTTTATTCTCCCACTGCGGTTTTATCGGTTCAGGCTCTTTATCATACCCGTTGCCGATACGAAAGCCCTCGTTATACATCTCATCGTAGCTGTCAAAGCCATTCTGATTTGCAATGATTTCTCGGTAGTCCTCAATAGGTACTTTACCAATATTGGTTGCTACCATATCGCTTCTTTCGGTATTTTCAATGAGTGATTCCATTGTTTCTGTCGTACATTCTGTAAAATCCGGTATCTGCCTGAAAACATTCTCTGCTTCTTCAAACCATTCCGTACCTACATCGGCAAGGGTTTGATTTGCGACACTGCCAAGGTAATCAAAGAACTCATCTGCCGATTTATAGTTCTGTGCAGCATTTCTGATTTCATCAAAAGAAAGCGTATTTGTAATATACTGACCGCCGGCACTACTGTCCGGATTAAAGTACATCCAAGTAACGCTTTCCTGTTCTCTGTTAATGAAAAACGCATCCTCATAATCTGTTTTCTGTTCAGTTTCGGTATCACTATGCGTGATATTTTCGTCTGTATCGGCTTTTTCTGCGGCAGGTAATACCGTTACCCTCAAGTGGTCATTCAGCGGATTTTCCTGCACTTTGCGGTCAAATTCTCCCCTTGAAAACTCCTTGTTGAACAGTGGCATTTCTGTATCGTAAAGCATTACTCTCTCATCATCAAAAGATAAGATTTCATACTCCGAAGCACCGATATATACCGTGTCTCCAAGATGATATTCATATCGGGTATCAGGTAATTGCTGTTCCTGTGTTTGCTCTGCAAGCAGACTGCGGACATAATCAATCTTCTCTACACGGTTAATCGGGAAACCTACGCTGTCCTCAAAAGTGACATCTCGCATAGAAACATCGCCGCTTATTTTACCTACGCTTTCAATAACAAATCGGCGATCGTCAATCACAACTTCCTTACCGATAATGTCATCATTTGTCTGCTCCACTTCTTCAGGTGGTGCAGTAGAAAGAATTTCTCGGTTTCTTTTCTGCTCCTCGATTTCTGCCCGTCGTGCTTCCTGCTTCTCAAGCCACTGCGGATACTGCTCCTTTTCCTTTGGATTTAAGTATCTGTCTGCACGGATAAGCTCTCCGATACGCTTTTCCACCTGTATCCATTTAAGAGTGAGTTTCGGTGCGTCGTTTCCAAATCCTCTTGAAAGAGTTATGCCTTTCCCGTCGTGCTGTTCGTCAATACCTGCACCGATAATGACAGGGTAAGAACCTCCCCAACCGTATTCGTTTTTGAGAAAGTCTGCATTTTCTTTTGAAGATAAACTCTTTTGAAACTGCTCATAGATACGCATTTTACCTTCATAAATGCCACTTCCACGAGTCAGAACTGCGTCAATAATCTCCTGAGAAAAAGTAAAGGCAGAGGTTTTGTCTTCCTCTGCCTGACCGTCTAATATGAAACTCATCTGTCCGTCTGCCGACGGTAGCGGTTTCATTCTGTCATTTAATTCTCCCAAAAGCCGCATTGCTTCAAAATGCTGTGCAATCACGCTCCAGTTATAAAAACTCTGTGCAGTTCTACTGTCATAATGACCTTCCCAAAGGTGCAAAACATTTTGAAATGTCTTGTAACCTACCGTTCTGCCGTCCTGCAATGTGAGTTCGGTATAGTCGTTATTGAAGATACTCTTGATATATTCGGTTCTGGTATCGCTATCGGTATTTCTCTCATAGAAGTCTTTAATATCTTCGAGTGAAACCGACAAATGCGGTGTAATACCGAGTATTTCTCTTATAGTATCATCTCTACCGAAAAACGGTAAGCTCTTATCCTCGTTACTTCTGTCATAATATTCTAAATGAATATTATCTGTTCCTTCACGATTTCCTGTGCCGAGTTCCTGATGTTGTTCATCAAGCGAACCCACTTCATCATATCGTCCGCTTTCATCTGCTCCGTCAGTCCCTCTTGTTGTGCCATCTGTCTGATAAGCGTTTCTTCCAGTTCGGTCGCCCTCTGCTGAACTTCCGACAGGTGACTGCTCAGTATCCCTTTCGTCAGGAGATTGTAATACTGAACCTTGTGGTGTTCCTTCAGATAAGTTCTCCTCATCTGCGACCATTTGCCCTGAATGACCTCCGGCTGTTCGGGCAGAGTCAGGTTCGGAAGATTGTAATCTCCGACCATCGTGTATGTTATCTCCTTCATAATCGCTGCTCCTTTCGTCTTTGATGTCTTTATTGTATTCCGGTTGCCTGTTTGCTTCAATTATGCGATTTTGACGGTTCAGTGCCATCACTGTTTTGGAGATTTCCGAAAGTCCCATTTCTGCAATATCGCTTGTGGCAAAGCCTAAAGCGTTCATCGTATCCTGTGTATTGAAATTGGTAACATCTCGAAAATCATCGGCTTCAAAATATTCGCCGGTATCAATTCCAAGTCTTGTCATCATCATATATGCCACGCTGTTTGTGACAACCTTTTTATACAGACTCGCAATCATCGTTTCGTCAAGCCCTTCAAGGAAGCTGTCCTCAGAAGCATAAATGAGGTCATTAAGATAATCCGGCAGATTATCCTCTGCGGCATTTTGTGCGGCACTCATAACCGCTTCGCCCAAAGTGACTTTATTATCCAGTTTCCCGAATGTGCTTTCAAGCGTTTCAATAACATCGTCTGTGTATTCATCCCTCATATCCCAAAGTGGAACAGGACGTGAATATCTGCTCTCGTGGGTATCGGAAATATCGAAGTAGTGGGTGAGTCTCTGTCTTGCTCTGTTTTCATCGGCAAATACCGCAATACCTCTTGCACCTTTATTTACCCATCGCCCAAAGCTCCTGTTCCAACGCTCAATCTCAAGAACTGCTGTTGCGTCCGGTCGCTGTGCGTAGATAAGCAACTGCTCATCATATCGCAGCTTATAGTTCCTGCACGCAGACTGCAAGAAATTCTGCCAATTCTGCGGATTGGAAACAACCGTCTTGCAGGTTCTGTCATAGAGTTCGGATATGAGTTCGTATTTTCTTGACACTGCTTTCGCACCTCCTTATCGTTCTTTTTCTTTGCTTTTTGCCGGTTTAATCTTTTCCTTTCCGGCAGGTTCAACGATATGACCGTTTCTTTCACACATCTCTGCAAATTCACAGATGTGGAAAACATCCGAGCCGATTTGTGTGTGATAGTCGTCGATATATTTACACTCACGCTTCAATGTTGTTCCGTTTCTTGTGTGAGTCAGGATTTTATCTCCGTCATTTATACGGAATTTCTCGTTATATCCACTGTCAATAAAGCGGATGCTGTTTTCCTTATGTTCCTGACTGTTCATCCGTACCACCTCCCAAATATGAGAACAGCTTGTTGGCTTTGGTTTCTTTCTGAAGTTCGATGATGAGTGCCATATCCGGTATCGTGATACCCGGAATCTTCAAAATACTCTCCATATCAAGCTGTTGTAATTTCTTTTCCGTATTACAGCCGGAATCAAACAACTTCGCCATTAACTTTGTTTTCTGTTGGAATGTCGGTTTGCTCATCTTGCCGTCCTCCTTATTCAATTTCTATGACTACACAAATACCGCCATCACAGCCACTACACTGTCTGGAAAGTTCCGGGAACAAAGACTGCACCCTCTGTCTTGACCTGCGGATAGTTTCAAAGCACGGTAAACCGTAGCCCTTGTAGTTGTTGACTATATCCTCAAGAGATAAGTCGCCGACTTTCAAATAACTGTATCGGTTGTAATAGCAGAGGATAAGCTGCATATCGTCATACCTTGTTTCAGGGCATTCTCTGAGGATTGAAAGCACCTTGCTGTCAACCGTTCTCTGCTTATTCATAAAGCACCTCCATAAAGTAAATGGACGGAGTTTTTTACGCTCCGCCCACCATTTTGTTTCTTATTTCTTTCTGTTTTTAATCTGTAAGAAGATAAAGCCGCCGATAATAAAGGCGACCAAAACAACTGCTACGATTGTCTTTGCGTCCATTATTCATTGCCCTCCTTTTTCTTCTTTCTCTTGGAAGCAACAACCGTTGCAACGATACCGAGTGCAGAAGCACCTGCAAGTGCTACCCAAAGACTGGTCTTTCTGTCATCGCCGGTTTTCGGTGTGTCACGAAGTTCGTTATGCATCTCGATTTCTACCGTTTCGCCGACCTTTACGGTCACTTTCTTATCGGCAGGTAAAATATATCCGGCAGATACATTGTCGCTGACCTCAGACACTGTGTATTCGCCGATACGAAGTCCATCTATGGAGATTTCGCCATTCTTATCGGTTGTAAAGGTGCTGTCATAACCGTTGACACCTGTTACTCTGAAGGTGAAGCCTTCCACCTTACCGTCGGAAGATGTTTTCTTGATTTTAAGGTTTCCTTTCATCGCTTCGTTGATAAAGCCAACGCCTGCTTTGTTTTCAACCTTGTAGGTCGTTTCATCTTTTTCAATGAATACGGAATAAACGCCCTTATCAAGCACAAATCCCTCCGGTGCTTTGGTTTCTCTTACGAGATATTTGCCATAAAGAAGTTCTTTCATCTCGTAGATACCTGTTGAGGTTTCTTCAAGATTTCCGATAAGTTCATCGCCATCGTCCAGTTTACCGTCGCCATTAACATCCTTATATACTTCAAAAGTTGCACCCGTCAGTTTGTTATCCGGATAATCAGCATCCACTTTGGTAAGTTCAATATTACCGTGAATATACTCGTCGGTAATTTCCACTTCGATGACCTGCTCATTCTCCCCGATGTTTACTTCGTAAGAAGTATCATCAAGCACAAAGCCTTCAGGAGCTTCGATTTCTCTTACAATCCATTTTCCATAAGGAACTTTGGCAAAAGAAAAACTGCCGTCCTTTTCAGATGTGGCAGTCATAATAGCGTGTTCTTTTGTAAACTCGGTTTCATCTGCTTTGAAAATACCGATTAAAGCACCGCCCAGTGCTTCTCCGTTCTCGTCAATCTTCTTACCAGATACAGAACCGTAAATGAGTTTGTTCTCAATCGGCTTACCGGCATTTACCTTGATTTCAACCGTTTCGGTATCCTGACCGGCATACTTGAATGTGAACGGATACTGTGTGTCGGAGAGGATATAATGCTCATCTGTGGCAATTTCCTTGACATAGTAGCTGCCAAATGGAAGGTCTGTATTTGCAGTCGCTACTCCGTTTTCATCAAGCGTGATAATCTCAATCAATCCGTCAGCCGGAATAACTGTGCCGCTTGAAGATACAACATCTTCTTTTGCATAGAGTCCGAAACTAATGTTTTTGATTTCATCATTCTTGCCGATACCAAAGGTTTCGTCCTGCTCTAAGATTTTTTCAAGAGAAATCTTCACTTTCTGTCGCTCGTTTACGAAGCTTGTTGCGGTTTCTGTTACCGCTACATCCTGTCCGGCATAAGTGAGTTCTACCGAATGCTTTTCTTTGTTGATGACCATACCTGTCGGTGCTTTGGTTTCAACAACTGTATATTTACCGAGATAGAGTTCCTTGCTCTTGGCTGTTCCGTCCTCATCGGTCGTTACGGTATCTACTACATCGCCCTTGTGATAACGAAGTGTACCGTCCGGTGTGATAACATCTTCATCGGCTGTGATTTCATAAACCGCCCCTGCAAGTCCTTTGACCTTATATACCGGCTGATAAATCACATCTTCATCTTCATCGCCGGATACATTGACACCAAAGAATACTTCGCCGGTTTTATCAACGGAAATCGTACCTTTCTGTGCCATATTCGGCTTGTCCACCTTAATCAATGTGATACCACCTTCCTGTGTGGAATTTTCTTCTGTTACATCAAAGGAAACAGGAGTACTGTCGAGTACATATCCATACGGAGCCTGAACCTCAACAAGTGAATATCCCTTGCCATAGTCCAGTTTTTCAGGTGTAACAAGCTGACCGTCTGCGTCGGTATAGAATGTGTCGATAGTTGTCGGTGTAGGATAAGTAAATGTCATACTTACTTTGTTACCGGCAGGGTCATAGATTTGGAAACCCGCACCTGCATACGGGATTGTCTTGCCTGTTTCTGCATCAACCTTTACGACTTTAATATATGACTCAAAGTTGGCATTGTTGATGAGATAACGGTAGGTCTGTCCGTCCTGAGAAATGAAAACATCAAAGTCTTTCATCAACTCACGACCTTCCCAGCCTTTGGTCTGATGAACGGTATATACACCATACGGCATATCCTTTGTCTGAGCAAACCCGTTTTCATCACAAACAATGGTATCTCTTTCATCTTTGTCGGCTTTTTCAAATGAGCCTGACGATTTCAGATACACTTCAAATTCAGCACCGTTTTCCGGTGTCTCTATCTTTGTTTCCCCATCATCGGTATGTTTGATGATAGCGATATTGCCTTTCATAACCTGTTCTGTCACGTCATTTGCCACAAGATTGTGTTCAATTGTAAAGAGTTTTGGCTCTGCACCTACCTTGTGGATTGTCTTATCAAGGAGATAACCCTCGCTCGGTGTAATTTCTCTGATTGTCCAGTCACTGTCGCAGATATATTCCTTAGTTGTGAACTGTCCCTCGCTGTCAGTTACATACTTATCCACAAGTGTGTCGCCTTTATAAATTCCGTAAACAGCACCGGAAAGTTTAGCGTCGCCCTGAGCAGTGCCATCTTCTCGGTCGCTCTTTGTTACGGTTACGCTGAACTTCTTCAAGATATTTGTGAAATCACGGTTTGTAACCTCTTTCCACTGAATCGGTGCAGTCTGTTTTTCGGGAACGACATAGCGGATTGCTGTGTCCACTTCTTCGAGCGTATATGGTGTACTTCCACTGATAAGAACATCTTTGAATGTTGCAACACCGTTTTTATCGGTAACTGCATATTCATCAACTGCAATGCCTGCAAGGGAAGTACCGTAAAGGTGGAATTTCACACCATCCACAAGATTATCTTCTGAAGATTTAATAACCTGAAGATTACCTCTTTTGAGAACATTATTGAAGTTTACGGTTGCCACCTGACCGGCAACAACGGTTACCCTGTGAACCTCTTGCGGTACATATTTGTCGATAGATTGCTCTGTAACGGTATATACGCCCGGCATAAGGTTATCAATCTGGAACTTACCGCCGTTAGCTGTGGTAACTGTCTGATTTACTCCGTTGCCTGAAATAGTGAAATTGATACCGTCAACCTTTCCGTCCTCAGATGTTTTCACAATCTGACAAGAACCGTAGCTGACTTTCATCTTCACATATCCGCTTACAGGGTCGCTGACTTCCTGTGCGTAAGTAACAACATCCTGCACGCTTGAATTTTGACTGTGCTTACCCTCAGACCATACGACAACACCTCTGCGGACACCGTTTTTCTTACTTGCGGTAATGGTAAATTCCTTACTCGGTGCTTTATCCATTGACACCGTAAGTTTATTTCCGCTTGTGGAGAATGTTACACCACTGATACTCGCCTTGAAATCATAATTGGAGAGTACACCGTTTGAGTCTGTAAGAGTCGCAACATATTTGCTTCCGTTCCATTCAAGTTCATTTACTTTCGCTGAACCGCTTGATTTAGTACAGAAGCTCGGCACAACTGTATGATTCTGCACACTGCTGACCATACTGTTGTAGTAATTCATAATCTTACTGCGAAGCGGATGTTTGGCATTGATAACATCTTTCACATTGCTGCAACCACTGGCTGCTTTGTGATTAAAGTTTGCGTCACGCTCTCCTACGACTGTTTCCCAAATAAGAAGCTGTGTTGCATAAGCGTGAGCAATACTGTTTGCCGCACTTTCGTTCTGCGACCTCCAGCTTGTTGAAATCGTTCCTCGATAGCCGTGCTGCAAGATACGACCGATAAAGAGTCTGATTTCATCGCCGGAGATAACTCCGTTTGCTGTGATATTGTTAAAATAATTTTCATCGTATTTGTTCATACTCTGACCGGAGCTGAGTGAAACACCCGGCTCGATACAATAGGCAATATTACCGGAATATGAACCGATTGCCTTTAAGTTAGTGTGGGTAGAACTGCCGGTATGCCAACCGTTCTTCAAAGTAAGGTTACTGTGTCCCCACACACCGTCGTAATTTGCGTCGCCGTCACGAGGAAAATCAACCATATACACTTTGGTCTTTTCTCCGCTTGCAGCAAACGCTGTGCTTGTCCCAATACTCATAAAAGCACTGAGACTGAGAACCGTCGCCATAACAAACGATACGGCTCTCTTGATTTTCGTCTTTACCATCTAAGTTTCCTCCTTAAAATGAAAGAACGCACCGATTATCTCAGTGCGTCCGATACTGTATTTTATTTTGTTTTTTAGCAGTAGCCGATATAGATTTCATATTCCGTATCGGATACCTTTTCTGCCCATACCCACACTGCGGTAAATCCTTCCACATTTTTGTATCTCTTCAGCCTGCTTTGAATATCGTCCTTAATGCCTGTGCGTTTGGCATTGGCGGTTATCGGATTATCCCAACAATCCGTTGCGGTACTGTCCAACTCCAAACCGATACTTTGAGCATAACTCTTGGCGTAACTCAAATAAGGATTAACATCAAAGCTCGGCTTCGCTTCTTCCGTCGGTTTTGGCTTTGTGGGTTTCACTTCTTCCTTAACTGGCGGTGTTTCCGGCTCTGGCTTCGGTTGTTGCTGTGGCTGCTCCTGTTCTTGAATACTGTCAGGCTTTTTCGTTACCTGAACGGATTCATAGCTTTTTGCAGTTTCCGCCCTACTACCTGCCGTAGAAGAAACATCCGACTTTTCCTGCTGACTTGGCTCTGTTGTTGCTTCACTTGATACTGGTTGCTCCGTTTCAGGAACAACACTTGTATCCTCTGCTTTTTCTGTTCCGTTCGTTGTTTCGGTATTACCAGCCGTAAAAGAAATCCTTTTATCCGTGTCATTTCGTGCGGTTTCTTTGGCTGTGTTACCGTTACATCCGGCAAACAAAATCATCAAGCAGGCAATCATACAAACCATCCATTTCTTTCTCATAAGCTATCGCTCCTTTCGCCTTAATCGTAATCAATCAGACAAAAAACAGCAAAGGTGCGAATATCCTAACTTTTTATCGTATCAGACACTTTGTTTACACTTCAAATGTGCGAACCCTTTATTAGACAGCTATAAGTTATGAGAGATAGGTATATTCAAGTGAGATAGAATATATCTTTTCAGCAAGTAAACAGTAGGTATTAGGGGGTAGAGTGTGAGAAGGGGGAGTAACAAAATCGGCTATCTGCTATCACGGTCTGCCCGTTGCCTGAGATACTTGTTGTAATGCTCCAATGCCTTGCACACGAAGTCCTCCGTTTGGCTGATTGGGATATTTTTCGGGATGAGTTGTCGCACTCTGTCGCCCCTTAGCACAATCTTCTCTTTCTGGTTTGGCTTTTCCTCCGACATAATGGCTTGGATAGCTTCGGTTGTCAGTTTGCCCTCATCGAAAAACTTTCGCATACGGATAGTCTGGTCGTGAGAGGGAGTTGCGTCGTTCATATCAATCTCATCAACCACATCACGCTGACAATCTTCGTCAAGATACGAAAGCTCTACCGCCGGTCGCATTTTAATTCGCCCTTCATCGACAAATTCAAGCAGTTCGGGAACAAGGTTTGTAAGGCGAACATAACGCTGGATTTGCGTTTTACTATCAGCAGAATTTTCTGCAATTTGTTCCACCGAGAACTTCTGACCCACTGGGGCAGAAGTTAAATCAGAACGAAATCCTTGCCTTTTCATAGCGTCCAAACGCATTTTGTAGGCAAAGGCTTTTTCAGAGGGAAGTATCTGCGACCTTTGGAAATTACTTTCCACCATTAGAATTGTGGCTTCATCTCGATTAAGGTCAACAACCTCACATCTTAACGTTTCAAAACCGGCAAGTTCGCTTGCTCGTTTTCGTCTGTGACCGGATACGAGTTCATATCTTCCGTCCTCTTTCTGCCTTACCGTTGCCGGAGTAATTACTCCACGTTCCTTGATACTCTCGACAAGCTGCTGCATATCTTCATCGTCCCTGACCTTGAACGGGTGGTCTGGGAAATCGTCAATCAGCTCTAATGGAATATCTCGGATTTTAGAAAGTCTTTCTTCCTCTCTCTGTGCCTGCGTTGTAAAAAGGTCATCGAGCCTCGTGAGAGTGAAGTCGCTCTTTCTTCCTGCCATCGGCTAACACCTCCTTCGTAAATTCGGTGTATGCCTTAGACACCGTACTGTTTGGCTCATATGCAAAAATGCTCTTCCCTTTGGAAGAAGTTTCTGCGGCTTTTACAGCAATCGGAATAGATGTGCGATACAGCTTAATCTGATTTCCGAAATTCTCCCGCAACGCTTCCACCGTACTTTTGGCGAGGTTTGTGCGGTTATCCACCAAAGTAAGAAGCATACCGTCTATCTTAATATCCTGATTGATATACTTCTTGACTTTTGAAATGGTCTGCACAAGCTGGGTCATACCTTTAGCCGGCAAATACTGTGCCTGCACCGGAATAATCACGCTGTCTGCCGCAGATAGAGCATTGAGTGTTACCATACTCAGAGAAGGCATACAGTCAATCAAGACAAAATCGTATCTGTCTTTGACCTGACTCAAATAATTCCTCAAAGTGGTTTCTCTGCTCATAGCGTTCATCAGGTTATATTCCATCGCCGAAAGTTCAAGGTTCGCCGGTAAAAGGTCAACACCTTCCTCGTGGTGCAGAATACCGTCTGTCGGGTCATTCATCGTTTCACTAATCACATCTGTAAGTTTCGTTGCAAGCGTGATACCCAAGTTGTCTGTATCTCTCCAACCGAGACAAGTAGTTAAATCTCCCTGTGGGTCTGCGTCTATGAGCAACACTTTCTTACCCTGCATTGCAAGACCAACACCAAGATTAACCGTTGTCGTTGTCTTTCCGACTCCGCCTTTTTGATTGCATATGGCAATCGTTTTGCAGTTTGACACCCCTTGCGTCCTCCTTTCAATTTATTCATAGCCAATAAAATATGACTATGTACTTGACCGTTTCATTTCCTAAACGGTCGTGGCAATATTTATTCTCAATATCCCTTGCCAAGCATATCGCTTTCGGGAAGTCGTTAAGGAACAGACTGCTTATCTGTATCATAGGAATCTAACCTCTGCCGGGTACTCCGCCAGCTCCGTAGAGAAGTATCATTATCTTTCTGACCGTCATCGCCATATCGGTTGCAATCCGATACTCATAGCAGGAGTTCTCGCTGTTCTGAAATTTTCAGAAGTTTCGGCGTACCTGCTAAAGTGGCTATCATCAGAATTAAAGTCTTAACGACCTGTGTATTCAATTGTCAAAGAACAATTGAAAAGGCTTCCGTTTTCATCATCAGGAATTAACCCCTTCACTCATTGCACAAAAGGCTTCATTTTGGACACCCAAAATCGCTGCTTTTCCGAAAAAATTTCAAAAAATTTTTAGGCGACAAAAAAAGCCGCCTATTTTCCTCACAATCAAGGTCAATAGACGTCGGGTAGAAATTTTAACATTTATGATGTATAATAAAACACAGAGGAATATTTGAAGTTGTATTATTGAATAAAATGGAGATTTTGATATGAAAGACAAGGCAAACAAGGGT
>OFMT01000620.1_pt1 | contig 31174 bp, 27 predicted proteins | sample 1541891 | NCBI WGS metagenome assembly OFMT01 (sample SAMN04209230, study PRJEB22552) | human gut metagenome | biome: gut; material: feces | host: Homo sapiens | place: USA: Oklahoma | reverse complement strand
CCTCGGCGGTCATGTAGCCCGCCTTGTAGAGATGCGGATGGTGGCGGTACATCCGGGTATGCCAGCGTGACACCAGCTTGGACGCCTTCTGGGAGATGAAGGACAGGCCATCCAGCACGGTGCAGTCCGCGCCGCGGCGGCGAAATGCCTCGGTCAGCGCGGCAGCCACGGCGTTGTGTCCGCCGCCGGTATTACAGGTCAGTATCAGTATGTTCATGGCGTCCTTTCCGCTGCTCCCGTCGTTGCAGCAAGCTCCGCAGCCGCTGGAGCCGCGGTCTGTTGTAGCGTTGAATGAGGATAAACGGCAGGTTCCCCAGCAGGAACCACACCGCCCACACGAGAACGCCGCCCCAGCCGGGCCACAGCCGCAGGCAGAGCAGCCCCAACAGGCTGGAGGCGGTGTGTACCGCCTCCGCCACGCAGGTCTCCTGCACCAGCACCGCCGCCTGCGCGGCGGTGACGGCGGTAGGGTCCACCTGCTTTTTTACCATGTCCGGCAGAAGGCGGCTCATATCCGGCACCAGCGTTTTCCAGCGCTCCACGCCGATGCGGGTATAGATCCTTCCCTGCTTTTCCCACTTATAGCAGCGGTAGGGAAAGCGCTCGCCGTCAAACCACCGGCGGGGCAGCGCCTGTCCCAGCGGGTGCGCCAGCAGCGCCAGCGCCAATAGCCAGATCACGCATTTGGCAAAGCCGCTCATGCGTCCCCTCCCGTCTCGCAGCTGCGCTCCAGCATACGGCGCAGCGAGCCCTCCAGCAGGTAGCCGGTGCGCTCCACCGTCTGCTCCGCGTTGTCCTTCAGGCCAAACCGCAGCCAGCGGGAGATCATACCCAGCAGGGCGCTGGTGAAGTACATCGTCACCGTGTGCAGATCCTCCTCCGACACCGGCAGACCGGCGGCGGTGCGGCGCACCAGCGACTCCGTGACGGCGTAGGTCACGTCGTAGATGTAGTCCTCCAGCAGGTCGCGCTGGCTGGAGTGGAACAAGTGGGTCACCGCACGGCGATGCTCCCGGAGAAAGGCGGTGAGCTGCTGGGCGATCTCCGTCCAGTTGCGGTCGGACAGACCCTCGGCGATCATCCGCTGCGCCACGAGCTCCATCAGCTCCCGGATCAGCGCATAGATGTCGCAGTAGTAGTAATAGAAGGTGTTGCGGTTGATACCGCAGTGATCGGCAACGTCCACCACGGATATCTTATCCAGCGGGCGCTGCTCCAGAAGCTGGAGGAACCCCTCCATGATGCGCTTTTTTGTGGTTTGAGCCATGCGTCTCCTCCGTTCCGCCGCTCCCTCCCGGAAGCCGCACCGTCAGTCGTTGGGGGCAACAGCCCCTCTGGCTCGATGGTAGCGGGTTTCAACAGATTTTGCAATCTGTCCGACTTAGACAAAATCGAAGATCTGTCTGAATTTCAGACAGCGGCAGACCGATCACAGGTCCAGCTTCAGGTCGCCCTCCTTGATCCAGCCCCATTTCCGCAGGGGGATGGCGATGAGCCATGTCAGCACGGCGGGCAGCACGAAGGAGATCAGTACCAGACCCAGCCAGTCCATGCCGGTGATGGCGGCCTTCGTCCCGGCGGCGATGTCGTTGACCCAGCCGGTGTACACGCCGATCTGACCCACCAGACCGCAGGTACCCATACCGGAGGACACCGGCGCACCGTTCATCTCCATGCGGAAAATGCAGGTGGCGATGGGCCCGGTGATGGCGGAGGCCAGCGTGGGCGGGATCCATATCCGGGGGTTGCGGACGATGTTGCCCATTTGCAGCATACTGGTGCCAAGTCCCTGCGCCGCCAGACCGCCCCAGCGGTTCTCCGGGAAGCTCATGACGGCGAAGCCGATCATCTGGGCGCAGCAGCCCGCCACGGCGGCGCCGCCGGCCAGACCCGTCAGGCCCAGCGCCAGGCAGATGGCGGCGGAGGAGATGGGAAGGGTCAGGGCTACGCCGATGACCACGGAGACGATGATCCCCATGAAGAAGGGCTGGAGCTCCGTGGCCCACATGATGGCCTGTCCCACGGCGGAGGCGGCCTTGCCCACCGGGGCGGCAATGAGGGCGGCGAAGCCGATACCCGCCAGCACCGTGACGATGGGCGTCACCAGAATATCGATCTTAGTCTCCTTACTGACGGCCTTGCCCAGCTCGGCGGCCAGAATGGTGACGAACAGCACCGCCAGCGGGCCGCCGGCTCCGCCCATGGAGTTGGTGGCGAAGCCCACGGGGATCAGGGAGAACAGCACCAGCGGCGGGGCCTCCAGCGCCCGGCCGATGGCTACCGCCATACCGGGGCCCACCATGGCGGAGCACAGGCTGCCGATGGTGTAGGCCACGGCCCCCTCGCCCTTGCCGATGGTGACGATGCTCTCCGTCAGGAAGCCGATGTGCAGCTGCGTCCCCAGAGTGTTGAGGATGGTCCCCACCAGCAGGGTGCAGAAGAGACCCTGCGCCATAGCTCCCATGGCGTCGATGAAGTAGCGCTTGGCGGAGAATGCGATGTTCTTCCGGGCCAGAAATGCTTTGAATTTGTTCATGAGTGTCCCTCTCTTATTGGTAAACTTTGGTGTCTTGACACATGACCACTTTCCAATATTATAGCGGCTCTTTTCCATTTGTCAACAGAAAAATTCCCGGCGGAGGGAGGGCCTCCGCCGGGAAAAGGGGAAATGGTCGTTCTTTTAGGGTCGGTGGTCACTCTACCAGAAAGCCCCGCTGGCGCAGAAGCTGCAGCAGATGCTCATAGGCGGTCTCGTCCGGGCAGGAGAGGGTGTGCAGATGCACGCCGCCGGTGAGCTGGGACAGGGGGGCGGCCCCGTCCATGCGCTTCATGAACTGATCCACGTCCAGACGGCTGGACAGGTGCAGGGGAGCGGTAAGCTGCCCGTAGACCGGGTGCTCCACGATGACGTCCACCACGGTACAGCCGCAGTCCACCATGGCGTCGAGCTCGTCCCGTGTCTCCTCGGCAGAGTGCATACAGGCGATGCGGCGCAGCAGGCCATTTTGCGCGGGGATCACATAGCCCCGTGCGGTGGCGGTGATCTCCTGACCGGCGGCACGCAGCAGGGCGATATCCCCCACGATGATCTGACGGCTGACGCCCAGCTCCTGGGAAAGGGTCGTGGCGCTGATAGGCGCTTGGGATGCGGAAAGTAGCCGGGCGATTTGCTGGCGGCGCTCCGAAGCAGTCATAGCAGACATGGCAAGGTCTCCTCTTTTGAAAATCTCTGGTCATTATACACCAACTGCCATTTTTTGGCAAGCACTTTTTAGCGTATAAAGAGGCTGTTTTCTGTTATGTGACGAAAACGTGACGAAACTATGGGGGATTTGGCGGAAAGGATTTCACTATCTGCGCTGTGTATACGAAAATCGCTGTAAAATGGGATTATGAAACCTTACTAATATGAGATAAAATGAATGTGGATGCTAAAAATTTAGCGGCGGGAGGGCGTGGAATGATACCGACGACAGAAAGCGGCAGGCTTTTTCCCGGCGGGTGAATTGACAAGGGGAGCGGTGTGTGTTACAATTTGGTTACAAGTGTATGGTTCTATTAAAGAAGGGAGTTATTCAAATGGCTGAAAACAAAAAGACCGAGGGTCTCATCTATAAAAACCACCCTCTGCGCCGTATCGACAACATCATTTACTACGGCAGCATGGCGGACAAGTACATCATTATGCTGCAGATCCTGGACACCAAGAAGGAGCAGGACATGGACGTGGCCACCCGTGTGTCCGTGCAGCTGCAGCTGACGGATCCCGACCTGAAGTCCCGTGACCGGGTGGTGAAGAAGTCCGAGAAGGACAGCCTGTACGCAGCCATGGACGTGGGCTCCATCTGGCTGGAGCGGGCTCTGGCCGGGAAATAAGCGGGTGTCCGGCATGACACGAAAATTTCTGCTGGCGGCGCTGGTGATCCTGCTGGCGGCTTTGTGTACGGTACATCTCATCACGGAGCGCACGCCGCCGGAGAATGTGGTTTCCCCCGCCGTCCACTTGGGCATGGTGGTGCCAAGAGAGGCGCTGGAGAAGCTGAAGGCGGCGGAGACTGCGGCTCTGGCGGCCCCCCAGACGGCGGAGCCGACGGCAGACGTGACAGCGGAGCCTGCGGAGGAGAGCCTTCCGGCGACGGATACCTCCGTGCTGGCGGCGGCTGTCACCACTGACGCCCTCTACATCCGCCGCAGCGGCGATTGGGACGCTGAGGCGCTGGCGCTGGTGGACTATGGCACCACGGTGGCCGTCACGGGAAAGAGCGGCGGCTGGTATCAGGTGCGCTACGACGGCATCGAGGGCTATCTCTCCGGGGAATATCTGGATCTGCGAACCTCCGGCCTGACCGGCTACGGACAGGTGACGGCGGATGCACTGAATCTGCGCTCCGGGGCCGGTACCGGCTATGAAACGGTGACATCCCTCCCCAATGGGGCGTGGGTGTCGGTGTCCGGGTTTGAAAACGGCTGGTTTTATGTAGACTACGACGGGGTGAGCGGCTACGTCTCCGGGGACTATCTGGAGCTGTCTGCCTCACGGCCCCAGTCCGGGGGAGATACCTCCTCCGATGGCGGTTCTTCCGGCGGCTCCGGCGATCTGCCCAGCGGCGGCGACGCCGGAACGGTCTCCGGATCGGCGTCGGATCTGGTGGCGCTGGCCCTGTCCTATCAGGGGGTGCCTTACGCCTATGGCGGGACGTCTCCCAGCGGCTTTGACTGCTCCGGCTATACCATGTACATCTATCAGCGGTTCGGGGTGTATCTGCCCCACGGAGCCACGGATCAGCTGAGCTACGGCATGGCGGTGGGCTTCGGGGAACTGCAGCCGGGGGATCTGGTGTTCTTTCAGGATGCGGATTTCTCCTCCAGCGCCGCCTCCCACTGCGGCATCTACATCGGAGACGGGCAGTTCATCCACGCCACCTCCGATTCCCGCTTCAACTGTGTGAAGATCACATCCTTCAGCGAGAGCTACTATGCCAGTCACTTCCTGACGGGCCGGCGGTTGTTCTGAGGGGATAAGAGAACAAAAAGGCATCGCATCTGCTATGCAGATGCGATGCCTTTTTACTACTTCTATCGTGTTATGTTACCTATCAGAACAGGCCGGAGATGACGCCGTTTTCGTCCACGTCGATGGCCTCTGCCGCCGGGGTCTTGGGCAGACCCGGCATGGTGAGGATGTCCCCCGTCAGGGCCACGATGAACCCGGCTCCGGCGGAGACCTTCACCTTTCGCACCGTCAGGATGAAGTCCTGAGGGGCCCCCAGCTTTGTGGGGTCATCGGAAAGACTGTACTGGGTCTTGGCCACGCACACCGGCAGGCCGCCGAAGCCCAGCTCCGTCAGACGGTCGATCTCCCGGTCGGCCTCCTCGGTATAGGCCACATTGCGGCCACCGTAGACGCTTTGGGTCAGGGCCAGCAGCTTGTCCCGGATGGGGAGAGCGGCATCGTAGGCGAAGCGGAAGTGGTTCTCCCGCTCCAACGCACGCAGAACGCCGCAGGCCAGCTCCATGCCGCCCCGGCTGCCCTTCTCCCACACCTCCGATAGGGCCACCTCCGCCCCGTAGGCGGCGCAGGCCTCCTGCACCAGTGCCAGCTCCGCCGCCGAGTCGCTGGTGAAGCGGTTCAGGGCCACCACTGCCGGCAGACCGTAGACCTGCGTGATGTTCTCGATGTGCCGCAGCAGATTGGGGATGCCTCGGCGCAGGGCTGCCGTGTCCTCCGTGGCCAGCTGGGTCTTATCGGCGCCCCCGTGGAGTTTCAGGGCCCGGACCGTGGCCACGATCACCACTGCATCCGGCCGCAGTCCTGATCCGCGGCACTTGATATCCAGAAATTTCTCGGCACCCAGATCGGCGCCGAAGCCCGCCTCCGTTACCACATAGTCCCCCAGCCGCAGGGCGGCCTTGGTGGCGGCCACGCTGTTGCAGCCGTGGGCGATGTTGGCGAAGGGGCCACCGTGGATGATGGCGGGAGTCCCCTCCAGCGACTGGGCCAGATTGGGGCGGATGGCGTCCTTCAATAGGGCAGCCATGGCCCCCGCCGCCTTCAGGTCGCCGGCAGTCACCGGCTGGCCGTGGCCGTTGTATCCCACGATCATCCGGGCCAGACGAGCCTTCAAGTCCGCTAAATTTTCCGCCAGACACAGCACCGCCATGACCTCCGTAGCCACAGTGATGTCAAAGCCCTCCTCACGGGGTACGCCGTTTCCCTTGCCCCCCAAGCCGCAGAGGATGTACCGCAGCTGGCGGTCGTTCATGTCCACGCAGCGCCGCCACGTCACCTGCTGGATGTCCAGAGCGTTGCCCTGATAGATGTGGTTATCCACCATGGCCGCCAGCAGGTTGTTGGCGGCGCCGATGGCGTGGAAGTCGCCGGTGAAATGGAGGTTGATGTCCTCCATGGGGGCCACCTGCGCCCAGCCGCCGCCGGTGGCTCCGCCCTTGAGGCCGAACACCGGCCCCAGAGACGGCTCCCGCAGGGCCAGCACCGTCTTTTTCCCCAGCGCCGACAGGCTGTCCGCCAGCCCAATGCTGGTGGTGGTCTTCCCCTCCCCGGCGGCAGTGGGGTTGATGGCTGTGACCAGGATCAGCTTCCCGGTCTGGGGCTTGCCCGCTGTGGCGGAGGGCAGCAGCTTGGCCTTATAGCGGCCGTAGCACTCCAGCTGCTCCTCCGTCAGGCCCAGCTTTGCGCCGATGGCGGTGATGGGGAGGAGGGTACAGCTCTGTGCGATCTCGATATCTGTTTTCATAGGTCAGTCCTCCTTGCGCTGCCGTCTGCGGGATGCGGAGACGGTATTTTCCATGAGCATGGCCCGTGTCATGGGGCCTACGCCCCCCGGCACGGGGGTGATATAGGCCGCCTTTTCCGCTACGGCGGCGAAGTCCACGTCGCCGCAGAGTTTGCCCTCCTCATTGCGGTTCATAGCCACATCCACGACCACGGCGCCGGGTTTGACCATGTCGGAGGTGATGAGGCCGCGGCGCCCCACGGCGGAGATGAGGATGTCCGCCCGGCGGCACTGCTCCGCCAGATCCGGCGTGCGGCTGTGGCAGACGGTGACGGTGGCATCCTCCGCCAGAAGCAGCAGGGCCATGGGCTTTCCCACGATGTTGCTGCGGCCCACCACCACACAGTGTTTCCCGGCGGGGGAGATGCCATACGCCCGCAGCAGGGCCATGATCCCGGCGGGGGTGCAGGGCAGGAACCGGGGCAGCCCCAGCATCAGGCGACCCACATTCTCCGGGTGGAAGGCGTCCACGTCCTTCTCCGGGCGGATGGCCTCCAGCACGGCCCGGCTGTCCAGCCCCTCCGGCAGAGGCAGCTGCACCAGGATCCCGTCCACATCCTCCCGGCGGTTCATGTCCTCCACCAGCGCCAGCAGCTCCTGCTGGGTGGCTTCGGCGGGCAGATGGTGGTTCAGGCACCGCACTCCGCACTGGGCGCAGTCTTTCTCCTTGTTGCGGACGTATACGGCGCTGGCGGGGTCGTCTCCCACCAGAATCACCGCCAGACCCGGCTGGCAGGGCAGGGCGTCGGCCTTCTGCCGCAGCCGCTCCCGCATCCGGACGGACAGGGCCTTGCCGTCTAACAGCACGGCGCTCATGACGGGTCCTCCGTCGGAGCTTCGCCGGAGGGCTCCTCTTGGGAGGGAGCCTCCGTCTCGAAAGAGCCGACTTCGGCGGGAGCATCCTCAGTGGGAGTTGCCTGAGCGGGAGACTCAGCTGCCGGGGCGGCAGCCGCTTCGGCTGCGGCGGCGTTGCGGGCCGCCACGATGTTGACATACAGCTCCTCCGGCTTGTGGGGATGGAACTTGATGTTGTAGTACAGCATGAAGAGGGACACGAATACCATCACAAGGCTCAGGGCCTGCGACACCCGGATGGGCTGGCCACCGATGGTCCAGTTGAAGAGATACAGGCTGTCGGTCCGCAGGCCCTCGACCCAGAAGCGGCCGATGCCGTACCACAGGAAGTAGAACCATGTGCTCTCGCCGTCGAAGCGGCGGGCCTTGGATACCACGAAGATGATGAGCAGCAGCCCCACCAGATTCCACAGGCTCTCATACAGGAACGTGGGATGGACCTCCACCAGCTGGCCGGTGACGGTGGTCAGCTGCATCCGCCAGGGCAGGGTGGTCTCGGCGCCGAAGGCCTCCCGGTTCATGAAGTTGCCCCACCGGCCGATGCACTGGCCGATGAGCAGGCCCATCACCGCAAGGTCAAGCATGGCTCCCAGCTTATAGCCCCTGTGACGGCTGACGCAGATGCCCACGATGACCACGGCGATGACGGCGCCGTAGATGGCAAGGCCGCCGTCCCAGATGGCGATGGCTTTGCGGAAGCTGAAGCTGCCGTCGCTGTTTTTGAACTGATCCAGATAGAATAGCACATAGTAAATTCTTGCCCCCACGATGGCGCAGGGGATACCCCACAGAACGCTGTCCAGCAGGTCGTCCTCGGTGATGCCGTACTTGGATTTCTGGTTCATGCACCACCAGATGGCGATGACCAGACCAAGGGCGATGAGGATACCGTACCAGTAGATGCCGTTGCCGATGTCCAGCGCCTTGGAGCTGGCGGTAAAGGCCCAGTCCCCGAACAGGCCGGGGAACCGGATGGGGCTGTCAGTCATAATTTGCATGATGATTCCTCCTTGGGATAAAGTGCAGAGCGCCGTGCGCTCGAAGGGGTGGGGTGGCTTCAGGCCTGCGCCGCCAGCTCATGGGCCAGCCGCTCCACCACGCCGGGGGCGTAGGGCAGCTCCAGCCCGGCAGCTGCCAGCGTTTCGGCGTAGAGCTTGCTGCCGCCGGAGGCGCACAGGGCGTGGTATCTGGCCCAGCCGTCCACGGGGTCGGCGTCATAGGCGGCCTTCAGCTGCTGGGCGCAGACGATGGAGAGGGCGTAGCTCACCACATAGCGGGGGAGCATATAGATGGCCATGTTGGTGAACAGATCGCAGCCAGCCAGCACCTGCTGCCGCCACGGCTCGTTGTTCTGCGCCCGGCCGAAGGCCTTCTCCGTGCGGTCGAACTCCTCCGCCCACTGAGAAAGAGAAGCATCCGGGTGCTCATAGAGCCACGTCTCGAAGGTGTGGATGGAGCAGAAGGCGCACAGCTCCTTGATGAAGTCGTAGCGGTGCTCCGTCAGGAACTGGGGGGCGTGAGGGCCGAAGAAGTCCCGTGCGTAGGGGAGGGTCAGCAGCTCCATGGTCTTGGAGTGGACCTCCGCCAGATCGGGACTCAGCCCCACATAGTCCGCCAGCGGCTGGCTGCGGTAGGAGAGGTAGCCCTGAAGGCCGTGGCCCAGCTCATGGGTATAGACGGTGACGTCGGAGCCGGTGCCGTCGCAGTTGGCGAAGATGAAGGGCATCCCGCAGGGGGCACCCAGCATATCACAGAAGCCCATGCCGGAGATTTTATTGGGAGAGCCTGCCACGTCCAACAGGTCGTGGCGGACCATCTCGTCGAAGAAATGTCCCGCCTCCGGACTCAAGGCGTGATACATCCGGCCAGCGGCCTTGGGCAGCTCCTCTGCCGCCACGGGGACGGCGTTGCCCTCTGGGAACACCAGCGCCCGGTCATAGGGCAGCAGCGTTTCCACCCCCAGCCGCTGGCGCTGCTGCTCCTGCATTTGCAGGTACAGGGGGGTGATGTACTTTTGCACCTGACGGCAGAACTCGTCCAACTCCGCCCGGCCATAGCCCAAACGCTGCATACTGAGATCGCCGTAGTCGGCAAAGCTGTCGAAGCCGTTTTCACGGGCCAGCTGGTTCCGGGCATGGACCAGCTCCCGCAGGAGCTTTTCCATCACGGGGCCGTTTTCCACGGCGGTCTGCTGCTGGGCGTCATAGGCGGCCTTGCGGCGCTCCCGGTGGGTGCTGGTCAGTGCAAAGCGCAGCTGACCGCCGCTGAGAGTCTCGCCCTGCACCTGATACTTGGCGGAGGCTGCCAGCTGCTGGTATTGGGCGGTGAGCCGGGAGATGCGGGCCTGCAGCTCCTTGCCGCCGGTGTGGAGCCGCTGGTCCAGCGTCAGCAGGCGGCGCAGCTGGGGGCCGAAGGCCTCATCCACCGCCGCAGCGTAGGGACTCGCTGCAATGGCCATGGATAGGGACTGGGTATCCAGCGTCTCCAGTCGGGGCAGAGTCTCCTGCAGCTCCCGCTGGTAAAATTCATCGGTGACATCGTGGAAGGCCCGGATGGTGGCGATGCTCTGGCAGAGAGCTACCTCCTGCTGGAGGGCATCCCGCTGCCGAACCACCTCCAGCAGATCCTCCGGATCTTGGGCGTCCTTAGCCCGCTGGGTCAGGGCATCATACCGGGCCTGAAGGGCCGCTGCATCGGGGCTGGTATAGGGAAGACCGGAAAATTTCCAGTTGTCGTTCACGATCAGTCCTCCTTGGGATAGATAACGGACAGGGCCGCACGGCTGCGGCAGATATGCTCCCGGATGAAATCCAGCACATCCTGCGGGGTGATGCTGTCGTAAATTTCCGGGAAGCGCAGGGGATCAAAGTGCTGGAAGCAGCCCTCCACCAGCGAAATGGCGATGGAATCGAAGGAGTTGAGACCCTTCAGGGAGGCCCCGAAGTTCCCCCGCTTCATCCGCTGCCAGTAGTCCGGATCCAGACCCTCACGGGTCAGGCGTCGGGCCTCCTCTAAAATGGCCTCCATCACGGCAGCGGGATCGTTGCTGTCGCCGCCGGCGTAGGCGTAGGCCGCTCCGGGCAGCAGGTCGAAGGAACTGCCGAAGGAGCCGTTGATGAGACCCTGACTGTACAGCCGGGAGAACAGGGGACTGGAGTCCCCCATGAGGATATCGCAGGCCAGATCCCCCAGGATGTCCCAGCGCAGCCGCTGCTCGCCCTCCGGGGGAGCGGGGCATTTGAAGCCCACCAGAAACGACGGCATGGACACCTCCATCCGGCAGGAGGTCTCCGACTGAGCGGGGGTGTCTCCCTCGCTGCCACCGTAGTCACGGGGAATATCCGGGCCGCTTTCCGGGGGCAGGATATCCTCCGCTGCCCGGAACACCGCCTCGGCGTCCAGATCACCCACCGCCACCAGACACATATTGGCGGGGGTGTAGAAGGCCTTGTGGCAGCGGTACAGGGTCTCGGCGGTGATGCGGGAGATGCTCTCCACGGAGCCGGCCACGGGGATACGGGCGGGACTCTCCCGGTACAGGGCCTGCAGCATCCGCTTATAGACCTGCCACTCCGGGTCGTCCTCGATCATGCCGATCTCCTGAGCAATAATGCCCTGCTCCTTGGCCACGCTCTCGTCGGTGAAGTACGGCACCGACACAAAGGACAGCAGCTGCCGCAGATTCTCGTCAAAATGCTCCGTGCAGTCGAAGTAGTAGGCCGTCATGGCGTTGCTGGTAAAGGCATTGGGCTCGGCGCCGTTTTTGGCCATCTCCTGCATGGCGTTTCCGTCGGCGGTGTCGAACATCTTGTGCTCCAGATAGTGGGCGATGCCCGCCGGGGTATCCTGCCATGCGCCGTCCTGCTGAAAGCGCAGGTCCATGCCGCCGTAGCGGGTGGCGAACATGGCGTATTTCCGGGTGTAGCCGGGCTTGTGGACCACATAGGCCGGCAGGCCGTTTTTCAGGCGGCGGAAGGTCACCGTCTCGTCAATGCGGGGATAATACATCCTCACGCCTCCTTTCCCTTCAGGAAGTAAATGGTATCCAGCTGCACACTCTGGGCTGCCGCACGGATGCGCTCCGGGGTCACCTGCCGCAGCAGCGCCGCCATCTCCTCCGGGGTCTCCCGGCGGCCGGTGGCCGCCAGCCCCAGATAGTAGTTCTCCAGCGCGCCCTGAGAATCTCCCAGCGCCTGCAGGGCGCTGAGCAGACTCTCCCGTGCCGCCGTCAGCTCCCAGTCCTCCCAGAGGCCCTGCCGGATCTCGTCCAGCTGGCGGAGGATCTCCGCCTCGGCCCGGTCATAGTCCGCCGTCTCGATGCCGGAGGACACCGTCAGGATGCCCTTGGAGCGGACGTAGGTGCTGGAGGCATAGTAGCAGAGGGAGAGCTTCTCCCGGACGTTCAGAAACAGCTTGGAGTTGCTGGAGCCGCCGAACATGAGATTAGCCAGAATCATGGCGGGCTCGTCATCGGTATCGCAGCGGAAGCCCATGGAGAGCTTGCCCTGCGTCACGTCCATCTCCTCCGTCACCAGTCGGGGCTGGGAGGGAGCGGCGAACCGTCGGGGCGGCTCCGGCTCCGTTTGGGGGCCACGGGTCAGGGAGGAGAAGGCCGTCAGCAGGGCCTCCTCCACCCGATGGCACTCGGCGCTGCCGCAGTAGAACAGCTCCAGCCGGGAGGAGGACATCATCCGCTGGCTGTGAGCGTAGAGCTTCTGGTTGTTGATCTTGGCCAGCCCCGCCTCGTCACCGAAGCGGCTGATGCCATAGGGCTCCCCGGCGCACATCTCCTGCAAAAGCCGCAGATCGGCCCAGTCCCGCTTGTCGTTGCGGATGGAGCGGATGGCGTCGGCCAGATTGGCCTTCTCGCCCTCCACATATTCCTGCAGAAACCGGCCGCCACGGGTCACAGGGTCCAGCAGCAGCTCCCCCAGCAGCTCCGCCGCAGGCTCCAGCAGCGGTTCATTCCGGGAGACGAACCGGTCGTCGATAAAGCTGGCCACGAAGCCAAGGCACTGCGTCTCCCCCCGCTTGCGGATGGTGGGGCTGATCTGTGCGCCGTAGAGCCGATCCATGGCCGCAGCGAGCTGCTCCATGTCCGGGCAGCGCATGGTGCCGCGGTGCAGCACCGCCGGCAGCAGGGCGTTGTAGGACGCCGTTTCCTTGGCCAGCGGCGTGATGAATTGGGCCGACAGCACCCCGGTTTTGAATTTCCGGGCCGGCAGATAGGTCAGATACACATGGGGCATGAGCTCCCAGCGCTTCACTTCCATGAGATAGGCACCTCCATCGGGTCGTAATCAGAGCCTATTATACCGCAATCTGCATCGATTGAAAAGAGCCAGTTGCCGGAGCGAGGAATTTTTATGGGCAAAAGGAAGCGGGGCGGACAGAGGGTCCGCCCCGCAGGGGGATATAGATTCAGGAGGGGGAGGTGAGGTCGTCGTCCAGATTGTGACCGCAGCTGTCACAGAAACGACTGCCGGGCGTCAGCTGAGCGCCGCAGCGGGAGCAGAAGCGAACGGCCGGAGGTACAGGCGGCACACTCACGGGCGCAGGAGGCACGTCCGGCGCATGGAGTGTGGTGGTTTCCGCAGCGGCAGACTGGGCGGCGCTTTCACTGGCCGAAAGTGTCATGGGGGCATCGCCGGAAGGGGTGTTATCCATGGAAATAGAGGCTTGGGCAGGTTCATCGGCAGGGGCGTCGGGGGAAGGCTCTGCATCCGGAGCGGTGTCGGGCTGCCTCGGCTTCAGGCACAGAACAATGAGGAGGGAGAGCAGGGGGGAGAGAATGTAACCGAGGGCAAAAAAGCCCCAGAAGCTGCGGCCCTTCTTCTTAGCGAGATGACCGTCCAGTACGGCAAAGGGAGCAAAAAAGAGGATTGTCATCAGCATGACCAGCAGACGATGCCCGATCACCTCGCCGGATGCGGTGCGGCTGGTGGTACGATTCGTTGTGGTATCGGTGGAACTGGAGGGAACGGGCGGCTCTGATGTGTCGGTATCCGCTGAGGGGTACCGGACGCTGGAGAGCAGGGACTCAAAATCCCGGTAATGGGGGCCATCGGCGTCTTCGGAAATGTAGAAGAGGTAGAGATAGCCGTTTTCGATGCGGAGGGCATAGAGAAAGGTGGCCTCGAAATCCGTGCCGCTGACATTGGTAGAGGAGGTGATCCGGGCGGTATAGTACTCCACGCCGCCATAGGCTGCGGTGGATATGATGTCGGAGGAGGCGCCAAAGAGGGAGGCAATGTCCTCGGCGGTAAAGGCGGAGTTATCCAACTCCTCTCTGGTGCCGGAGATCTGACCGTTGGAGAGAGCGGCCATCCACAGGTCAACGCTGCCATAGCCCATCATGGAAAAGGCACCGTCCTTCTGATAGGCAAAGGTCTCCTTTATGTAGCTGGGCATGGTGGAGGGAGCGGCATACTCCTCCCAGTCGGCGGGAATGGTGAATTTCAGGCCGGTCATATAGTCCGTGTAGACCCCGTCGATAACGGCGGCGTAGGTGGGAAGCAGCAGCATCAGAGTCAGCGCCGCTGCCAGAGCCAGAGCAAGTAGGTGTCGCAGATGTTTCATGGCGGTTCTCCTTTGTATCGGCGGGAGCAGCGCTCCGCACCGGAGTGACGTGCGATATGTCAAGACGCACGCTTTGGCAGAAACATCCTATCATATAAGGAACAGAAAAGCAATATCATGTCGAAAAAATGAAAAATTTCTAACAGATAGCCCGTGTGAGCTTGATATATTTGCCTGTGAACGTTCGTTCAGCAAGATGATTTGTGGGAAGATTTTGATGCTGAGGGGATGCTTTCCGTAAGAGAGCTTGCAAAGCCGCCTGCCGGGAGAGATCTTAACGCCAGCAATGCCCGCAGATATTCCCCTATCAAAGACCACAGCCAACCGCCCCCTTCCGGGGTTCGGAAGGGGGTGCTGGTCATGGGGCATTACTTTCCCGACAGGTCCACGGCATGGCGGATGAAGCTCATAGGCGGTACCGGCCGGGGCAGGGGCATGGTAAAGGTCATCTGAGGCGTTTTCGGCTCAAAGAGGGGCAGTCCGTCGGCATCCGTCATCTCCGGCACGGTAAGGGAGAAGGGACGGGTATCCGGCCCCACTACCTCCACGGTATCGCCGGTGCGGAACTTGTTGCGGAGACTCAGGGTGGCCAGTCCCTCCGGGGTGCAGCCCGTTACCACGGCGCAGATCTGCCAGTCCCGGATATAGCGGGAGTTCTCGTAATACTGGCCGGGAGGGCCGTAGAAAAAGCCGGTGGAATAGTGGCGGTGGCTGACGTGCTCCACCTCGTCCCGCCAGACGGGGTCGGCGGGGCGGCCCTGCGCCACGTCGTCGATAACATGGCGGTAAGCACCGGTAACGATGGCGGCATAATAGGCGGATTTGGCCCGGCCCTCGATCTTCAGGCAATCCACTCCGGCGTCCATGAGGTCGTCCAGATGGTCGATCATGCACATATCACGGGAGTTCATGATGTAGGTACCCTTTTCGTCCTCGAACACCGGAAAGTACTCGCCGGGGCGCTTCTCCTCCATCAGGGCGTACTGATAGCGGCAGGGCTGGGCGCAGGCGCCCCGGTTGGAGTCCCGACCGGTCATGTAATTGGAGAGCAGACAGCGGCCGGAGTAGGACACGCACATGGCCCCGTGGCAGAAGGTTTCCAGCTCCAGCTCCGGGGAGGTGCGGCGGCGGATCTCACGGATCTCGTCCATGCTCAGTTCACGGGCCAGCACCACCCGCTTGGCGCCCAGATCGTACCACGCCTGAGCGCAGGCGTAGTTGGCGATGGATTGCTGGGTGCTGATGTGGCGCTCGCAGCGGGGGGCGTATTTCCCCGCCAGCGTGAAGGCCCCCAGATCCGCCAGAATGAGAGCATCCACCCCGGCATCGTTCAGGCGCTCCAGATGGGCGGGGAGGGCATCCACCTCGCCGCTGCGGGGCATGGTATTGACGGTGACGTGGACCCGGACGCCGTGGTCATGGGCATAGGCCACCGCAAGGGGCAGCTCCTCCGGGGAGAAATTCCCGGCGAAGGAGCGCATCCCGAAGGAGGTGCCTGCCAGATACACGGCGTCGGCACCATAGGCCACGGCCATTTTCAGCTTTTCCATATCCCCGGCCGGGGACAGCAGCTCAGGCTTTTTTCTCATCATATCCATCAATCCGGGGCGTACATATCGCTGTTGACGAAGGCCAGATGCTCATCATAGGTGCGGAAGAAGTGGCTGACTCCATCCTTGCCGTAGGCAAAGTAGTAGTAGCCGGTGTCGTTGGGATGCACCGCCGCCTTGATGGAGGACAGACTGGGGTTGCAGATGGGGCCGGCGGGGAGGCCGCCGTATTTGTAGGTGTTGTAGGGGCTGTCCAGATCCGTGGAGAACTGGGTATCGTCCATGCCGGCGATGTGCAGGGCATAGTAGATAGTAGCGTCGGACTGGAGGGCGGTGCCGATCTCGGAGTTGTCGCCGCTGAGACGGTTATAGAACACGGAGGAGATGTTGGCACGCTCCTCGTCGTCCCCGATGGCCTCCTTTTCAATGATGGAGGCCAGTGTGACGATCTCACGGAGGCTGTACTGGGAGTTCTCGATATCCGTCAGCAGATCGCCGCTGACACGGGTCTGGAAGTTGGAGAGCAGGCGATCCAGCGCAGAGACGGCGTCCTCCTTGTGGAAGAACTCGTAGGTATCCGGGAAGAGGAAGCCCTCCAACCGGGTGATGCTGCCCAGATTCTCGTTATCCACAAAGGTGTAGTCGAACACATGGTTCTTGGCGGCCTCCGTCAGGTCCTCCACATTGGACACGTCGCTGTCGGCCAGCAGTTGGATGGTCTCCTGCACGGAGTAGCCCTCCGGGATGGTGACCTTCACCGTCTCGGCCACAGAGGAGCCCTGCTGCATGGAGTCGATGATGCAGTTGTAGTCCATGTCGGTGTTGAGCTCGTAGCTGCCGGGCTGGATGGTGTCCTTGGCGTGGAAGAGGGGGCTGGTGATGACGAACAGCAGCTTATATTTGATGATGCCCGCCTTTTTCAGCTTGGAGGCGATCTGCCCCACGGAGTCGCCCTTTTCGATCTCCACCGTGGCGGTGAGAGGTGCCTTGTTCAGGGCGCACACGTCATTGACTATGAGCCAACCCAGTCCCGCCAGCAGGCAGGAGCCCAGCAACACACCGGCGCAGTAGATGGCCCAGAAACGGGCCCGGCGCATTTTCTTGCGCTGCTTGCGCTGAGTCTGCTGGCGGCGCACCTCGTCGGCGTTCCAGCTGGTGGTCTCGTTGTTTTTGCGGTCTGCCATAGATCGTTGTTCCTTTCTTTATCGCATTTTCCCCAGCGCAAATCAGACCGGACAAGATACTTTCCGGGGCGGTGGGGCATAGAATAAGCCAGTGAAGAACAAGTGAGGTGAGGTTCAAGTGTGCTTTGACAACAACAACTGCTCCTGCATCTGGCTGATCGTCATCGTTTTACTGGTGCTCTGCTGCTGCGGCGGCGGACAGAACGAGCGCTGCTGCGGAGGCGACTCCCGCTGCTCCTGCTGAGGGACATAGGGACAGACACGGACCATAGGGTTCGGCCGAACCGGGACGGGACGCTGCGGCGTTCCGTCCTTTTTTACGGCAGCAGATCCGCCACACGCTCCAGAACCTCCTGATGGATGTCCTGAATACTGCGGATCCGGCCGTCCCGGTCGCAGCGGATGCGCTGCCAGCCGCACCAGTCCACCACACGGGCGGCGCTCTCCCGGCAGGAGCGGAGATAAGCCTCGTCCTGCTCATGGATGTCGGCATGGGTATGGGTGGCCTCCTCCCGGCGGCGCATCATCTGCTCGGACAGCTCCGTGGGGAGATCCAGGTACAGCACTCGATCCGGAGCCGGCAGACCCAGCTTCTGATACTCGAAGTCAAAGAGCCAGTCCACAAAGGGCCGCTGCTGCTCCGGCGGAAGCTTGGAGGTCTGGTGAACGGCGTTGGAGGTGGTATAGCGGTCGGCGATGAGCAGACCGCCCTGCTCATAGTAGCTGCCCCAGTCCTGCTTATAGGAGGCGTAGCGGTCCACGGAGTAGAAGGCCGCAGCGGCATAGGCATTGACATCGCCGGGCTTCTGGCCGAAGGCCCCGCCCAGATAGAGCCGCACCAGCGCCGAGGATTCCTCCTGATACCGGGGGAAGGTCAGCTTGCGGTAGGGAACGCCCCGCCGGGTCAGCTCCTGACACAGCAGCTCCGACTGCGTAGCCTTGCCGGAACCGTCGGTCCCCTCAAATACGATGAGCTTTCCCTGCATGGCATGGTCCCTCCCGTTGGCTCGGAAAATTTTATCACACTATTCTACCACAGCTTTCCCCATTTGTCCACATGGGAAACCGGCGTTTACAGAATGGCAAAAACTTGATATAATCACAGAAACGATCCGAGCGGAGGATGAATGGATGCATATTTTTGACATGGACGGGACCCTGATCGATTCCAACGGCATCTGGCGGGAGGTGGATGAGGCATTTCTGGCCAAGCGTGGCTTTCCCTACACCAAGGAGTACTATCAGGGGGTGGCGCACACCATTTTCCCGCTGGCGGCGGAGTTCACCAAGCGCTACTGCCGTCTGGAGGAGTCTGTGGAGGATATCATGGCAGAGTGGATGGAGATGGCCGGGGACGCCTACGCCACACGGGTACAGGTGAAGCCCGGCGTGCGGGAGTATCTGGATCAGTGCCGCCGCCGGGGGCAGCGGATGATGGTGCTGACCTCCAGCGTTCCGGCCCACTGCCGGGCGGCACTGGGGCATCTGGGACTGATGCCATATTTTGAGGAGATCTTGTTTGCCCACGATCTGAAGATCGAGAAGAAGGACCCGGAGATCTTCCGGGTAGCGGCCCGACGCATGGGCGTGGAGCCGGCGGAGTGCGTGGTGTATGACGACTCCGTGGAGGCGTGCCGTGGGGCCAAGGCGGCCGGGATGCACACGGTGGGGGTCTACGATCAGTTCTTTCACGTCTCGTGGGAGGAGATGACACGGGTGTGCGATCGGACCATCCGGAGCTTCACGGAGCTGCTGGAGGATTGAAAAAACGGAATTGCCGAAAGAAGAAACAGGGGAGGGGACAGTGGATGCTGCCCCCTCCCCTGTGGCCATTACGGACGATAAAAAACGAAAACTTACCCACCGTGGACCGGTTCACACCTTACTTCACACCTTACTGTAACGGCTCACGCAGAGGTCATGGTGCAGGGCCACCCGGCCCTCGTCCACCAGCCAGCCCGACAGATGCAGGAAATTGCGCTGGGTGACGCTGATGCGGAAGGGATCATGAGTGTGGATGCCCTCCTGACGGCAGTAGGCATAGAGCCACTGGTCGGCGGTCATGCCGTCGGCGAGACAGCTCAGCAGCCGCCGCCCCTTATCGTGGATGGCGGCGATGTTGGCATCGATGACGGGGCCAAGCTCTGTGACGCTGGTCTTATGGGCCAGCACATAGACCGGGCAGCGGAGACTGCGGAGGGACTCCATCACCGTCAGATCACGGGCAATGTGCATGATGGTGGGCAGCTTGAAGCGCTGCAGCTGCTCCGGCCCCAACAGGCAGTCTGCCAGATAGGCAGTGCCGTCGGGGGTGATAAAGCCCATCTGCCCGGCAGAGTGGCCCGGCAGGGGCAGCAGGCCGAAACGGACGCCGCAAAAGTCCAGATGATCGATATCCGGAGAGATGAGAACGTCCGACAGGAAGCACTCCTCCGGAAACATGGACTGGATGGTGCCGTAGGTGAGGGTCTCGTAGTTGGCCCGGAAGGCGGTGGCATCGGCGCAGATGGCGGCCTCGATCATGGGCATGGCGATGGGGCAGCCGTAACGGCAGCGGAGATAGGCGGCGTTGCCTACGTGGTCATAGTGGGCGTGGGAGCAGAGGATCCCCTTAGGGTGCAGGCCGTGCTCCTCCAGCAGGGCGGTAAGGCCCTCCCGGTCAGAGGCGGCGATGCCGGTGTCCAGCAGGACAATGTCCGTATCCGTCAGGCGGTAAAAGGGGATCAGGGCCGTGGCTCCCACGGCGGCCCATGTATCTTTATGTATGTGCAGCAGCTCCATAAGGCGTCTCCTATCAGTTTCTTTTCGGTGAGATGGTACCATCTTCCGCCGGAAAATGCAAGGCGGGGAGAGAGGACGGAAAAAATTTTGCTTTTCCCTCTATGCAAACGGGAAAAAATAAGGTAAAATACTCCCAAGTATCACATACGGAGGAAGAACAATGGACGAACCGAAGTATAAACGGGTGCTGCTGAAGATCAGCGGCGAGGCACTGGCGGGCGAGAAGCACTTCGGCCTGGACTTTCAGGTGCTGGGTCAGGTGGCGGACGTCATCAAGGAGTGCGTGAACATGGGCGTGCAGATCGGCGTTGTCATCGGCGGCGGCAACTTCTGGCGGGGCGTGAAGAACGGCGAGGGTCACATCGAGCGCACCCGTGCCGACCACATGGGGATGCTGGCCACGGCCATGAACTGCATGGCACTGGCGGACGTACTGGAACAGAAGGGTGTGGACGTCCGGCTCCAGACGGCACTGGAGATCCGTGAGGTGGCGGAGCCCTATATCCGGGCCAGAGCCGTCCGGCATCTGGAAAAGGGCCGGGTGGTGCTGTTTGGCTGCGGTGTGGGATGCCCCTTCTTCTCCACCGATACGGCGGCGGTGCTGCGGGCGGCGGAGATCAACGCCGACGTGATCCTGCTGGCCAAGAACATCGACGGCGTGTACGACTGCGACCCGGCCAAGAACGCCGACGCCGTGAAGTTCGACGCCATCACCTATGACGAGGTGCTCAAGCGTCATCTGGCGGTGATGGATTCCACCGCCACCAGCCTGTCCATGGACAACCACATCCCGGTGCTGGTGTTTGCACTGAAAGACCCGTATAATATCGTGCGTGTGCTGCGGGGCGAAAAAATCGGAACGATCGTGAAGGAGGCATAACCATGCTGAAGGAACACTACAAGGTATACGAGGAAAAGATGAAGAAGAGCGTGGAGGCAGTGGAGCGTGACTTCGGAGCCGTGCGGGCCGGACGGGCCAACGCATCCGTCCTCAACCGCATTCAGGTGGACTATTACGGCACCCCCACCCCCATCCAGCAGATCGCTGCGGTGGCGTCCCCCGATCCCCGGACGCTGCTCATCACCCCTTGGGATGCCTCGGCCCTGAAGGGCATTGAGAAGGCCATTCAGGAGTCCGATCTGGGCATCAATCCCCAGAATGACGGCAAGTCCATCCGGCTGGCCTTCCCCCAGCTGACGGAGGAGCGCCGCAAGGATCTGGTCAAGCAGATCCGCAAGTACAACGAGGGCGGCAAGGTGGCCATCCGCAACATCCGCCGGGATGCGCTGGAGGCGTTCAAGAAGATGCAGAAGGCCTCCGAGATCACCGAGGACGAGCTGAAGATTGCTGAGAAGGACCTGCAGAAGATGACCGACGACCACTGCAAGGAGCTGGATAAGCTGCTGGATACCAAAGAAAAGGAACTCATGTCTGTCTGATGGGCCTGTTTTCCAAAAAGAAGCATCATACGGCGGGGCAGGTGGATGAAAACCGCCTTCCCCGCCATATCGCTGTTATCATGGACGGCAACGGGAGATGGGCCAAGCGTCGGGGCCTGCCCCGCACCGCCGGACATAAGGTGGGGGCGGAGGTGTTCCGCAAGATCGCTACCTACTGCAAGGAGCTGGGAGTGGAGTACCTGACGGTATACGCATTCTCCACGGAGAACTGGAAGCGCCCGGCGGACGAGGTCAACACCATCATGGGCCTTCTGAAGCAGTATATGCTGGAGGCCATCGACTCCATGGAGCGGGATCAGATCCGGCTGCGGTTTCTGGGGGACCTGAGCGCCCTTTCGCCGGAGCTGCAGGAGCTGGCCCGGCGCACCAACGAGATATCCTCCCACATTCATGGCTTTCAGGCCAACGTCTGCCTGAACTACGGCGGCCGGGATGAGCTGCTGCGGGCGGCCCGGCACTTTGCCGCCGACTGTGTGGAGGGCCGCTGCCGCCCGGAGGAGCTGGATGAGGAACGATTCTCCGGCTACCTGTTTACGGACGGTCTCCCGGATCCGGAGCTCATCATCCGCACCAGCGGAGAGGAGCGGCTGTCGGGCTTTCTGCTGTGGCAGTGCGCCTATTCGGAGCTGTATTTCTGCGATACCCTGTGGCCGGACTTCGGGCCGGAGGATATGGACCGGGCCATCGTGGCGTATCAGCAGCGTGACCGCCGGTTCGGCGGGATAAAATAAAGAGGAAAGCATATGAAACAGAGAATTATCGTGGCGGTGATCGGCATCCCGCTGCTGCTGGCCATCCTGTGCGTGGCACCGGACTGGGCCACGGCGGCGCTGTTGGCAGCGCTGAGCGTGGTGGGTACCCATGAGCTGCTGGCGGCTGTGTGCGGGCCGGAAAAGACCCGGCGCTGGACGGCGCTGCCGGCGGTGATGGGCATATTAGTGGTGCTGCATTTTTACGGTGCGGGCCATGGGTGGCAGCTGCCGCTGGGCATCGTGGACGGGCTGCTGCTGGTGGGCGTGATAGCGCTGCCGGCGGCGGGCGTGCTGACCTACGGCAAGCCCCACGCCCTGACCCTGCTGGATGTGTGCGTCATGGCGCTGGCGGGGCTGGCCATCCCAGCCTCCTTCAGCTGCCTGCTGCTGCTGCGGCTGCTGCCCTACGGCGGCGGACTGGTGTTGGTGCCGCTGGTGGCGGCCTTCTGCAGCGACTCGGCGGCCCTGTTTACCGGTATGGCCTGCGGCAAGCACAAGCTGTCGCCGCTGGTAAGCCCCCACAAGACTGTGGAGGGCGCCGTGGGCGGCCTTGTCGGCGGCGTGCTGGGCATGGTGATCTTCCGGATCATCTTTTACCTCTGTACTCTGCAGCCCCTGCACATCGGCGGCTGCATCCTCATGGGTCTGGTGGGCGCTCTCATGGGCCAGCTGGGCGACCTGAGCTTTTCGGCCATCAAGCGCCAGTACGGCATCAAGGACTATGGGCGGCTGCTGCCGGGTCACGGCGGCGTGCTGGACCGGTTCGACAGTGTGCTGTTTGCTGCGCCGGTGCTGTGGCTCATGACCTGCTGGGTCATCGGCCTGTAACCCTGTAACAAGGAGAAACGATTATGACAAAGACTGTTGCGGTCTTGGGCTCCACCGGCTCCATCGGGCGGCAGACGCTGCAGGTGGTGCAGGAGTTGGGACTGACGGTGGCGGCGCTGACAGCCAACCGCCAGGTGGATCTGCTGGAGCAGCAGGCCCGCCAGTTCCATCCGAAGCTGGCGGTGCTGTATGACCGGGCGGCGGCGGGAGAGCTGCGGCTGCGGCTGTCCGACACGGATATCCGGGTGGCGGAGGGGCCGGAGGGGCTTCTGGAGGCGGCGACGCTGCCGGAGGCGGACACGGTGGTCACCGCCGTCATGGGCAGCGTTGGACTGGCACCCACGCTGGCGGCTATCCGGGAGAAAAAGCGCATCGCTCTGGCCAATAAGGAGACGCTGGTGTGCGCCGGCGAGCTGGTGATGGCGGAGGCGGAGCGCTGCGGCGCCGAGATCGTGCCGGTGGATTCGGAGCACTCGGCCATTTTCCAGAGCCTGCAGGGCTGCCGGGATCGCCGGGAGGTAAAGCGTCTGCTGCTGACCTGCTCCGGCGGGCCGTTTTTCGGCCTGAGCCATGAGGAACTGGAGCATAAGACCCCGGCGGACGCTCTGAAGCACCCTAACTGGAGCATGGGGGCCAAGATCACCATCGACTCGGCCACCCTCATGAACAAGGGACTGGAGATCATCGAGGCCATGCGGCTGTACCGGCTGCCGGTGGAGCAGGTGGAGGCGGTGATCCACCGCCAGAGCATCGTCCATTCGCTGGTGGAGTACCGGGACGGAGCCATGATCGCCCAGCTGGGAACGGCGGATATGAAGCTGCCGATCCGTTACGCCTTCACATGGCCCTACCGGGCCGAGACACCGGATCGGACGCTGGATCTGCTGTCCTGCGGGCCGCTGACCTTTCAGGCCCCGGATACGGAGGCATTTCCCTGTTTGGCCATCGCCCGCCGGTGCGCCCGGACGGGCGGCACTGCCTGCGCCATCATGAACGGTGCCAATGAGGAGGCCGTGGGCCTGTTCCTGCGGCAGGAGATCGGCTTCAACGACATCGCCCGGCGGGTGGAGGACGCCCTGTGCTGGGTGGAGGTGAAATATACGCCCTCTCTGGAGGATATACTGGAGGCAGACAGACTGGCCCGTGCCGCTGTACTGAACCGGTAGGAGGAACCATGATCTATATTATTGCTGCGATCCTGATTTTCGGCGTACTCATCGCCGTACACGAGCTGGGCCATTTTCTGGCGGCCAAGGCCTGCGGTGTGCGGGTCAACGAATTTTCCATCGGTATGGGCCCCACCATCCTGCACAAGACCAAGGGGGATACCACCTACTCTCTGCGGCTGCTGCCCATCGGCGGCTTTTGCGCCATGGAGGGCGAGGAGGAGGACTCCAACGACCCCACGGCCCTGAATAACCAGAGCTTCTGGAAAAAACTCATCATTTTTGCCGCCGGGGCCTTTATGAACTTTCTGACGGGCCTGATCATCATCGTCGCCCTGTACGCCGGGGCCAAGGCATTTTACGTCCCGGTCATCACGGACTTTGCCGACGGCTGCCCCCTCCAGAGCGAGAGCGGCCTGCAGGTGGGGGACCGTCTGGTGAGCATCGACGGGGAGCGGGTGTATGTTTACAGTGACGTGAGTCTGCTGCTGGGCCGCAACAAGACCGGTGTATTCGACCTGAAGGTCAAGCGTGACGGTCAGACCGTGACCCTGAAGGACTTCCCCATGGAGCGGGCGGAGTACACCGACCAGCAGGGCCAGACCTACACGGGCTTCGGCCTGATGTTCGGGGCGGAGGAGGCCACCGTAGGCAGCCGCCTCCGGTACAGCTGGAACAACGCCGTGGACTTCGTGCGGATCGTGCGCCTGTCCCTGCAGATGCTGGTGACCGGTGAGGCGGGCCTCAAGGACGTCAGCGGCCCGGTGGGCATCGTCTCCACCATCACGGACGTGGGCGAACAGGCGGAGAGCGCCTCGGCGGCGGTGGAGAACATCGCCTATCTGGCGGCGCTGTTGGCGGTGAATCTGGCGGTGATGAACCTGCTGCCCCTGCCGGCGCTGGACGGCGGAAAGATCTTCTTTCTGGTGGTCAACGCCCTGTGTATGCTGACTATCCGCAAGAAAATTCCGGAAAAATTCGAGAGCTACGTCCATCTGGCCGGCTTCGCGCTGCTGATGCTGCTGATGCTGGTCATCACCTTTCAGGACGTGTGGAAGCTGTTTCAGTAAGAGAGAAAGAGCACACGGGACGGGGAGCGGCTTCCCGTCCCTGTGGTGCGTTTTTGCCCCATGGAGGGGGATAAACTGAGGAGGAATCAGCCATGAGCAAGCAAATTCATGTGGGCAGCGTCCCGGTAGGCGGCGGGGCGGACATCGCCATCCAGTCCATGTGCAACACCCGGACGGAGGATGTGGCCGCCACCGTGGCCCAGATCCTCCGGCTGGAGGAGGCGGGGTGCGATATCATCCGGGTGGCGGTGCCGGATATGGCGGCGGCGCAGGCCGTGGGTCGCATCCGCCGGGCCATCCACATCCCGCTGGTGGCGGATATCCACTTCGACTACAAACTGGCGCTGGAGTGCGTGCGGCAGGGCATCGATAAGATCCGCATCAACCCCGGCAACATCGGCTCACAGGAGAAGGTGCGGGCCGTGGCGGACGCCTGCCGCAGCGAGGGCATCCCCATCCGCATCGGTGTCAACGGCGGCTCACTGGAGCGGGAACTGCTGCAAAAATACGGCGGCGTCACCCCGGAGGCGCTGGTGGAGAGTGCCATGGGCCATGTCCGCCTGCTGAACGACTGCAATTTCGACGACATCTGCATCTCCGTGAAGTGCTCCCGTGTGCCGGTGAACATGGCGGCCTATCAGCTGCTGCACCGGCAGACGGACTACCCCCTGCATTTAGGGGTCACGGAGGCGGGTACGCCCCGGATGGGAGTGCTGAAATCCGCCATCGGCATCGGCGGCCTGCTGTGTCAGGGCATTGGTGACACCATTCGGGTGAGTCTCACTGCCGACCCGGTGGAGGAGGTGTGTGCGGCCAAGGATATCCTCTCTGCCGCCGGACTGCGGCAAACGGGGCCGAACCTCATCTCCTGCCCCACCTGCGGCCGCACAAAATACGACATGATCCCCATTGCGCGGGAGGTAGAGCGCCGGTTGGAGGGCTGCACCAAGCCCATCACCGTGGCGGTGATGGGGTGCGTGGTCAACGGGCCGGGGGAGGCCCGTGCGGCGGACGTGGGCATCGCCGGCGGCGACGGCGAGGGTCTGGTGTTCCGCAAGGGGGAGATCCTTTATAAGGTGCCGCAGGACAAGCTGGTGGACGCCTTGATGGACGAAATCGACCGACTATGACAGCAGGAGTGCGCTATGAGGGAACAGATCACATTTTTTGATTTTTTTGAAAGCTTCGTGCCGCCCAGAGAGCTGCGGCTGCTGTTCCACGATGCCGTGGTCACCGGTGGGTCACTGGATCGGAAGCAGCGGGCGCTGGAGTTGGACGTGGCCACCGGGGAGCGCATCCCGGAGGCAGCTCAGACGGCGCTGGAGCAGCTGCTGACCCGGCAGTACGGCCTGCACCGGCTGCATCTCACCATTCACGACCGAAAGGCGGAGAAGAAAAACGGCGGCACCGAGGTGCTGCTGGGCAAGGAGATCAAGGGCAAGCCCGTCTCCATGACGGAGCTGAACGTGAAAATGGGTACGGCCATCGTGGAGGGCAAGGTCTTTGCCGCCGAGTGCCGGGAGACCAAGCGCCCCGGTATGTGGATGCTGAGTTTCGACATGACGGACTATCAGAGCTCCGTCACCGTGCGCAAATATACCGAGGGGCAGGAGGCGCTGGCACTGCAGAACGCCATCGCCCCCGGTATGTGGCTGCGGGTGCAGGGGCAGCCGGAGCTGACCCGTGACGGCAAGGACATTCAGCTCAAGCCCTACCACATCATGAAGGTTCCCCATGAGGGCCGCAAGGACACGGCCCCGGAGAAGCGGGTGGAGCTGCACCTGCATACGAAGATGTCCAACATGGACGCCCTGACGGACACGGCCGCCGTCATCAAGCAGGCCATCTCCTGGGGACACCCCGCCATCGCCATCACCGACCACGGCGTAGCCCAGTCCTTCCCGGATGCATGGCACACCGCCAAGGGAAAGATCAAGATCCTCTACGGCGTGGAGGGGTATTATGTCAACAACCTCGACGACCGCATCGCCATCCACGGTCCGCAGGATCAGAATTTTGCCGACGAGATCGTGTGCTTCGACATCGAGACCACGGGCCTGAAGGTGGAGCGGGAGGCCATCACGGAGATCGGCGCCGTGGTGCTGCGCAACGGCGAGGTGGCGGAGCGGTTTCAGACCTTCGTCAACCCCAACCGCCGCCTGACGCCGGAGATCGTGGGCCTGACGGGCATCACGGATGCCATGCTGGCCGACGCTCCCCAGCTGAAGGAGGCCCTGACGAGTTTTCTGGAGTTTGTGGGGGATCGCCCGCTGGCGGCCCACAACGCCGAATTTGACATCAGCTTCATCCGGGCCGGGTGCCGGAAGGTGGGCCTTCCCTTCGATCCCACCTATGTGGACTCCCTGATCCTGGCACAGAATCTGCTGCCGGAGCTGCACAAGTATAAGCTGGATATCGTGGCGGAGCATCTGGATCTGCCCGCCTTCAACCACCACCGGGCTTCGGACGATGCGGCCATGGTGGCCTATATGCTGATCCCCTTCTTCGAGAAGATGGAGCGGGAGCAGGGCATCCACCGCCTGCAGGAGATCAACGGGGAGATGCTGAAGCTGCGGCCTCAGGGCAGCAAGACCAGCCGCTTTCCCAAGCACATCATCATTCTGGCCAAGAACAAGCTGGGCCTCAAGCACCTGTATCAGCTGATCTCCGCTTCCAACCTGAAATACTTCAAGCGGGTGCCCATCATCCCCAAGACGGAGCTCATTACCCACCGGGAGGGGCTGATCATCGGCTCGGCCTGCGAGGCGGGCGAGCTGTTCCGGGCGGTGACGGATCACAAGGATTGGGCGGAGCTCAAGCGCATTGCCTCCTTCTACGACTATCTGGAGATACAGCCCATTTGCAACAATCTCTTCATGCTGCGAAACGGCGACGTGCAGTCGGAGGAGGAGCTGCGGGAGTATAACCGCACCATCGTCCGGCTGGGGGAGGAGCTGGGGAAGCCCGTCTGCGCCACCGGCGACGTGCATTTTCAGGAGCCGGAGGACGAGATCTATCGCCATGTGCTGCTGGCCAGCAAGAAGTTCCCCGATGCCGATGCGCCGCTGCCCATCTACTTCAAGACCACCGACGAGATGCTGGAGGAGTTCTCTTATTTGGGGGAGGACAAGGCATATGAGGTGGTGGTGACCAATCCCCGCCATATTGCGGATCTGGTGGAGGAGATCGAGCTGCTGCCGCCGGGCCAGCTGTTCCCGCCGAGGCTGGAAAACTCCGAGGAGGACCTGAACCGTCTGGTGTGGGACAAGTGCCACGAGCTGTACGGCGACCAGCCGCCCCAGCTGATCGTGGACCGCCTGAACGTGGAGCTGGGCAGTATTCTGGGCAAGTACGACGTGGTGTATATGTCGGCACAGAAGCTGGTGCAGCGGAGCTTGGAAAACGGCTATCTGGTAGGCTCACGAGGCTCTGTGGGCTCGTCGCTGGTGGCCTATATGTCGGGCATCACCGAGGTCAACTCCCTGCCGCCCCACTACCGCTGCCCCAAGTGCCGCCATTCGGAGTTCATCACCGACGGCAGCTTCGGCTGCGGCGCCGATATGCCGGATAAGGTCTGCCCCGTCTGCGGGGAGCAGTACGTCAAGGACGGCTTCGACATCCCCTTTGAGACGTTCCTTGGCTACGGCGGCGGCAAGGTGCCGGATATCGACCTGAACTTTTCCGGGGAATATCAGGCCAGAGCCCACCGCCACGCCGTGGAGATGTTCGGTGAGACGCAGGTGTTCCGGGCCGGTACCATCGGCACCCTGAAGGACAAGACGGTGTACCCCTTTGTCAAGCACTATCTGGAGGAGAACGGCCGGGAGGTGTCCCGTGCCGAGGAGAACCGCCTCATTCAGGGCTGCGTGGGGGTGCGGCGCACCACGGGCCAGCATCCCGGCGGTCTGGTGGTGGTGCCGGATGACATGGATGTGGAGGATTTCACCGCCGTGCAGCACCCGGCGGATGCCGAGGACGCCGATACCATCACCACCCATTTTGAATACCACTGCATGGAGGATAACCTCCTGAAGCTGGATATGCTGGGTCACGATGACCCCACCATGATCCGGATGCTGGAGGATCTTACCGGCGTCAACGCCCGCCAGATCCCGCTGGACGATCCGGACACCATGAGCATTTTTGTTTCCTCCAAGGTGCTGGGCTTTGAAAACGACGAGTTGCTGGGCCCCACCGGCGCCGTGGCCATCCCGGAGTTCAACACCCGCTTCACCCGTGGGATGCTGATGGACACCCTGCCCAAGGATTTCAATACGCTGGTGCGCCTGTCCGGCTTTTCCCACGGCACGGATGTGTGGCTGGGCAACGCACGGGAGCTGATCGTCAGCGGTACCGCCTCCGTTCTGGAGACGGTGGGCTGCCGTGACGATATCATGCTGTATCTGATCTCCATGGGGCTGGACCCCAAAATGAGCTTCAAGATCATGGAGGCCGTCCGTAAGGGCAAGGTGAAAAAGGGCGGCTTTCAGGAGGGCTGGGTGGAGGCCATGCAGGAGCATAACGTCCCCCAGTGGTATATCGACTCGCTGGCCAAGATCGGCTATCTGTTCCCCAAGGCCCACGCCGTGGCCTACGTCATGATGGCCTTCCGCATCGCATGGTTCAAGGTCCACCGGCCGCTGGCCTTCTATGCCACCTTCTTCACCGTCCGGGCCAAGGCCTTCGACGCCGAGTACTGCTGCGCCGGTATCGACGCCGTGAAACAGAAGATCCGGGAGATCGAGAACAACAAGGATGCCACCGCTGTGGAGAAGAACCTGATGGTGACGCTGGAGGTGTGCTACGAGTTCTATCTGCGCGGCTTCCACTTTGATACCATCAGCATCTACGACTCCGACGCCACCGCCTTCAGGATCACGGAGAACGGCCTGTTGCCGCCCTTCATCTCCGTTCGGGGACTGGGCGAGTCGGCGGCTCTGGACACCGTGGAAAAGCGCAAGGGAAAGCGCTTCATCTCGGTGGAGGAGTTCTCCACCTGCTGCAACAAGCTCTCCAAGACCCATATCGAGCAGCTGAAGGCGCTGGGCTCCTTCGCAGGTATGGCGGATACCAGCCAGATCACCCTGTTCTGATATGGTGCGGTATATTCAGATCACGCAGGTGCCGCCCCAGCGGATGGCCCTGTGGCGCAGCTGGCTGTCCCCTCAGCGGCGGAAGCGAGCCGAAAGGATGCCGGACGACCGGGAGACGGTCTGCGGCGAGGGACTGGCCCGTGAGCTGCTGGCGGCGGCGCTGCACTGCCCGCCGGAGGAGGCACCCCTACGATACGACGCACAGGGAAAGCCCCTGACGGACGGCCTGTATCTCAGCATCAGCCACAGCCGTGGGCTGGCGGCCTGCGCCGTGGCGGATCGCCCGGTGGGGCTGGATGTGGAGCTGGTGCGGCCTGCGCCCCGGCGGGTATGGGAGCATCTTTCCCCGGAGGAGCGATCCCATGCCGCCGACGATGCGGCGTTCTTCCGGCTGTGGACCGCCAAGGAGGCGCTGCTGAAGTGCCGGGGCGGTCGGTTGGGGCAGCTGCGGGAGCCGGCGTCCTTCCTGACACCGGAGGGCTTCGCCCTGCCGGGCTATGCCTTCTTCCCGGTGCAGCTGCCGGAGGGCTGGACAGGCACCCTGTGTCTGGCGGAAAAACGGACATAGGACCGGCCCGGTGCAGCATAGGCTGGTTCCGAGGTGGAACAGCATGATGGAACGATTTTCGCACCTGCGGCGCAAGGAGGTCATCAATATCTGCGACGGGCGGCGACTGGGCTTCGTGGGGGATCTGGAGCTGAAGGTCCCGGAGGGGGAGGTCAAGGCCCTCATCGTGTTCGGCCCCTGCCGCTTCTTCGGCCTGTTCGGCAGGGGGGAGGATTTCTACGTCCCATGGGACTGCGTGCAGCGGTTCGGGGACGACATCATCCTCATCGACAAGCCCTTCCAGCGGCGGGAGGAGGACAAAAAGCGCCGCCGCTGGGGCTGAGCCGGGACAATACGGCGAAAAAACCGCTGATTTTCCGGGAAAGCCGCAAAAAATCCCTTGCAAACAGCTATAGACTGTGGTATGATATTTCAGCATTCCGCACAGGGGCGGACTTCCGGTCGGTGCCGCAAGGTTGGCCGGGGGGAGGAAGCCTCTGGAGGTAAGAAACTA
>OFMT01000619.1_pt1 | contig 31220 bp, 20 predicted proteins | sample 1541891 | NCBI WGS metagenome assembly OFMT01 (sample SAMN04209230, study PRJEB22552) | human gut metagenome | biome: gut; material: feces | host: Homo sapiens | place: USA: Oklahoma | reverse complement strand
AGAAGGTCTTGTCGCCAGCTTTGTTGCCTTCATCCTTGAAGCCGTTATGTGCAACACCGGTCCATACGGAATCTGCGGTTGCCAGGCCCAGGTTTACTTTAGTGTAAAGCTCAGGCTCATTAGCATTCATTGCACCGGTAGATGCGCCTACGTTGCCCTTCAGTACCAGCTTGTTGTCTCTTGCACTGATTGCATCATAGTTTGCATCAAGGTTAACGTTCATGCTGGTGGTACCGGATTCTGCCATCATTGCATAGTAGGTATGCTTATTATCCTTGTTGATTTCGATATTGCCGCCGCCGTTAATCGTCAGCTTAGCATGGCCGCCGTTAGCAAACAGGCAGTTGCCGTCAATCTTAGCGTTTACATCACCGTTGATAGTAACCTTCGGTCCCATCTGCACAGAGTAGTTGCTGCCGCTGTATACCAAGGAACAGCCATAGTAACCATAAGCACCCTTCTCAGAGGTCAGGCCCCATTCACTGTTTTCGTCACCCATAGCGGTTACGTTACCGTTAAAGGTTACTTCGGAGTTGCCTGCTGCGTACAGACCTAAAGCATAGTTAATGCCCTTAACATTCATTTCGGTGTCGCCATTAATGGTCAGCTTCATCGGCTTATCCTTGTTCTGCTGGCCCTGGCCGCCTACGTTGATAGCCTCAACACGACCTTTAGTGCTGTGAGCATTGAGCACCAGCTTGTCAGCAGTAATAGTTACACCGTCAGTGCTGTTGGCACCGATTGCATGAATGGTAGAGTTGTCGGTTACATTGGTGTTGAAGGTCAAGGTTTTGCCCTTGGCATCAATAGTTGTAGCCTGGTTCATATCAGCACCATGTGCATTAGTTGTGGTGATGCTGCTGTTTTGAGTGAACTGATACAGGCCCTCTTCTTTGATTACGCCAGCCTTATAGTATTCCTTATCCTTAGCCTTCACACCAGTTAGAGTTGTGGTAAACTCATTCTTAATCTGGTGGTCAGGTGCCGGAAGATCAGGTCTGATGCTGTCTTCATCCTTCAGGCTGCCTTTGCCGTCCTTCTTGGAGAATGCCATGTCGCCAGTGTACATTGCTGCAGAAGAAGACGTCAGGCCATCGGCAATCTTCACATAACCGGTCAGGTTGTTTTCGTCTTTAGTGAAGTTGCTGTAGGTCAGCTTGCCTGCCAGGCTGTTCAGTACGTTAACAATGCTGTCAGCGGAGCTCATGTTGACGCCGCTGTTATCGGTAATCAGGGATACTACAGAATCCTTTTCAGCATGCTTGATAATGGTATCGCCAGCCTTATAGTCGCCTGCTGCTTCGCCGTTACCGGTATGTGCATAGTAGATATTGGTGTTGCCGCTGTAATTTTCGATGGTAATTTTCTTGGTATCGTTTTGGAAGATGTTGCCTGCATGTGCTGCATCGCTGCCGCCAGTAAAGTTGGTTACATGGCTGCCGGTAAAGCCGTCCGGAACCTCTTTGCCGTTCTTCTCGTTAGTCCAGGTTGCACCATCTGTCAGCCACAGATTAAAGGTACCATAGCTGGTTGAGTCATCACCGGAAGTAACTTCGTAAAGGCTGCGGCCATTCCAACTGCTGTCTTTGCCCTGCAATGCCAGATTAACGGTAGAAGAAGTAGAAGTTGTTTCATCCTCCCAATAATCATAGGTTTCTGCAGACTTGGTGTAGACATCGCCATCAATCTTGACAATACCTGCACCTGCCTTGCCATCCTGAACATTGACGTTAATAATGCCATTATCGTCAGACTTCAGCGCAATGTAATTAGCTGCTTTGCTATCCTTTTGAATATCCAGATTGCCGTTCATGGTAACAGTACCGCCGCTACCACTGTAAATACCATTGCTTTCTGTCTGCGCAGAGGTAGAAATAGTGGTGTCTGCATCAATGGTAATCTTACCGCCTGTTGCATAAATACCCTGGGCCCTGAAGCCGGTGGTATCAGTGCTGAGCTTCAGGCTGTCAGCTTTAATAGTAATATCCTTGAACTTTCCATAGCTGAGGCCGGTAGCTACCGCACGTGCAACATTGCTGCCCTTCAAAACATGGTAGGATACGTCCAAATTCTTTCCGTCGGCATTAATCGTAATCGGTCCGCCACTGGATTCAATAGCACTCAGGTTGGAGCTGTAATCGCCCTTAGTTACATTAATAACTGTATCCTTAGTGAAGTTGTAAATGCCCTTTTCAGTTTCGATGCCCAGATTTACATACTTCTTATCAAGACTACCGGTGATTGGATCAGTAATAACAGAATCGTCTGCTACAGTATATTCATAGAAGCCCTGACCAGGTGTCTTGGTGCCGGTTGCATCGGTTGAGAAGCTGATATCGCCGGTCTTCAAAGCTGCGGAAGAAGCAGTTAAGCCGGAAGCAATCTTGACAGTACCTGCCAGTTTGCCATCATTAGCAGTGTAGAAGAGCTTCTGTGCCAGCTGGTTAAGAACTTCATTAACTGTATTCTGGTCTTCTGCCTTATCATAGGCGTTAAAGCCTTTAGTGATGCCCTGGTTGTCAGTGATAAGCGTAATATTGGAGCCGGTATTAGCCTGACCGATGGTAAAGCTGCCGCCAAGAATATTGGTCGGATTATCAGCATCATGGTTATAAATAACAGTGGTATTGCCGCTATAATCACCTACACTGATATCGCCCGCATCACTTGCCACAAAGATGCTGCCTTTGTTACCGGAGAAGGAAGCAAGCTTGCTGGCACCATTTACATTCCAGATAGAGTTATCCAGCTTCAGGTGCATAGCATTACCGTTGCTGTAGCCGGTCCAGGTTGCATTATCCAGATTAGCGTTTACGGTGTTGCCGGAAAGGTTATTGCCGGTCCAGGTTGCGCCATTGCCCATGTAAAGGTTAACGATACCTGCACTGCTGCCGTTAGCATTGCTTACATTGCCCTTCCAGAAGGAATCCTTAGTATTCAGGCCAACGCTTACATCTGCACTTGCACCGCCATTATCCATGCCGCCGCCGAGATAGATATTGCCTTCCATCTGTACATTATTGTTGCCTGCACCTATAATAGCGCCTTCAGCATCCTTCTTGACATTCACATTAACCTGTCCGCGGTTCTTGGAAACGAATTCACCATAAGCACGGATAGCATATTCTGCTCCGTTGATAGCCTTGATGACGCCACCGCCAACCTCAACCTTGGAGGCAACTGCGCTGATTGCTTCGTTGGCACCGGAAGCATTGCTCTTATCAGCCACAATATCAACGAGACCATCAACAGTGATAGTGGACATAACGCCGCCAACACCGTTCATGCTCTTGATAACTGCAGCATTTGCAGGAGCAGTGCTGTTAGCACGCAATGTAAGCACATTATCAGCACCGGCATTGTGAATATTAATCGTACCGCCGGCATTAACGAACAGTGCACCTGTCTGACCGTTCCTGGTGCTTGTTGCACTGACAGACATTGCACCGGCATTATTGATGTTGACTACACCCTTGCCGATAGCTGCGATACCGGTTGTATGCGTATCGGTTGTTGTATCTACATTCAGCTTGTTGCCATTCATATCAATGGTAACATTATGGTTTTCGTCAGAGCCAGAAATAGCTGCGCCAATCTGCGGAACATACGCACCACCTGCAATCAGATGCTTTTCAGGTGTGATAGTTGTGCTGTCTGCAGTAAATACATAGGTTCCATCGTCCTTCAGTACGCCTTTTTCTATGTAAACCGTATCAGCAGCTGCATCACCGGTAATTGCCGTAGTAAATTCTTTAGTTATCTGGCTGCCAGGCTTGCTGGTCTTATAAGCATAGTAGCCCTGGCCAGGTGTAAAGGTGCCTGTATCTTCAGTAGAGAAAGAAATATCGCCGGTCTTCAGTGCTGCGGAAGAAGCTGTCAGGCCTTCAGCAATCTTCACTACGCCAGCCAGATGACCATCAGTATAGTTCTTGTAGAACAGCTTGCCTGCCAAGCTGTTCAGTACGTTGGCTACTTTATCCTTAGCATCAGCGGAATCGCCATCTGCAAAGCCGGAGGTAATGCCCTTATTATCTGTAATAAAGGTGATAGCAGAGCCTTCTGCTGCATTGGTAATATTGAAGCTGCCGCCAATAATCTTGGTCGGATCAGCAGCATCATGATCATAGAAGACAGTGGTATGACCGCTATAATTTACAACAGAAATAGGATTCTTATCCTTTTGGTAAATCAGGCCTGCATTTGCTGCATCCTTGCCGCCATGCAGTGTTGCCAGCGTGCTGCCTGTCCATACAGGATTTTTGGACGCTATGGTCGTAGTTGTCACATGCGACTGCTGTTCGTTGGTCCAGGTTGCACCGTTTTGCAGATACAGGTTGAACTGGCCGATATCATGCATGGTATTGCCGCCGCTGCCATAGTCATCATTATACTGGTCATAAGCTGCAACGCCCTTCCAGAAAGAATCCTTATCGGTTAAAGCAACGTTGAGAATGCCTGCGTCATTCCAGTCAATCAGCTCACCGCCGCTGTATTCCACAACCTTCTTGCCATATTGGCCGGTTGCATACATATCACCGGTAATCTTGGTGGTCGTATTGCCTGCTGCGCCATCCTTCATGTTGATATCCAGCGTGCCTTTATCTACGCGGACTGCATAGAAATTATGCGATTTATCGCTGTCTTCGGCTGCAGTAATAGTGCCGCCGCCAACAGATACCTTGGTATTAGCGCCCACCAGCTTGATACCGCTGCCGCGTACACCGGAAATATCTACCTGACCGCTGACAGTTACAGTGGAGCTGTCACCGGTTACCAGAATACCGGAAGCACTCATGCCTTTGCCGCGTTCTCTAAGACCTTTGACATTGCTGATTGCCAGCGGACCGTCAATATTAATCTCACTCTGCTGGCCCTGGATATTAATGCCGGTTGCAGAATCACCCTTAGTAATAACCTCAGTAATTTCTACCGGGCCGGAAATATTCAGGTGCGCATTGCCTAGGGCGTAAATGCCATGAGAGGCTCTGGTATCCGTATTGGTTGCTCTAATTGAAAGCTTTTGGTCAGCAGACGGGTTAACAACCTTGATATAGGTATTAGCGCCTGCGTAAATAGCTGCTGCCTGTCCGCTCGATTGAGCAGCATTCAAAGCCAGGCCCTTGCCAGACATTTTTACAGTCATCGGGCTGGACGGATCAGTTGATTCGCCTGCGTAAATAGCGCTGGCAAAATTACTAGTGACATTCGATTCGGTTACAGCAACATGTGCTACGCCATTCTCATCAAGCTCACGACTTAGGCTGATATCTTCAGACTTGGTAATAGCACCTGTTTTATAATTAGGTTTCTCCTGTTCAGGAGTATAATCATAGAAGCCCTGGCCTGCTGTTTTTGTTCCGTTGCTGCCATCAGAGAAGGTAACATCGCCAGAAGCTTTTACAGTAGCGCTTACACTAGATGCTGTCAAGCCATCAGCGATTTTAACTACGCCAGCAAGATTTGCATCTTTATAACCGGTGTAGAACAGCTTATTAGCCAGCTTGTTCAGTATTGCCTTAACATTATTCTTTTCTGCAGCAGTATCGCTAGCATCAAAGCCGCCAGTAATGCCCTGGCTATCAGTTACCAAAGTAATCTTCGAGCCGGCAGCCGCTGTCTTGACAGTGAAGTCGCCACCATTGATGGTAAGCGGATTTTCAGCATCATGCCCATAAACAACAGTTGTGTCACCGCTGTAATTATATACGGTAATACCCTTGTCAGAATTTTGATAGATTACACCAGAGCCTTCCAGCTTAGAAACATTGCTTCTGTCAGTTTTTTTCAGCGTATCGGTAGAGAGACCAGTTACATGATTCCATACAGAACCTTCTGCCATTGTCAGATTAAACTGTCCGGCCGGGGCATTATATGTACTGCTAGAAGTATTGCTTACTGCGCCTGTCCATTGAGAACCCTTGGTCATGTTGACATTGATAACAGAAGCTTTATTGTCAGTTACCTTCATGTCACCGGTAACGTCCAGAATTCCGGCAGTAATGCCTTCTCCTGTATTCAGGTTAATGGTACCCTTGTTGGCCTGCAAAGCATAATATTGGCTATAATCCGTACCGTTAGACATATCGGCAGCTTTAATAGTTGCACCGGCAGTAGATATAGTTGAAGTATTCAATGCACGGATTGCACTGCCCAATACGTTTTCAATATTAAGATTGCCTTTAACAGTTATATTAATAGGCGCATCTGCACTTGAAGAGCTGTCTGCATAAATACCGGCAGTGTTCGCTCCAACCTTATTGCCGGTCAGAACATTCTTGATGGTCAAATCTTTTTCGAATACAACATTGCCTTTAGTATTTACATAAACACCATAAGCACGCTGTTTAGAATTAGATTTAACTCCATCTATCTCAACATTAGTGTCTGCAGTAAAACTACCACCTTCGCTTACACGAATGCCATAGACATAGTTTGCTACAGTATCAGCATTGCCATCAGCACCGAGACCGGCAGAAACCTTCAGGACGCCATTGCCCTTGGAATCCTTAATTTCCATGCTCTTGTCTGCATCAACGTAAACTGTAGACAAATATTTCTTTGCATCACCGCTGGTGTTAAGCTTTAAGGTGTGCCCTTGTAAATCAACAACAAGCGGGCTTACTGAGTCGCCTGCTACATACATAGCGCTGGGCGCGCTAGCAGCTACACTATCCTGAGCTTCGGTAACATTAATAGAAACTACACCGTTGACATCGCCAACACGTGTTTCATCAATGTTTTCGGATTTTACAATAGGACCGGTTTCATAAGGTTTATCATCCTTCGCCGGAGTATACTCATAGAAGCCCTGGCCACCCTCGGCAAAGGTAATGTTACCAGTCTTCATCGTAGCAGAAGAAGCCGTCAAACCTTCAGCAATGGATACGCTGCCTTTAAGGTTGCTGTCCCCGGCCATATACCACAGCTTGTGCGCCAGGGAGTTCAGCACTTCACTGACATTGTTTTTATCTGCAGCAGCATCACCTTCAGCAAAGCCTTTAGTAATACCGTTGTTGCCGGTGTAAAGCATCATCTCGGTGCCGGTCTTGGCATTAAGAACCTTAACATCGCCACCGATAATTGTGCCCGGAGTAGCATCAGCATGCTCGTACCAAACCTTGGTAACGCCTTCAGCCTCAGCAATCTGAATCGGATCGCTGTCATTTACTCTGATGATGCCGGCAGATGCGCTGTCTTTACCGCCAACAAGACGGCTCAGATGTGACATACCATCATAGTTGCCGTAGCTTGGCTGGCTGTATTGCGGCATATGGCTGTAATCCAGACCATCCTTACGGGAAGCATTTTCATAAATCCATTGTGCACCATTCTGCAGCCACAGATTTACTTCACCGGAGTGGTCAGCATAAACTGGAGTAGCATCCGGATCATACTTATAGCTGTTTTTATCATTAGGATTTGTCTGTACCAGGCTCTTGGTCATATTGGCATTGTCAATAATGCCCTTCCATGAGGAATCCGCTGTAGTCAAAGCAAGATTAATACGACTGTCCTGATAAACATCAGAGGTATGTGTATATTCGGAGCGCTTCATGGCCATAATGTTGCCGACAATTTCAACCTTGCCCTTTTGCGCTTCCATATTCTTTACATTAACATTAATTGTACCGCCGTAGCATGCCAGAGAATAGTAAGGCTCGATGAATTCACCAAAGCCTTCGACAGAATTTTTTTCTCTGTACGGAGTAATGATACGGGTAGAATCGCCTACCAGAGAAACGGTAGCCAGGTCATACGGATGTACACCTTCAGCGGCATTATATGCACCTACATTGACAGCAGTACCGCGTACAGCAACGTTTACGTCACCATTAACAGTAATATTGCCACGTGTATAGCCAACGCTGAAAGCACTGGGCTGCCAGCGTGCGCCGGTATAGTTGGCGTCATAGCCATCATCCATGCTGGTTGCACCGCCAGGACCTACATTACCATGCACATTTTTGGTAATAATGCCCCAGGGGCTGGAAGGATCATCCTTGCGCATTTTAACGTTACCGTTAATAACCAGATCAGCATTGTCAGCAACGGCAACACCCACAGAGGCATAGTCAGAGGTAGCAGTAATATCCAGATTACTGTTGACAGTAACCTTACCGCCGCTAGCTATAAAACCATTCACACCAGCATAGGGATTCCACTGGTTGTTGGACTGATAAATGTGAAGCGTACCTTTGCTACCATCTGCGCCTACGTTATTAAAGATGTAGCTGTATTTGTCACCCTGAGAGGCTGTAATACCATCGTCATTCTTTACCGTAAACGTGTGGTCCTGACCTTGGAAATCATAGGTAATAGTGTTAGTAGCTTTGTCGAGCTTTACCGTATTGCCATCGTCTCCGATGATATCAAGATCATCATCAACATAGCCGGTAAGCGGATCAGTATATTCTGCAGCAAAAACCGGCGCTATGAGAAAGCTCGATGCACTGGCCGCCAGAAGAATACCTGAAACAAGCGACTTCCATTTTTTACTTTTGAGTTTCGTTTGCATAACTTCAACTCCTTTGTGTATAAAACACTCATCAAAATAAATATAAAAACAAAAAAACTGCGCAAAAAGACAATTTATACAGCAAATGCCTCACAGAACATCGCTATACAAATCCATCTCTTCTCGCAGAATTTTTCTAATTGAAAATAATCAGTCTATTGCATTGCTATTTTGCAATTCGGTCGTAACTGATTATTGCTAGCACATATCTATATATTAGGTAAAAGCAACTTATAAACAAGCAGTTTCTGACCTAGGGGGTGTTATACAAATATCGCTAATTAGTATTTCTTTCCTATTTAATTCTAGCATATCGAAAATTTAATTGCAAGTAAACCGATATATTATTCCTTGTTTTTTTATTTTTTATGTTATTATCACTTTTAGCAGAAGAAATTATTTGCGGTCATATGTAAACAAAAAAAAACGCCGACGTCCGCAACCTTCCGGGTTACAGCGTCGGCATTTTCATTTACGCCTTACAGCGATTTTATTTTGCTTTCTTCAGGAATTTTTCATACATTGCATGGTCTTCAGCCATCATCTTATCAGCATCGGCACCGATAATGCAGGTCGGGTCGATACCCTGTTTCATGAAATAATCCTTGAATTCCTTGGATTCGCAAACCTTTTTAGCAGCAGCGCGCAGAGCTTCCAGCTTTTCTTTCGGAGTATCCTTAGGAGCAACCAGTGCTGCCCAAGCGCGAACAGTCATGTTGTGGCCCAGCTCTTTGAAGGTCGGAACATCAGGATAGATTACGCTGCGGGTGTCAGCCATAACAGCAAGAATCTTCAGGTTGCCTGCATCTACCTGGCTCTTGAATACAGACGGGTCAGCCAGAGTTGCATCGATGTGCTTGCCTGCCAAAGCTGCAGCAATGTCAGCGGATCCTTTCGGATACGGTACGTGCTTGAATTGTACGCCGAATTCTTCTTCAAAGGAAAGTGCGGCAATATGCCAGATAGCGCCGATACCGGAGTTACCCATCTTCACCTTGCCAGGGTTTGCCTTAGCGAAGGCTACGAATTCGTCTACACTGTTATAAGGAGCATCCTTCGGCACAATCAAAGCTGCCGGAGCTGCAATCGGAGCGCAGATAGCTGCGTAATCCTTATAGGTGTTTTTGCATTTGCCCTGATGCGGGAACATAGCCAGCTCAACGGTAACCATGCCCAGAGTATGGCCGTCGGGTTTAGCGTTAGCCAGCTCTACCATGCCGGTTACACCGCCGCCATCGGGTTTGTTTACGGGAACAAATTTGCTGCCCTTCAGCTCTTTTTCCATGAACTGAATCAGACCTCTGGCAGAGATATCGGTACCGCCGCCCGGAGCCTTAGGAATAATTACGGAAATATCTCCGTCTGCAGGATAAGCTGCTTTTTTGCTGTCGCCACCGCAGCCGGTAAGCATAACAGCCATGGTCAGCATAGCCATCAGCACAACTAAAATTTTCTTCATTGTCTTACATCTCCTTATATTTTAAATTTAAAGGGTAACAAGTTCATCCGCGCTCAATTTTACACAAGCAATATTGCAACGCTTATAGGTGTAAGTGATAATAATATTTTCCCCCTCAGCAATAATCGCCGGATAGGAAAATTCCGCAGGCTCCGTTTCCAGGTCAAACAGCTTTTGCCAGCTCGCACCATCATCTGTAGATTGGAACAGACTTAAGGGAGAACGCTGCCCCCAGTTGGCAGCAACAGGATTGCACACCAGATAGAGTACACCGCCGGCAGTCCGCACCAAGTCAAGACCGCTGTTATTGTTCTGCAGACTCAAAGCGTAGGCACTGCACCAGGTTTCGCCGTCATCCGCAGAATCGCTGCGATAGACAAAGCCCTCGCTGCTGCGCAGCAGCATATGCACGCTGCCGTCCGCACTCTGCCACAGGCTCGGCTGAATTACGCCGCGTCCGTAAAAGGACTGCTGGCTGACGGCAATATTACTGTCGGCAGTTTTTTCACCTGCCTGATATTGCAGGCCATCAATCTGTACAGCAGAAGATTTATGCCAGCTTGCGCCGTCATCGTCACTGATATCTGCAAAGGCCTTCCAGATATCATGTTCGGTAGAAGCACCGGCAAGAATACGTCCGCTCGCCAAGCGCAAAGGCTTGTTTCGTACAGGTCCGCGCCCTCCGCTCACATCACCGGGCACCAGCTCCTGCGGTCCGCTCCAGGTTTCGCCGTTATCCGTCGACTGCAACAGCCACGTCTGCCAATCGGCAATCTGCTGGCCCTGCTTGTAAAACAGCAGTAATCTGCCGTCCGCGCCCGCAAAAAGCACCGGATTCCAGTTCGCCGCCGCCCCGTTCACCAGCAGCTTCGGCTCACTCCAGCCTGCATTCGTGCGTCTGCTTAGGTAGATGCCCACATCGCTTTCGCCCTCATGCGTACCGCCAAACCAACAGCAAAGCAGGCTGCCGTCTGGCAGCGCCAATACTGTTGAAGCATGGCAGAAGGCCGTCGGCAAACAGCGCATAATCAATTCCTTTTGCATTATATCAATCACATCCAAAAAAGTCGCATAATTCTATAACATAAATATTGTAACACATATACAAAAAAGCGTAAACTATTTTCTTCACATTTCTGACAAATTTTGTCTGTCGACACGTTGCCTACTAAGCCAAGCGCTTTACAGAACGCAGACAGAAAAAACTGCGCAGGCTTTTTGCTTGCGCAGCTGCTTATTTATTCGACACACAGCTTTTCTACATTAGATATAGAGCAGCAATATTGTCATGATGTACAAGCCAAATTAGAGCATTCCCTTAAGCTCCCCCGATTAAAATGTAAGCCTCATCTGGTGCCAGACAGCATTGCCATGCGTAGATTTCTCGGACACACCCTCATCAGTAAAACCGAATTTAGCATAATAATGAACGAGCCTATCCTTGCAGGTCAGCACCAGGCCCTTTCTCCCCTGCTTTCTGGCATCCTCAATCGCACGGCGAATCAGCTCGCCGGCATAGCCATGCTTGCGATAAGCAGGAATAGTATTGACACCGAAAATCATCTGCCACGCGCCGTTTTCATCGTGCAGCGTTGCCTTCTCGTACATTTCATCCGTCAAATCAGGCTCATCCGTTACAAAGCCATCCACAAAGGCAATCAGCTTTTCAGCCTCATACATAAGCCAGAAATGATTACCGTAATATTTTACCCTGTCAATAAATTCCTTTTCCGTTGCAGCCTCCGCCGGTGGAAAGCATTCTGCCTCCACTGCGGCAATCGCAGCAATATCTTCCGTAGTTGCATATTTTATAATCATAAGCTTTTTCTCCTCAATAAATTATTTATTCAAAGCACATGCATCACAATATTTTGTTACGCTTTGAATTTATCCTCATAGTACTAGCAAAAATTGCAAATCATAATAAGTATATCACGAATCGTTATCTGGTTAAATAGAAAAAAGCAGAAGATATTCTTAGCAGTTGCCTTTTTGGCAAAAACCTGGAACGTTTTTATCTATAAAAATGTTTGTTTTGCGAACTATTGTTTTTATTCTTTTTCTATGTTATAATAACCTTAGTTGCATGGGTAGCCGCAATTTTGCGGAGCTCTTGCCTGGTCGTGCGGACCAGTGGCGCCTGTCGAGCTTTCGGCAGGCGCCTTTTTTTACATCTGCTGTCTTATATATTTTTGCCTTATTTTATGCTATAATCAAAGGAGGAAACATATGCAAAACTTGGCAACGAAATTTGAAAACTTGACGATTCAAAGTGACTTCATCTTTAAAAAAGTTATGTCACGCAAGCGCATCTGCATTCATCTTTTAGAGGAATTACTGCAGATTAAAATTGCTGACATCAGCTACTTCGAGGCTGAAAAATCTCTTGAGCCTGACTATGCAAGTCGTGGCATTCGTCTGGATATCATCGTGGCGGACGATAAGAATACACATTATAACTTGGAAATGCAGGTCAATAATATCAAAAATCCCGACACCAAACATTATGTGCTGCCCAAGCGTACACGCTATTATCAGGCGTTGATGGATATTGACTTACTGCAAAAGGGCCAGGAGTATGACCTGCTGCCGCCAACCTATATCATATTTATTTGTGTCTTTGATTTTTTTGCCAAAGGCAATTATGTTTATACCTTTAAAAAGCGTTGTCTGGAGGATATGGAGCTGGAGCTGCCTGATGAAGCAACTACCATGATTTTGAACACTAAGGGTACCCACGGCAATATCTCCAAGGACATCAAAAGCTTTTATGATTATGTTAATAACCATATTATAAATAGCGATTTCACCAGACAGATTGACGATGAAATCAGCTATCTTAAGCTTGATTCGAAAGTGAGGCGAGAATTTATGCTTTTGGAAGCACGTTTGTTAGACGAAAGACGAGAAGGTAAGGCAGAAGGTGAAGCTAAAGAAAAACTTGCTACCGCCAAACGTCTTTTAAGCATGGGCTTATCTGTGCAAGATGTCGCTAAAGGTACTTCGCTTTCTGTTGAGCAGGTTGAAAAAATTAAGGCTGAACAAGAATGATAAGAAAGTGAGGGATTCCTATATGACTTACGAAATGCGTATGAAGGATATTCGTGAAGAATCTCTTGCCGAAGGTGAAGCTAAAGGTAGAGTGGAAGGTATAGCCGAAGAAAAACTTGCTACTGCTAAGCGTCTTTTAAACATGGGCTTATCAGTACAAGATGTCGCTAAAGGTACTTCGCTTTCTGTTGAGCAGGTTGAAAATCTTAAAGCAGAGCAAAAATAACCAAACCATAACAGAAAAACCTAATCCCTACTATCACCGCCGTGTGCTTCCGCACACGGCTTTTTCTCTGCCCGCACAAAAAAATCTCCCGCACGCTGCCAAACGCAGCTCGGGAGATTTTCTACTATATTAATATAAGCCAAGCCGCAACGCCTGTCGGCTGCAAGCAGCCTCTTATTTGCCGCTGTCAAACAGCGCTTCGACAAACTTATCAGGCTCAAAGGGGCGGAAGTCCATAATGCCTTCGCCTACGCCGATCCATTTAACCGGCAGTCCCAGCTCTTCCTTAATTGCCACAACAACGCCGCCCTTAGCAGTGCCATCGAGCTTGGTGAGTACAACGCCGGTAACCTTAGCGGTTTCCATGAACACTTTGGCCTGATTGATTGCATTCTGGCCGGTGGTAGCATCCAGAACCAGGAAGGTTTCGTGCGGAGCTTCGGGAATTTCGCGCTTAATAATGCGGTGAATTTTTTCCAGCTCGTTCATCAGATTAGCCTTGTTATGCAAGCGGCCTGCGGTATCAATGAAGAGGATATCTGCCTTGCGCGCAATAGCGGCCTTCATAGCATCAAACACAACTGCCGCCGGGTCGGCACCTTCTGCATGGCGGATAACGTCGCAGTGCGCACGCTCGCCCCAAATCTGCAGCTGTTCGCCTGCTGCGGCACGGAAGGTATCGCCTGCTGCCAGAACAACCTTGTATTTGAACAAAGTGAAGTAATTTGCCAGCTTGCCGATAGTAGTAGTCTTGCCTACGCCATTAACACCAACAACCAGAATAACCGTCGGCTTGGCACCGATACGTGTACGTTGGCCGCTGTCTGCCAGCATCTCTGCCATATATTTTTTCAGGAACGGAATAACATCCTCGGTACCGCTGATTTCCTTCTTCTTCGCTGCTTTGCGCACTGCGTCGATAAGCTTTTCAGTAGTTTTTACGCCTACGTCCGCAGAAAGCAGAATCATTTCCAGTTCATCGAGGAAATCATCGTCAATCGTTGCAGACAGGCCTACAAGCTCCTGAATGCGGTCAGTAAAGTTGCGTCTTGTTTTAGAAAGGCCTTCCTTTAAACGCTCAAAAAATCCCATTATTCATTCTCCTTTGCATTTATTTTTACGGATAATAGTTTAGAAACACCGGATTCTTCCATAGTTACGCCATACATGATATCAGCGCATTCCATTGTTCCCTTGCGGTGTGTAATCACGATAAACTGCGTGTTTCCTGCATAATCCCGCAGGAAATCGGCAAAGCGCTGAATGTTGGCATCATCCAAGGGCGCGTCAATTTCGTCCAAGATACAGAACGGTGATGGCTGATAGCTCAAAAGAGCAAAGAGCAGCGCGATAACCGTCAGCGCTCTTTCGCCGCCGCTCATCAGATACAGGCTCTGCAGCTTTTTGCCGGGCGGCTGGACGTCGATATCAATACCGGAATCCAGCAGATTATCCGGCTCGGTGAGCCGCAGCACCGCCGTACCGCCGCCAAATATCTTGACATAGCATTGCGCAAAGTATTCGTTGATTTTGGCAAAGGCCTCCTTGAAGCGTTTGGTCATACCGCTGTTGATTTCTGCGATAACAGCCTCCAGATTTTCCTTTGCTGTACACAAATCGTTATATTGCTTACACAGGAATTCGCTGCGCTCCTTCACTGCGTTATATTCTTCAATCGCTGCCGCGTTAATCGGTCCCAAATCCGCAATCTGCAGTGTCAGACGGCTTTCCTGTCTTTGCAGCGCCGCAAGGTCCATGTCCTGCAGCTCGGCAAAATTCTGACCGCGCGCCGCCGCCTCATCCAGCTGATAATCCTGCTGCAGCTGCTCACGTATATGGCCGCAGTTGCTTTCGTGCCGTGCCAGGTCCAGCTCTGTCTGCTTCAGCTGTGCTTCACTGTCATTCACCTGCTTGCGCAGTCCGGCAATCTCTTTTTCAATATCCTGCTGTTTATCAAGCAGGCTGCCGCGCTCCTGAGCAAAGTCATCCTTGCCGCCCAGAATCTGCTGCAGCTGTGCCAGCAGCTCGTCGCTTTGCTGCTGCAGCTTCTGCTTTTGCACATCGCAGTCGGCAATTTCCTGCTGTCTGCGCTCCTGCTCTTTTTGGTTGGCAACAATTTCTTCCTGCAGCCGCAGTGTATCCTGGTCCAGGCTGTGCATAGCCTTACTGATATCCTGCGTGCGTGCGGCCGAGGTCTGCAGCGTAATTTGGGCATCCTGCAGCTGGTTATCCAAGGCGGTAACTGCACTGCCGTATTTGGCAATTTCCTTTTTCAGGCTATCCAAAAGCTCCTTAGCCTGGGTATCCTGTCCCTCGCGCTCGGTAACTGCCGCACGCAGCTCCTTAACCTTATCACGGTTTGCCATATAGGCCGCGGTGATATTGCTGCGGTCATCCAAAAGCAGCAGCAAACGTTCGTTGTCGCGCGTTTTCTGTTGCTGCACCTGCTCCAGATTGAGCTTGAGCCTGTCGGCCTTAAGCTGCTGTTGACGCAGCTGTGCAGCAAGCTGCTGCAGCTGCTCCTTCTGATTTCCTTCGGTTGCTTCCAGCTCCTCCAGCTTTTCCTGCCAGCTGAGCATCTCGGCATGCAACTGCTTCACCTGCGCTGCCGCCTGCGCAATCTCTACATTACGGCTCAGATAGCCTTCCTTATGCTTTTTACTGCCGCCGCTCATACTGCCGCCGGCATTTACCACATCGCCGTCAAGCGTAACTACGCGCAGACGGTAGCGTCCGGCCTTTGCCGCAGCCAAGGCAGCATCAATGTTTTCGGCAATCAGCACTCTGCCCAGCAAGAAGCGGACAGCATTTTCCGCCTCGGGCTTATAGCCGATTAAATCAACCGCATAGCCCAGAATTCCCGGCAGCTTCGCCAGTGCTTCCTCCTCGCGATTCGGCCCGCGACGTTGCACGGTATCCAACGGCAGGAAGGTTGCGCGTCCGCTACCAGTACGCTTCAAAAAGGCTATCGCTTCCTTCGCCGCATTGGCCGAGCGCATCACCAGGTTCTGCGCACCCTCGCCCAACGCGGTTTCGATAGCAGCGACATATTTATCTTCTACCTGCAGCAGCTCCGCTGCCACACCTACAACCTGCTCACGCCAAGGCTCCTGCGCCTTCAGCACCGCCTTGATGCCGTAGCTGAAGCCCTCGTAGCCCTGCTGCAGACGCTTTAAGCTCTGCTCGCGTGTTTCGGCCGCCGTCAGCTGACGTTGGCACTGCTGCTGACTGTTGCGTACAGCCTGCAGCTCCTTTTGCCCTGCTTCATAGGCACTGCGCAGCTCCTCGCCCTTTTTGCGCACCAGCTCCATGCCGTGAGCGCACTGCGACTGCTGCTCCAGCAGGCTGTTGTACTGCTCCTGTGCCTGACGGTCCGCCGCCTCGGCTTCTTCTATACTTTTCTTCAAAGCCTCGCGGCGACGTGCGCGCTGCTCCTGCTCCTGTTCCAGATTGTGCAGCTCGTTGCGGAGATTAATCAGCTCCTGCATACCGCTGAAAAACTGCGATTGCGCCTGCTCATCATTGCGCTTCGCCTCTTCCAGCTTGGCGCTCTGCTCGTCACGCTGCGCCTGCAGCTGCTTTACAGCGCCATCGGCCACAGCATGTCTTTTTTCGACAGCATCAAACTCTGCTGCCAGCTCCTGCATTCTTGCTTCCTGCTCGCGCACCTGCTGCTCTAAACGTTCATTGCGCTGCACAAGGCGTTCGCCGGCCTTTTCGTTCTGGCTGACACGTTCATCCAAAACCTTTTGGTCGCCGCGCAGCTTTTCCAAAGCAGTTTCGCGGTTTTTGATATCATCCTGCAATTTATTATAAGCCTCGGCCAGCTTATCCAGCTCCTGCTGTACCTTTACGGCCTCGGCCTGCATGCTGCCTACCTTCGCTGCCTGCTCGGAATACGCACCTGCCGCCGCTTCCTTTTTCGCCTGCAGCTCTCTGCCGGTTTCCTCCAAAGCGTCCAAGCGGCGCAAAAGTACAGATAACCGGCAACGGCGCAGCTCCTCGCTCAGCTCGTTGAACTGCTGAGTTTTGGCTGCTGCCTGCGCCAAAGGCTCTACCTGCGCATCTACCTCACTGCGGATATCGTTAATACGCGTAAGGTTGTTGGCCGTATCGTCCAGCTTGCGTACCGCATCCTTCTTACGCAAGCGGTACTTGGCAATACCTGCCGCCTCTTCAAACAGACTGCGTCTGTCCTCAGGACGGCTGTTTAAGACCTCATCAATTTTATTCTGGCCGATAATGGACATCGAGCCCTTACCAAGACCGGTATCTGCCATCAGGTCGATTATATCCTTCAGACGGCAGCTTTTCTTATTAATCGCATATTCACTTTCACCGCTGCGGAAAATGCGGCGCGTCAGGCTTACCTGCTCAAAATCGAGCGGCAGTGTTCTGTCGCTGTTATCAAAATCAACGGTGACCTCTGCTACGCCCAACGCTCTGCGCTTGCCGCTGCCGGAGAAGATAACATCCTCCATTTTGCTGCCACGCAGATACTTGGCGCTCTGCTCGCCCAACACCCAACGGATGGCATCCGAAATATTGCTCTTGCCCGAACCGTTCGGTCCGACAACAGCAGTAATTCCCTTGTCAAAGGTCAATTCAGTTTTATCAGCAAAGGATTTAAAGCCATAGGTTGAAAAGGACTTTAAACGCACTAGAAATCACCCATTTTCTCTAAGTCAGTTATTATATCTTTTTATTGTATCATAAAACGGTGTTTTTTTACACCTTGCAGAACTTCACTTATGCTAAAAATTGCAAAATAACCTGCCAATGCTCTGCCAAATCCTCCAAACGCAGGCGCGCGTTGGCAGGACTTGTAGACGGCAGATAAAAAATTCGCATCTGCTCAGGCATTTTTTTGGCAAAATATTTTTTAAAGGCTGCACCCGCCTTGCCGCCGTTGCAGACCACTGCCTGTAAATGCGGCAGCTCGCCTGCAAGCTCAACGACAGCGTTCGGCGCTTCGTTTTTGATATTGCTGTCCAGGCTGCCGTCACGCTCGCAATAGCCCAGCGTGTCCCACAGCGCCAAGTGATGCTTGTGCAGCAAGGCCTGCTTGACAGCGTAATCCTGTGGCACATCTTCCTGCAAAAGCAACGCCAGCAAACGCCAGAAGCGGTTCTGCGGATGTGCGTAATACTCCTGCTGCTCCAGGGATTTTATCCCCGGCATGGAGCCGAGAATCAATATTCTGCTTTGCTCGTCCGCTATCGGTGCGAAGGATTTACATGTGGACATACTCTTATCTCATCTGCCTTATCTTGAATTATCTGCAGCTCAAGCCCCGGGAAGTATTTCTCCCAATAACGCAGGTTGCAGCTTTTTTGCCCGCGCAGCTTTGATTCCAGGCGTGCAGGACAAAGGATATCAACAGCGCCGCAGTCAGTCAGCTTGGCTAATTGCGGGGTAATCTTGTCACGCAGCACTCTGCTTTTTACCAGCTCGCCCATCGCCGGGTGAAACGGTCCCGCAAGGATATTCCCCGGCGCACACAGCTCATCGTCAGGCTGCAGGCCGATGCGGATAACATTCACGCCTGCTTCCGTCAGCTCGCGATAAGCCCAGGCCGCCTGCGTCACGGCCTCCTCCAGCGTCAGCGGTACAAAGCGCCCCGCCGCGTAGTCCGCAGCCAGCGGCGTACCCTTGATTACTAATAAAGGATAGATGCGCGCCACATCAGGATGCATTGTTATCGCCTTACGCACCGTTTCCTGCACGCTGGCAAAGCTCTGCTCGGGCATGCCCACCATCAACTGCAGACCGACTTGAAAGCCGAAGCGTTTTAAAAGCGCCACCGCCGGCGCCACCTGCGCCGCCGTGTGTCCGCGCTCCGCTGCCGCCAGCACTCTGTCATCAAGCGATTGCACGCCCAGCTCCACAAGTCGCACACCATGCTGCTGCAAAAGCTGCAAACGCTCTTCATCTATATAGTCCGGACGTGTGGAAAGGCGCACGCTGCCGATAAAGCCTTCGGCAAGCAGCGCATCCGTCAGCGTCAGCAGCTCCTCCTGCAGTTCCAGGGGCAAGCCGGTAAAGCTGCCGCCGTAAAACGCCGCCTCGTTGGCAGCGCTCGGACGCAGCCAGCTGCGCCAGCGCGCAAGCTGCTCCTTGGCACCTGCGACAGCAGCCAGCTTCTGTCCGCTAATTGTCTTTTGGTTACAAAAAACGCATTGATGCGGACAGCCTGCATGCGGTATGAAAATCGGCAGAATAGACATAGATATCCCTTCTTTTGAACAAATACGCAGATTTAACCTAAAATTTTTAAGAAAAATCCTCTTAACGATAACTATTCCTATTGACTTTATCCCCTATAGGGGGTTATTATAGTGTTGCAAGAAATTTAATAGGAATGTGATGCAGCAATGAAATTATCTCACATAGAGTTTATAAAAACAAGTCTTCCCTTTACCTTTTCTACAATAGCGGCCTCGCTTATGGGTGCCGTCGACACTGCCGTAGTCGGGCATTTGGGAAATTATACATACATTAACGCCGTTTCTTTAGGCGCAGTAATTTTCAGCACAGTCTATTGGCTTTTCGGCTTTCTGAAAATATCTACCAGCGGCTTTGCGGCGCAAGCCTTAGGTCAACACGATCCCAAGCTGCTTGCCGGTGCTTTTATCCGCGGAGTGTTGGCAGCCTTCGGCATCGGCCTGCTGCTCGTAATTTTACAGGAGCCTATCTGGCGGACAGCATTACTGCTCTTCAATCCCGACGCAGCAACCAGGCCTATGTTTGAGCAATATTATCGCATGCTCATCTGGATTATGCCGCTGACGCTCGTTTTCCAGACTGCACAGGGATGGTTCGCCGGTACACTGCATGTACGTATCGCGGTACTCACTGCACTTGCCAGCAACATCATCAACCTGCTGCTGGACGTACTTTTTGTCATTGTATTGCACTATGAGGTCACCGGCGTTGCTGCTGCCACCTGCATCGCCAATATTACCGGCTTTTTGGCTATTCTGTACTTTTATGCCAAGCATAAGCCCCTGCCGCTGACAGCAGTTCCACTGCGAAAAATCTTTTCCGACCCCACCTGCCGTCAGATGCTGCAATGCGGTTCGCACCTCACCGTGCGTATGTTCTGCATGATTATTATGGTCAACAGCTTTATGCATCAAAGTTCAGCCTTCGGCGGTGAGCTTTTGGCAGCTAATTCTATTCTTTTCCAGATACAGTTCATTATGGGCGATATTCTGACCGGTCTTTCGCAGGCAGGTGCCATCTATTCCGGCATTGCCTTCGGCGAGCATGACCGCTCCATGCTCAATGATACGCTGCGGATCAGCTTTATCTGGGCCATCGGCTTCGGCCTGCTGCAGACTATCGGCTATTATTGCTGCCGTCACGCCATTCTTGGCTGCTTCACCAATCTGCACAGCGTTATTGCCACGGCGCAGCAATACGATTTGTTTATAGCCTTCTTCCCGCTTATCAGCGCACTCGGTATCGTCTACTACGGCGTATTCAATGGTGCTCTCTACACCAAGCCTATCTGCATCTCCATGCTGCTTACCGCAGGCTGTTACCTTACCGCCTACTTCACGCTTATCCCGCTTTATGGCAACATCGGCCTGTGGCTGGCCTTCCTCATCTTCTATATTGCCCGCAGCAGCTTTTTACTGTTTTTTGTTCCCAAGCTGCAGCAAAAAGTAGCTTTGGCGTAATCTCAAACAAGACTGCACGTTCTTAACGTGCAGTCTTTTTAACTTCAGCGCAGATATTGGTCAATGGCCGCTTCAAAATCCTCCAGGCTTTTGTTGCCCTCACCTTTTTCGATAGCATGCAAAATGCAATGCTCCAGGTGGTCCTTTAAAATAACCTTGGCTGTATTATCCAACGCCTTGCTCACCGCAGCTATCTGAATCAGCACCTCCGAGCAATCCCTGTCGTTATCTACCATAGTCTTGATAGAACGCACATGTCCTTCAATGCGTGCCAGGCGGTTGACAACCTTCTTCTTATTAGGATGGTTGTGAGCGTGTGCATGAGCTTCCTGCAAAGTCTGCTGTTTTTTATCATCCTGCTGCGTAAGCTCCGCCTGACTGCGCACATATTCCAATAAAGATTTTTCCTCTGCCATTACTGTCACCAACCTTATCTCTACATTATTAAAAGGGAGCGCACTAAACACGCTCCCTCATTTTATTCCGCTGCCTGCGGCGTCAAAATGCTTTCGATTACCAAAGCAACGCCGTCATCATTATTGGATGCCGTAATGATTTTTGCATTCTGCTTCACGCTGTCCTTAGCGTTAGCAACAGCAACGCCGATACCGGCATTGGCAATCATCTTCACATCGTTATTGGAATCACCGATGCACATAATTTCCTGCGGCTGTACGCCGTAGCTTGCCGCTACGCTCTTAACTGCCTCCCATTTGTTGACACCGGGCTCCATCAGCTCCAGGAAATTGTCTTTGGAGCTGGTAACATCCAGCTTGCCGGCAAAGTCCTTCTTGAACTGCTGCCATACATCGGCGAATTCCTCGCTCTTGGTCATAACAAGAATCTTATACGGTGCTTCATCCGTATGATACAGCGCCTCACCGATAGCAGTCGTCTGGATGCCGCTGATTTTGGTATACATGCGGGAGCAGTCATTCTCCTGCTTAATCAAAATGCTGTCACCCACATAAAGCTGCAGGTAATAACCCTTCTCGCGGCAGTACTCCAGTACCTCGTTGGCTGTAGACAGCTTCATCTTGTGCTCATAATAAACCTTACCGCTCAGGCTACCCTTAACGAGAGCGCCGTTATAGGTAACCAGCGGCACATCCAAGCCCAGCTTTTGCGCATAGGGACGCACGGAAACGTACATTCTGCCCGTAGCAATCAAAAAAATCTTGCCTGCGTCCAGCGCCTTTCTGATAGCTGCCTCGTTACGCGGAGAAATCTGGCAGTCCTTATTCAAAAGTGTATCGTCCATATCGCTGGCAATCAGCTTAATTTCCATGCTCCATCTGCTCCTTTAACATCAACTTATCCAAAAATATAGCTGCTGCCGGATAAAGCAGCAAAAGAAAAATACCATGCATAATGCCAAAGTTAAGGTCATAACCCGGCAGCATCCGGCAAACAGTTACGGCACCCTCCAAGGAGAAGGCAGCCATCACCAGCATAGCCTTCAGGGAGTCATTTCTGCGTTTGGCCAGCTCCTGCAGCCTTGTCAGCAAAAACTTCTTGTCGACAATAACATGCATCAGCTTCAGGCCCAGGCACATAAAAGCACCTTCGATAAAGGAGCCTGCCACAAGACCGCCCAGGGTAACAACCTGCAGCATACCGGTTACATATTCACATAGGAAAAAAATGACGCTCAGCGTCAGCCACATTGTAGCTAAATTATACATTGTTTTCTTCAAATTAATCACCAAGATACATTATAACACAGACAGCCGTCAAATTACACCTGTCGTCTGATATTTTATGATGCTTTTAAGCATATTTTGCAAGTATTTCTGCATATTTTGTGGTAAAATAAATTTATTAATGAGTCAGACAGCATTGTCTGTACGAAAGGAGCAGTTTATATGAAGCGCAGTGATAAATTCCGCCAGGCCAACCGTGAGGCGCTGGCAACTGTTCTTGCCACCATCGCCGTCATCATCTTCTGGTGCTTGGCAGGCTTTGGACTGGCAGACAGCAATATTACATTCTGGCATACGCCTCTTTGGGTTTGGGGCGGCTGTGTCGGCACCTGGCTTTTTGCCATCGCCATTACCGTTTTCCTGACAAAGAAGGTTTTTGTCAACTTTGATTTGGATGAGAGCACGGAGGATAAGCAGCATGAGTAGTATTTTGAACATTATACCTGCGCTGGCCTTCCTGCTGATTCTTTTGAGCATCAGCGCCTACATCCAGCGTACGTCAAAGGAAAACAGACAAAAAGATTTCGCCAAGGATTACTTCATCGGCGGCCGTACTCTCGGCGGCTTTGTACTGGCTATGACCACCGCTGCCACCTACAGCAGCGTAAGCACCTTCGTCGGTGGTCCTGGCGTAGCCTGGGTTATCGGCTACGGCTGGCTGTACATGGCCATCGTGCAGGTAGTCGTTATCTTCCTCGTTTTAGGCGTATTCGGCAAAAAAATTGCCCTGATTGCGCGTGAGATTGACGCCGTAACTGTCATTGACGTGCTGCGTGCCCGCTATCATTCCGATTTTCTGGCGAACATGGCGGCCGTTGTCATTGTCGCCTTCTTCTGCGCCACCATGGTGGCACAGTTCGTCGGCGCTGCCAAGCTCTTCGAAGCAGTAACCGGCTTTTCCTACCTCACCGGCCTCACGATGTTCGGCCTGATTGTTGTCATCTACACCACTATCGGCGGCTTTAAGGGCGTTGCTGTTACCGATGCCTGCTGCGCCATTGCTATGATTGTCGGCCTGTGCATTCTCATGGGCGGTATGATGCACGCAGGCGGCGGCTTCAACAAAATTATGAGCTACATCAGCACCCAGCATCCCGATATGCTTGAGCCGCTTTCCCGAGGCAAAATGCCGATTTCGCTGTACATCAGCCAATGGCTGCTCGTCGGCATCTGTACGCTGTCGCTGCCGCAGTCCGTTGTCCGCGGCATCAGCTACAAGAATACCAAGGCGCTGCACAATGCTATGATTATCGGTACCGTCGTAATCGGTGCTATGACACTGGTCGCAACCTGGATAGGTGTCATCAGCAAAGGTGTTCTGACTGCGCCCATCACAGCCTACGGCAACAGTGTTGATAACATCATGCCTATCGCCATCGTGCACAGCCTCACACCCTTCTGGGCAGGTGTCATCATCATCGGCCCCATTGCAGCAACAATTTCCACAGTTTCCTCGCTGCTGCTTTCCTCGTCCTCCTCTATCGTTAAGGACGTTTACATGAACATCAAGGGCAAGCGCGAAGAACAGCTCAGCAATAACCAAATTCGCCTCTACAGCCTGGGCGCAACAATTATCCTCGGCCTTTTTGTTTATGCCATCGCCATCAAACCGCCAAGTGTTATCTGGCAGATTAACATGTTTGCCTTCGGCGGTCTGGAAACAGCCTTCTTCTGGGTGCTGATTTTCGGGCTTTTCTGGCCCAAGGCCAACAAATGCGGCGCTATTGCTGCCATGGGCGGCGGCGTTATCATCTACTGCCTGGCCATGGTCTTAAAAATCAAGGTGCTCGACCTGCACCAGATTGTGCTTGGCATCGGCCTTTCCCTGCTATGCTTCTTCATCGGCAACAGCTTCGGCAAAACAGTCGATGAAAAAACACTGCGCATTTTCTTCCCCGAAAAATTTGACGATGAAAAATAAAACCGCATATTAATCCGATATCCAAGAATCAAAATCTCTGCTTACGGTGTTTGCAAGCACCTTGGCAGAGATTTTTATGCTCTGTTTTCTTTACAAAATTAAGTATCTGACACTGTTTACCTATGGTTTTCCTACATTTAACAGACGCTGCTGATTAATTTCCTCATAGATAAAATTTTCTCAATGCTGACACTCCTGTCTTTTATATCCGCCTTATTCTTATTTACAAAAAGGACAAATAGTTTTCATTGAGTAATCATGATTATCCATTGACATGGAATATTATTTTCTGCTATCTTAAAAGTGTAAGCAGTTCTCAGCCACTCACCCCACGATGCAGGAAGGAGCGTGCCGTCATGCTAAAAAAATCTGTCATTATTCTCGCAGGAATGTTGCTTTTAATTACCAGCTGCTTTGCCAACACACGTATGCAACAATCTGCTAAACAACAACCAATCCCCAAGGTCAAGGAGGTCACAATTATGGATTTTTCCCAAGAAAAAGAAAACGTCATCTATCTTGCAGGCGGCTGCTTCTGGGGACTGGAAAAGCTAATGCAATCCATACCGGGCGTCATAGATGCCCAAAGCGGTTATGCCAACGGCACAGGCAAAGCCGATGCCAAGTATCAGACAATTTTGGGCGGGAAAACCGGTTTTCGCGAAACCGTGCGTGTTGAATACGATCCGGCAAAGGTAAGTCTTGACCATCTGCTCTTGGCATATTTTTACGTTATTGACCCAACAGTCCTCAACAAACAGGGTAATGATACCGGAACACAGTACCAAACAGGCATCTACTATACCAATACACAAGCGCAGGCTGTCGTAGAACGTATCGTGGAACTAGAACGCGGTCGTCATAAGGTATTTGCAGTCGAAGTCGGGCCACTGAAAAACTATTATCCGGCAGAAGAATATCATCAGAACTATCTTGATAAAAATCCGGGCGGATACTGCCATATATCACCTGCCAAAATCAAGCTGCTCAGCACCTTGAAAATTGATGCCGGTGCCTACAAAAAACCTGCTGCCGAAACTATACGCGATCAGCTTACCGCAGAACAATTTCAGGTAACACAGCAAAACGGTACCGAACGACCGTTCCACAACGAATTCTGGGATAAATTTGCCAAAGGCATTTATGTTGATATCGTAACCGGCGAACCACTCTTTTCTTCAACCGACAAATATCAGAGCAGCTGCGGCTGGCCCGCCTTTACCAAGCCTATTGAAGCACCTTTGCTAGTAGAACGCAAAGATACAAGCCATGGTATGGTACGCACCGAGGTGCGCAGCCGCAGCGGCGATTCGCATTTAGGCCATGTTTTCACCGGTGACCACGAATCACCCAACGGTGTACGTTACTGCATCAACAGTGCTTCCCTGCGCTTTATCCCCTACGAACAGATGGAAGCCGAAGGCTATGGCTATCTGCTGTATCTTTTCAAATAATACTCTCCAACATAAAACACCCTGTGCATTGCCAACGGCAATACGCAGGGTGTTTTTCATTGCTTATTCAAAGCTCACTCAAATTCCTTGTAGATACCTTCCTCACGGCGTCTGGTTGCCGTTTTGGAAATATAAGTACCATGAACAATATTGGTAAGCTTCTTTTTCGCTAAAATCTTTTGGATGTAATCAAGATGCGGGCAAGGCGGCTTATGCGAATTATCCGATACCATGCAGGTAGAAAGATGCACGCAAATCTCCTGCCCCTCCTCCTTAAAGCGGCGCAGGCGCTTCGCCAAATTCTCCAGCTTAACCGTCAGCGCACCGCCGGAGCAGCCACCGCAGGTGAAGCTCATGTAATGCGTGTCCTCGGGATAACCGGCAAACTTGCCCTCACGGCTGTAAAAGGCATGCGTACAGTTGTAGCCGCAGCAACGCTGCTGCACTATGTCGCACTGGACAATTACTACCAGCTTGCTCATTTTATCATGCCTGCTGCTTTTAAAGCTGCATCAAGCTTAGCCTCAGCGGCAGCGCTGATAGGAGTCAGCGGCAGACGCGGAGCACCGGCTTCAATACCGGTAACCTTGGTAACTGCAGCTTTGATAGGAATCGGATTGCTTTCTATGAACATAGCCTTAGCCAGCGGCACCATAACCTTGTTGAGGTCAGCGGCATCCTTAACGCGGCCTTCGCTGTAAGCCTGCATCAATTGCTGCAGTATGTTGCCATTGACATTGGCCAGAACGGAAATCAAGCCGCAGGCACCAACGGACAGGAACGGCAGAATCAGGCCGTCGTCACCGCTGTAAATGGAGAAATCCTCCGGCAGTACACGATACAGCTCCGCAGTCTGTGCTACGTTGCCTGCTGCCTCTTTAATAGCCACAATGTTGCTGAAATCTGCTGCCAGACGTGCAACAGTTTCCGGAGCAATATTGCCGCCGGTACGTCCCGGAACATTATAAACGATAATCGGCAGCTTAGTAGCCTTTGCTACAGCTGCAAAATGCTGGTAATAGCCTTCCTGAGTAGGTTTGTTGTAGTACGGGCCAACTACGAGGACGCCATCTACACCGCAGGCTTCCATTTTCTTAACCAAATCAATAGTGCTGGCAGTACAGTTGGTGCCTGCACCGGCAACAATCTTGGCACGGCCGTTGACACGTGCAACGATGGTCTGCATGAATTTAATTTTTTCATCCATGTCCATGGTTGCAGCTTCACCGGTAGAGCCTTCTACTACCAGGCCGTCACTGCCGTTAGCCAGCAGCCAGTCGGCAAAATCTGCACCGGCTTCATAATTGATGCTGCCATCAGCGTTGAACGGCGTAACCATTGCCGTTAATAATCTGCCAAAATACGGTTTTTTCATTGTAATTCCACCTCTTAAAACTAATAGAATCTAAAATTCTCTATGATATGTTGTTTATTATCTAAATGATTTTATATTTTTTTACGGCGTACTAACAGTACGTCGAGGAAACACAACAACGCAGACGGTGCTTTATACACAGACTACACTACAGCTTGAAGGCTTCGTGGAGCGCCTTAACAGCCTCCACCAAATGCTCCTCTTTTACAATCGCGGAAATCGTAGTATCGCTGTCCACAGTCTGCAGAATAGCGATATTGTGGCTGGCAAGCGCAGTTACAAAGGTAGCCATAATACCGGGCACGCCACGCATAGCACTGCCGACAACGGAAACCTTACCGCAGCCTTCGTTCAGCGTATATTTAAAACCGGTTGCATCAAGCACCTTACAGGTGTGCTCTACGTCCGGAGAAAATACTGCAAACATTGCTTCCTTCTCGGACAGGTTCAAGCAGCCTACGCTGATGCCTGCATCCGCCAAATCCTCGAACAGATTACGGCCTGCAGTAATATCCTGCGGATTCAGGTCAATGCGGAATTGTGCCAGATCATTAAGATGAGCTACGCCGCTTGCGCAGGATTCATTAATCGCAATTTCTCCGCCGTTACCCTGACCGATACGTTCGCTGGTAATCAAAGTGCCGGGAGCATCGCTGAAGGTGGATTTTACATACATGGGAATGTTGCTGCCCATAGCAATTTCCACGGCACGCGGATGAATAACCTTAGCGCCGTTCTGTGCCATCTGGCAAACCTCAGCATAGGAAATCTGCTGCAGAATATTAGCCTTCTCGACAATGCGCGGGTCGGCAGTCATAATGCCCTCAACGTCTGTATAAATTTCAACAAAATCAGCCTTGAGCGCAGCGCCCAGTGCAGCAGCAGAGGTATCGCTGCCACCGCGGCCCAATGTCGTAAATTTATAGTTGTTTTCCGTCATACCTTGGAAGCCGCAGACAACCGGAATGATGCCTGCCTCCAGCAGACGGATAAGACCGGAGGTATTGATGTTTTTGATGCGTGCGGCACCAAACTGGGAATCAGTGATGATGCCTGCCTGACCGCCGGTGAGCGCCATAGCGTTGATACCGAATTTTTGCAGAGTTGCTGCCATTACGCAGGCGGAAATGATTTCGCCACAGCACATCATCATATCCATCTCGCGCACATTAACGGAAAGGTTGACGTCCTTCAGTGCGCCGATAAGAGTATCGGTTGCATAGGGCGCACCCTTGCGTCCCATAGCCGAAACTACAACTACCGGGGAGTAACCGTTGCGAATAGCCTGCTGTACCTTGTTTTTAACTGCAACGCGGGCTTCCTCACTCGCGACGGAGGTGCCGCCGAATTTCTGTACAATGATTTTCATGTAAATTGCTCCTCATCTGTTTATATTAAAATGCAAAATGTACCGGATGCCGGAAAGGCTGCGGCGTACAATCTGTACGCCAGGTAGTCTTTACACCGCAGAGGTGCATTATTATTTTTCTAACCAGCCGTTTTTAATCATAACCTCAGCAATCTGCAGAGTGTTCAGCGCAGCGCCCTTACGTATCTGGTCGCCTACTACCCACAGGTTAAAGGTGTTAGGATTAGACTCATCGCGGCGCAGACGGCCAACGAAGCAGTCATATTTTTCTGAGGTATATAAAGGCATCGGATAAACCTGATTGGAGGGATCATCCATCATCTGAATGCCGGGGAAAGCATTGATTGCAGCTGCCATATCCTTCAGCTCCAAATCATGCTCAAACTCAATGTTTACCGATTCGCTGTGGCTGCGGTATACAGGCACACGCACGGTAGTAGCGGTAATGCGCATTTCGTCATCATGCATAATCTTTCTGGTTTCGTTGATCATCTTCATCTCTTCTTTGGTGTAGAGATTGTCAAGGAAAACATCAATCTGCGGAATCAGGTTAAACGCAATCGGATAATGCTTCGGCAGACTTGCGGACGGAAGAATGTGTGCCTCCATCTCACGGCCCTCGCTGTAAGCCTTGGTCTGATCGGTGAGCTCGTCAATGCCCTCCTTGCCGGCACCGGAAACAGCCTGATAGGTAGAAACGACGATACGTTTAATGCGTGCCAGGTCATACAGCGGTTTCAATGCCATAACCATAATAATGGTAGAGCAGTTAGGGTTGGCGATAATGCCCTTGTGCTTCAGGATGTCCTCGGGGTTAACCTCCGGCACAACCAGCGGCACTTCGGGGTCCATACGGAAGGTGCTGGAGTTATCAATAACAACGGCACCGGCTTTCACAGCGTAAGGAGCAAACTCCTTGGAAACGCTGCCGCCTGCGAACAGAGCAATATCAATGCCCTCGAAGGAGTCCTTGGTAGCCTCCTGCACAGTATATGTTTTGCCCATAAATTCAATCTGCTTGCCTGCGCTGCGCTTGGAAGCCAGCAGACGCAGTTCTGCAAATGGGAAGTTTCTTTCTTCAATAAGCTTCAAGAATTCAGTACCAACAGCACCGGTAGCGCCCAAAATAGCAACGTTATACTTTTTCATAAAATTCTCCCCCTCACTATTTAGAGTAATTTATCTAAGCCGTATACCAGGCCTACTTGGTCAACAATTTTGCGGCAGCCAAGCGCAACGCCCGGCATGTAGCATTCGCGGTTAATCGGGTCGGTACTGATTTTCAGTGTTTCGCCCTGACCGCCGAAGATAACCTCCTGGGAAGCAACGTAACCCGGCAAGCGGACACTGTGAATCTTCATTCCCTCGTAATCCGCACCGCGCGCACCTGCCATGGTTTCCTTTTCATCAGGATTGCCCTGCTGCATAGCCTTGCGCACCTCAGCAATCTTTTGTGCGGTGATAATAGCAGTACCGCTCGGAGCGTCCAGCTTATTATCGTGATGCTTCTCGATAATTTCCACATGCGGGAAATATTTGGCAGCCTCACACGCCAGCTTCATCATTACAACTGCGCCAAGCGCAAAGTTCGGAGCAATCAGCAGGCTGGTGTTATGCTTGCGTGCCAGCTCATCAACCTCTTTTAAATCTGCATCGCTGAAGCCTGTTGTGCCAACTACTGCATGCACGCCAAGCGGCAGCATTTTGCGCAGATTGCCCATAACAACATCAGGACGGGTGAAGTCAACAACAACGTCCGGTTTGGCAGCTTCAATAGCAGCAACCAGGTCAGTTGTTACCTTAACGCCGTCGCCCAGATGTACAGTGCCTTCTTTAATATCAACAGCACCAACAAGCTCCAAATCAGCTTCGCTATATACCTTTTTACATACCTCACTGCCCATGCGGCCCAGCGCACCATTTACCAAAACACGAATCATGTCGTTCACTCCTTAATCATAAAAATAACCGTTGAGATATTTCCTTTGAATCCTATCTCAACGGTTAGCATGCTAAATAAATATTCACACCCATAGCCGAGATAGCCCTCCGCTGCAGATGCAGCGACAGTCCGGCAGCTTTCACTGACGGCCCAGCACAACGACACGGCTGCCATTGCACTTCGGCGTTAGCCCTTTTGTGATGCTTCTCAGCTCCCGCTCCACAACCTACTCATGCTTTCCGCGCCTCTATCTTAATGGTTTGCTATTAAAAAAATTATATTACTGTTACTGCTATTTGTCAACGAGGAAAATTATTAGCCTGTTCTTATAGCGGCAAGTGTAAAGATTTTACAAAAAGATGAAGTGAGAGGGATTCTATTACGAGAATTGGGCACTTTCTCACTTTTCTCGTAATAGAATTATATGATATATACGTAAGCGTCAAATCCACCGTGTATAAAAACATGCATTAGTCCATTACTTGTGGTTGGGTCGACCTAGTCCAATTTTTGTGCTCGA
>OFMT01000602.1_pt1 | contig 31640 bp, 31 predicted proteins | sample 1541891 | NCBI WGS metagenome assembly OFMT01 (sample SAMN04209230, study PRJEB22552) | human gut metagenome | biome: gut; material: feces | host: Homo sapiens | place: USA: Oklahoma | reverse complement strand
CGAAATTTATCTCACTTTCTCGAAGTCTTACAGCGTGTAGAAATTTGTAATTGGATTTTTTCTACACGCTGAACGAGCCGAATCAATTAAGATTCGGCTCGCTGTTTTTATGAAATGCTGTAAATATAAATCAAGATTAAAATCATTATTAAAGTGTAAATTACTATAAGAAATTTATTTGCCTTTTTGCTGATTATATAAAATCGACTGCTTGCTTTTTCGCTTTCGGAAAGTCTTTTTTGACTGTGTATAAACAAAAGTGCAAACGCATAATAGGGAACGGATATTAAAATAAATTTTAAACCGTAGTCGCTGAGAAATTCAAATAAATTTATTGCTCCTGAATCTAAAGTAAATAAAGGTGCTGTTATTGCTGCGCTGAGCAAAAATCCAAGGCCGCATATAAAGCAAATTACAGTTAATATAAATAAAAATATGCTTCTCTTTTTAAACTTGTCGTTCATAAGCTCACCCAAAAGTTTTGTTACCAAATGATGTTGTAAATTCTTACACAGCCGATTATAAAAAATAATAGCCATATTAAAAACACTTTTAAAGACATTTGCTTTGTTTCTTTTATGAATTTTTCAGCATTGTTTTTATCGTGCTTTTTTATGTCACGGCAGTTATTAATCATTAAAATTTGAGCAATTATATAAATCAAACTCGTAATAATTCTTAAAAATATGTAAAACAAAAAGTCGCTGAAACCTAAAGCTCCGTCAAGCGATGTTACGGCAAAAAGGGGATACAAAATGATTCCCAAAACAATTGATACTATTACGCCTGCAATTGAAATAATATAAAGCTTTGCCTGCCTATCGCTTATGTGATTATAATAATCATCCATAATGTATCATCCTAAAAATGTAGTTATACTAATATTATAATAACATAAATAAATGCTTTAAGCAATAAGAAGGCGTTGAAACATAAATCTCAAAATGATATAATATATAATAACTGTTTTTGGAGTGCTTACATTGAAAAATTTGAACGATAAGCAGAAAAAGGTACTCGGTTGGGTGGTTTTAATTGTATCTTTTTTGTGGAATACAATTTATTCGTTTTTTATATTTATTTTTGTTTCATTAGGAGAGATTTTTAGATATTTCTATAACGATTCGTTTTTTGGTATGCTTGACAGCGCTACATATCTTTTCCCCGATTTGGAAGTTTGGGGTTGGTATTTTATTATTTCTACGATAGTATTTTTGATTGTATACATCACTTATATAGTGAAATGTGCAAAATATCTTAAGGAAAACGGATTGACGAAAAGTTTATGTCAAAAAGTCATTTTGTTTACGTTTTTGTTTTCCGTTGTTCAAGCTTTACCGAAAATAATCACAATGCTCGAATGAATAAAAAGAAATAAATCAGATTGTGACGCACTATATAAAAAAATATATGGGTTTAAACTTTCAGAGTTTTATCTATTGGTGCAACTTTTTTGTTTATGATATTGCAAGTAGTTTTTTATTGTGATATAATACGCAAAACGGAAAAAATTATACTTTTGGGAGTAGGGTTAATGTTTAACAGTCTTCATGAGGAATGCGGTGTATTCGGCATTTTTGAAAACAAAACAACTTATGTGGCTCAGTCAGCTTATCTTGCGCTTTATGCACTTCAGCACAGGGGGCAGGAAAGTTGCGGTATTGCTGTAAATGATGACGGTGTGTTTAGGCATCACAGAGGCGACGGTCTTGTTCCGGATGTATTTACAAGCGATAAGCTTGATGCGCTCGGTACGGGCAATATGGCAATCGGTCACGTAAGATATTCAACCACAGGCGGAAAAAATGTTAATAACATTCAGCCTCTTGTTATTCGCCATATTAAGGGTAATCTCGCTGTTGCGCATAACGGCAATCTTGTTAATGCGCCTGATTTGAGAAAGACCTTTGAACTTAATGGCGGAATTTTTCACGGCACGTCAGATACCGAGTCTATTGCTTATTCTATTGTTTCAGCCCGTCTTACAAGTAAGAGCACTGAGGAGGCTATTGAAAAGATAATGCCTAGCCTTAAAGGCGCTTATTCTTGCGTTGTAATGACTGCTACAAAGCTTATTGCTTTTCGTGACCCTAACGGTTTTCGTCCTCTTTGCCTCGGTAAAACAGAGGGTGGCGCCTGGATTGTATCGTCGGAAAGCTGTGCGCTTGATACCTTGGGCGCTGAGTTTGTTCGTGATATAAGACCCGGTGAAATTGTTGTAATCAGTACCGACGGTGTTAAGTCAATTGATACTCATTGCACCAAAAAAGGCCATATTTGCGTATTTGAATACATTTACTTTGCACGTCCTGATTCGGTTATTGAAGGCTCGTCTGTTCAGCACGCAAGAATGAGGGCAGGTAAGTTCCTTGCTGAGGAACATCCCGTTGATGCGGATATTGTTATCGGTGTTCCTGATTCAGGTCTTGATGCGGCACTCGGCTATGCAAATGCAAGCGGTATTCCTTACGGTATTGGTTTTATTAAAAACAGATATATCGGCAGAAGCTTTATTCAACCTACTCAAGGGCAGCGCCGTGACGCAGTAAGAATCAAGCTTAATGTTGTTAAGGAAAATATTAAGGGCAAGCGAGTAATTATGATTGATGACTCGATTGTTCGTGGCACAACCTGTGCAAGAATTGTAGGCCTTTTGAGAGAAGCCGGCGCTAAAGAGGTACATATGAGAATATCGTCGCCTCCTTTTAAATATCCTTGCTTCTTCGGTACTGATGTTGACAGTCAGGAAAATCTTATTGCATGTAAGTTTGATACTGTTGAGGAAATCGCTGAGGAAATCGGCGTTGATTCACTCGGCTATCTTTCTGTTGAGGCTACCCATAAGCTTGCCGAAAATACAGATTTTGATTATTGCGACGGTTGTTTTACGGGTAAATATCCTATCGAAGTTCCTAAGGAACAACCAAAGGATAAATTTGAAGAAAAGCTGAATAAATTTTCAGCATATTATCAGGTTCTTGATTAATTTTAGAGAGGTTAATTATGAGTGACAGTTTAAATAAAGTTCTGTCAAAGCTTGTAACGTCCATTGAAGGTGTTAAGAACGAAAGGGAAATGCTGCTGAGACTCATTATAGGCTTGGCAGTATTTTTGTTGCTTGCTGTGTTCAGAAAGCAAATTTCAAAGGCTGTTGTTTGGCTTTGCACAAAAACTTTGGCAAGAAAAAGTGAACTTGCACAAAAAGCGCTTATTGACGCTCTTTCAACTCCGCTTTCATTCTTTGTTTTAGTATTAGGAATTTATATCGGTACAGAAATTATTGCTCCAAGCGGAGAAATTCGCAATCCTGTTTTGCTGATTTTTAAACTTGGAATTATTTTCTCAATCGCTTGGTTTTTGATTAATTTTATCAATAGCGATTTTTCGTTTGTTTTAAAGGATGATGACTCCAAAACAAAAAAGACCGCAGTTAATTTTATTTCAAATTTGATTAAAATTATTGTTGTTATTATTTCGGCGCTTCTTATGCTTGAACAGTTCGGTGTCAGCGCTACAAGAGTTTTTGCAGCTTTGGGTATCGGCGGCGTTGCCGTTGCTTTTGCTTGCAAGGATGCTGTTGAAAATCTCCTTTCGGGCTTCATTATAATTTATGATAAGCCGTTTGAGGTAGATGATTTTATTAAGATTGACAATGAGGTCGGTCAGGTTGAGGAAATTAAAATCCGTACTACCAGGCTTAGAATGACTGACGGCAGTCAGAAGATTTATCCTAATACTACGGTTGCCAACAGTGCTATTATCAATCTTTCCCGTATGTCGCACCGCCTTGTAAACGAAACCTTGGGCATTGAATATAAACATTCCGCTAAGGAAATTGACGCTTTTTGTAACAAATTAAGAAGTCTTATCAATTCTTATAAAGAGGTTGATAAAACGGATGTCCGTGTTAATTTTGTAAATTATTCCGATTCATCGCTTGATATAGAGGTGTTCTTTTATGCCGACATTGTACCTCTTGCTGAATTTTTCGATTTTAAAACGAAATTCAATTGCGACGTTAAGGCTCTTGCCGAGAGTATGAATATTGATTTTGCATTTGATTCACGCTCACTTTATTTTGCAAATGAACTTAAAATTAAAAATAATGAAAAATAAACATTGATTTTTTTGCTTTGATAAGTTATAATATCAAAGCATTAAATATGCAGATGTGTCCGAGCTGGCCGAAGGAGCACGATTGGAAATCGTGTAAGTCTTTAACGAGGCTTCTGGGGTTCGAATCCCCACATCTGCGCCAAAAATAAAGAGCCGCTTTTGCGGCTTTTTATTTTTGTTGTAAAGAACGGGATTCGAACAGGGCAATCCGAAGGATAGAAACAGTCCGGTGGACTGTTTCGGTGCCCGCGGGCGTGCCGAAGAAAGCTTTAGCTTTCAATGGGCGAATCCCCACATCTGCGCCATCGTCGTCACGGACTTCATATCGTTCGTGACGACTTTTTTATTACTTAAAGAAATAGTCATCAACTCACTTATTTACACGAAGTGGCTATTTTAAATAAAAAAAGAAGATGATATGTCATTCAAGACTGGGACCGTGAAACACGGCGCTCCCAGCGACATTTCATCTTCTATATATAGTTTACTCAATAAGTTGCAAAATGTCAACAATAACGATACAAAGTTTTTACTTGACGTTGACAGATTCTCAAACGATTTAAGAAACGCTCAATTATGGCAATACGACGGTTATGAATATTTTTCCAAAGCAAAGGAACTTTATCAACAGAAAAGCAATATTTTTCTTTGCCACGCAAAATAAAAACGAGACAGTCTCACTGAACGCAAAGGATAAAAAATCCAGAGGTTATAATAGTTACGACTTGTCTCGCACAGATAATATAGCAAATAATGCTTCAAATGTCAATAATAACGATACAAAGTTTTCACTTGACGTTAATTTCTCGTATAACGAATTGATTAAAAAGCCTTATATAAAAAAAGCTATGTTTTAATAGGCATAGCTAAAAATAGTGTTAATGAGCCGTTTGTTGTTTCATTTATAGTGAATAAACATACTAATGAAATACAGTCCATAGACGTTTTATATGCTGTAAATGCAAAAAAAGAACCAGCTGGGAGTTCTAAATCCCCGGAGGTTTCGACACCTCCTACTGGTTCTACAATTAGTATATCCAATTTGCTCGATTATGTCAATAATAATTTTCCTGACATACTTCCTGAAAGTGTGCTAAAACATTATGGATATAGTAGCCGACCTGAGGGAAATATCGGTGAAAGTGCATTGTTTTCTCGTGATGTAGACTATGCCGAGGGTGTTTTACTTTTTGTAATAAAAAGTGTCGCAGAAAATAAATTTTATATTCACAATATGAATTTGCAAAATAAAAACGAGACAGTCTCACTGAACACAAAGGATAAAAAATCCAGAGGTTATATTAGTTACGACTTGTCTCGCACAGATAATATAGCAAATAATGTTTCAAATGTCAATAATGCCATTTGTTGTTTCGTTTATAGTGAATAAACATACTAATGAGATACAGTCAATAGATGTATTATATGCTGTAAATGCAAAAAAAGAACCAGCTGGGAGCTTATCCCCGGAGGTTTCGACACCTCCTACTGGTCCTACAATTAGTATATTCAATTTGCTCGATTGTGTCAATAATTGTTTTCTCGTGATGTAGACTATGCCGAGGGTGTTTTACTTTTTGTAATAAAAAGTGTCGCAGAAAATAAATTTTATATTCATAATATGACTTTGCAAAATAAAAACGAGACAGTCGCACTGAACGCAAAGGATAAAATATCCAGAGGTTTAAATAGCAACGAACTGTCTCGTACAGATAATATAGCAAATAATGCTTCAAATGTCAATAAATACCGATACAAAATTTTCTCGTGACGTTAATATTGATAGTAGACACAATTTTTCTAATGCGTTGAGTAAGGCTGAATTTAGACGATTTTATTCAATACTTGACAATAAAAAAATGGAAGAATAATTAATAACTCGGCGGTCATTATTAATGAAAGTAAGATTGATAATACTAAATTGATTTGTTATAATGGAAACAGTAAAAGCCCAGTTATTACGGCAATATATAGATTGTTAAATGATGATGAAACAATTCATGAAGAAAATAATTTATCAGCACGAATAATTGCAAAGGCAGAGGAGCGTGGATATAGCAATGAAGAAATCATTAGGTTACTCAAAGCTAATATTGAGTATTATGGATATGTACTCGAAAAATACGATACTGAAAGTGGCAGATTTCGTTCGCTCACCAAATCAAGTCAAGGAAATTCAAGAAATTTTGAAAACTCAACCGACGGAAGAGGAATTCAACAAAAAGATAGAAATGCTAATTTCTCAAGAGATGTAGATTATGCCGAATATGCACAGCATATCGTAAGATTTTTAAAACTGATATGAGCAAATATTTGTGCAAAATAATGTATAATCTTTAATTTCGAAAAAAGTTCTTGCATTTTTGATAATCGTTTGATATAATTAAATCATCGATTTAGCGTGGCAAAGCGCTAATGTGAAAAATCGTGAAAGTAGGAATTAAAAATGAAAAGATTTTTATCGGTATTTTTGGCACTTGCTATGATTGCTTGTGTAGTAGCAGGATTTGCAGGTTGCTCAAAATCAGGAAAAGATGATGAGGTTGTGCCTTATTCATCAAGTAAGGGTGATACGACTGTTAAAACAGTTGCAGACCTTGATAAAGTTAAGGATGCTAATAAAATCGTTGTTGGCATTACAGATTATGAGCCTATCGATTATAAGGTTAAAGGAAGCGACGAGTGGGTCGGCTTTGATGCAGACCTTGTAAGAGCAGTTGCAGATAAGATGGGCATTAAAGTTGAATTTGTTGTTATCAATTGGGATAATAAGTTTATTGAACTTAATTCAGGCACAATTGACTGCATTTGGAACGGTATGACTGTTTCTGATTCGGTTAAGAAAAATTGTGATATTTCAGATGCTTATGCAGGTAACAGCCAAGTTGTTGTTATGAAAAAGGATGCTCTTTCAAAGTATAAAGATAAAGATGCTGTCAAAGCTGCTAATTTAACAATTGCTGTTGAAAAAGGCTCTGCAGGTGAAACAGAGGCAAAGAAGCTTTCAAATAATATTGTTTCTCTTTCAGCCCAGTCAGATGCACTTAAAGAGGTTAAGTCAGGCACGGCAGATGCTTGTATTATTGATTCAACAATGGCTAATTCAATGACTAAAGAGGGTACGGACTTTTCAAATCTCGGTTATTCAATTTCTCTTACAACTGAGGAATATGCCGCAGGCTTCAGAAAGGGTTCAGACCTTACTGCTGAGGTAAACAGAATTCTTGCAGAACTTAAAACAGACGGAACAATGGATAAGCTTTCTGAAAAGTACGGTGTTAACCTTGCTAAATAAGGAACTTATATTTTAAACATTATAATATTTATCAGGCAGAGAACGCAAAACGCTCTCTGCCTAATTTGCTGAATAGACAGCTTTGGTTTTTATGATTATTGGAGGAAATATGTATGGACACATCGTTTTGGGCGATAACGCTTGAGCTTTTTAAGGGCTTTTGGATAAACTTTAAGCTTTTCGGTATCACTCTTCTTTGCGCTTTGCCTTTGGGGCTTATTTTGAGCTTTGGCTCTATGTCGAAATTTAAGCCTCTTAAATATCTTGTTAAGGTGCTCGTTTGGATTATTCGAGGTACTCCGCTTATGCTTCAAATTATTGTCGTTTTTTACGGTCCGGGGCTTCTTTTCGGAATGCAGGTCGGAAATGATTATCGTTTTAAAGCGGCGTTAATTGCGTTTATTATTAACTATTCTTGTTATTTTTCGGAAATTTATCGTGGCGGTATTGAAAGTATACCGAAGGGTCAGCAGGAGGCAGGTCTTGTACTCGGTATGACTAAATCGCAAATTTTCTTTAAGGTTACGCTTTTGCAGGTGGTTAAAAATATTGTTCCGCCTATGAGTAATGAAATTATTACTCTTGTTAAGGATACATCTCTTGCAAGAACTATTGCAATTATTGAGGTTATTCGTGTCGGTGAGGATTATATTACAGGTGCGGGCCTTTTCTGGCCGCTCTTCTACACAGGCGCATTTTACCTTGTATTCTGTGGAATTCTTACTCTTCTTTTCGGTCAAATTGAAAAGAAACTCAGTTATTTTAATTCTTAAGGAGGTTGGGCTTTATGGCATTTTTAGAGGTTAATGATATTAAAAAAAGCTTTGGCAAAAACGAAATACTAAAGGGCATAAGCTTTGACCTTCAAAAGGGTGAGGTGCTTTCCATTATCGGCTCATCCGGCTCAGGCAAAACAACGCTTCTTCGTTGCATAAACTTTCTTGAATTTGCCGAATCGGGTACGATTACCGTAAACGGCGAAATGATTTATGACGGAGTTGTTGATAAAAAAATTAAGGAAAAGGATTTGAGAAAGAAAAGACTTCACTTTGGTCTTGTTTTTCAGGATTTTAATCTGTTTCCTCAATACGATGTTCTTCAAAATCTTACTCTTGCACCGTCCTTGCTTAAAATGGGAACTAAAGAGGAACTTGAAGTTGGGGCGAGAGAAATTATTAAAAAAGTAGGTCTTGAGGATAGAATTAATCATTATCCCTGTCAGCTTTCGGGCGGTCAAAAGCAACGTGTTGCAATTGCAAGAGCGCTTATGCTTAAGCCCGATATTCTTTGTTTTGATGAGCCTACATCTGCACTTGACCCCGAACTTACAGGGGAGGTTCTTAAAGTTATCAAGAGCCTTAAAACCGGCAACAGCACTATGATTGTTGTTACTCACGAAATGGATTTTGCAAAGAATGTTTCCGATAAGGTAATCTTTATGGCTGACGGCGTTATTGAGGAATACGGCGAGCCTAAACAGCTTTTTGAAAATCCAAAAAGCGATAAGCTTAAAGCATTTTTAAATAATGCACTTGATGTATGAATATTACAAAATAAATACAAAGTTATGCAAATTTATGTTAATTATTGACGAATGATTATATTTATGCTTTAATATAAATATGTTTTACTAAGCGTAATTAAAACATACACAGGAGGTATAAGGATGGATTTAAAAAACATTATTGACAAAAAAAGCGACTATGCCGATTATATGCTCGACGAGATTACCCATATTTGCAAAGATATGGATAAGCGTGACCCCGGCTCACCGGGCGAAAAGCAGGCTTGTGAGTATATGGCTGACGTATTAAAAAAAGATTGCGGTTGTGAAAGAGCAGACGTTGAAAGCTTTAAGGAAAATCCCGGCTCGTTCTTCGGCTGGATTTATTTCACAATCACATTCGTTTTAGCAGCAATCGTTCTTTTCTTCTTCTGTCCGATTGTTTCGGCAATACTTATTGTAGCAGGTCTTACAATTGTTTTGCTTCAGTTTGGTTTTTATAAAAAATGCGTTGACAGATTTTTCCCTGAAAAAACAGGTCATAACGTAACCGCAGTAAAGAAGTGTTCAGGCGAAGTTAAGCGCCGTATATTCTTTAACGGTCACCCTGACGCTGCTTGGGAATGGCCGGTAAACTATGCTTTGGGCGGCGTTGGATTTGAAGGTCACGCTGTTATCTGTGGTATCGGCGCAGTTTATTATCTTGTTATTTCTATTATTTCAACTGTTAAATACGGCGCATTCGGTATGATCAGCCATGATGTAACACTTTTCAAAATGGCTCTTTGGGGTCTTATCTTTGTTCCTTTCCTTATTGGTCTTTATTGGATGTGGAATAAGAACAGAATTGTTGACGGCGCTAATGATAATCTTTCAGGATGTTATATGGGTATCGCTGTTCTTAAGGCTCTTCACGACCAGGGTATCACTCTTGAAAATACAGAGGTCGGCGTTATTCTTTCAGGCAGTGAGGAAGCAGGCCTTAGAGGTGCTAAAGCTTGGTGCGAAGCTCATAAGGGCGAGTTTGACGATGTTCCTACAATCATTCTTTCTTACGACACAATTCACGACCCTAAATATCTTATGACTAATTATCGTGATCTCAATGGTACTGTTAAAGCAGATAAGGCAGTTTCGGATTTATTTATGGAATCTGCCGCTGACCTTAATATTCCTTGTAAAAAGGGTTGGGTTCCGCCTCTCGGAGGTGCTACCGACTCTGCCGCTTTTGCTCAGGCAGGCTTCCGTGCAACAGGTGTTACGGGCCTTAACCATAAGCTTGAAGATTATTATCATACAAGACGTGATACTTATGATAATATGAACCTTAAAGGTCTTGCGGATTGTTTTGCAATCAGCGTTAAGGCTCTTGAAAAGTTCGATAACGGCAAGGAAGTTTAATATTTACTTATATGCTGAAAGGGATACTGATAATTATTATCGGTATCCCTTGTTTTTTTGTAATGTTGTTGTTTATATTTGTTAAAAATTAATTTTAAGTCGGCTTTATGCTACTGTTAATGTAACTGATAATTTATATTGTTTTTAATGGAGTTTTTATGAGCTTTACGATTAAAGATATGACAATTCGTGATGAATATAACCGTCAACGAATTTTCAAAGGCGTAAATATTTGCTTTAAGGGCAGGGAAAATCAACACGAGATTTATGAGTTTTTTGATAAGTTTGAAAATGATAAAAACTTTCGTGATGAGCAGTACGATATGCTTACTTCAAACGGAGTGAATTTGATTAGACTCGGCTTTACTTGGGCAATGCTTGAGCCAAAGAAAAATCAATTTGATGAAAAAATAATTTCATATTTAAAACTTTTTGTCGATGAATGTCAAAAAAGAAATATTTATATTGTTTTAGACCTTCATCAGGACTTGTTTTACAGCAACGGCAAGCACGGCGACGGCGCACCGAAATGGATAACTCGTGATTATAAAGAAAAGCAACCGCTTGCAATTTGGGCTGAAGGTTATTTTTATATGCAAGACGTTCAAAGAGCTTTTAATGATTTTTGGCGAAACAAAAACGGTATGCAGGATGAGTTTATCACAATGTGGAAAAGGCTTGATGATGAATTTAAAGGCTTTGATAATGTTATTGCATACGATTATTTCAACGAGCCTATGATAAACGATAATTCAAATAAGATTTTTTGCCTTTTGATAAATAACGCTTTAAAGCAGGGATTAAATGTTGATTTTGATGCACAAAAGTACTTTGGTGCTAAATTTGAAAGATTAGGCTTTTTTAGAATGGCTTTGGCTGTGTTTTTTAAAATTAAAACCGTTGGACGATTGAAGCTGCTTTTGAAAAATTTAGATGATTATAACGCATTTGATAAGGTGATTGACGGCGCACAGAAATATGTTAAAGAATTTGACAAAAAATATTATCAGCCCTTTATTAATAAAATTACTTCTCAATGTTCGTGCAAAAACGGCTTTGACTTTTTTGAACATAGCTATTATTCAAACCTCGGTATTCCTTTTAGTATTGATCCACCCGATAATTCGATTTATTCTCCCCACGTCTATGATTTGTTTATAGATTCGCCGCTTTATAACAAGTATTCAAGTAACGAGCGAGTTCGGTATATTTTTGATAATGTAAGAAAAAATCAACTTAATATGAACGTGCCAGTAGTAATGGGTGAGTGGGGAGGATTGTGCCCGAAGAAAACGGATTGGTTTTCTCATATTGATTTTGTTTATTCATTGATAGAGCAAAATCAATGGTCAAGCCTTTATTGGAATTATTATTTTGAAAATGACGAATTTGTCCGTTTAATGAACAGACCGTATCCCATTGCCGTTTGCGGCGATATAATAAGCTATCGTACCGATTCTAACGAAAGAAAATTCTTTATGGAATATAAGGTTTCTGATGATTATGTTCTTGCCGAAACGCAAATATATGTTCCGAATAAGGGCGTGCAAAAGTTTAAATCAAATTACGGCATAAATAAAATCGAAATTTCATATTGATATGTTGATGTGTTTTTAACTAAAGAAAAAAATCACCGTTTCTTTCACGGTGATTTTTTTATATATATTAACTTTTCTTGATTTAAAGCTTTTTGCCGTCGATGCTGATTGTTACAACTTGCCACGGTAAGAATTTTCCGCTTTTTTTGATTGCTTCTTTTGCCGCATGTTCAAGACCGCCGCAGCAAGGAACTTCCATACGGACAATCGTAACGCTTTTAATATCGTTTTGCCTGATAATTTCTGTCAGCTTTTCGCTGTAATCTATATCGTCAAGCTTAGGACAGCCGATAATTGTAATTTTACCACGCATAAATTCATTATGCATATTTGCGTAAGCGTAAGCCGTGCAGTCTGCTGCAATAAGCAGTTCTGCATTGTTAAAATACGGCGCATTAATCGGCACAAGCTTAATTTGACACGGCCATTGACCGAGCTGCGATTTGTTGACTGCAGGCATTTGCTCAATGCTTTCGGACGTTCTGTTAAAGGTATGCATTCTGCTTGACGGACAACCGTGGAATACTTCCTTCTTTTCTGTCTTTGCTTTCATATTCTTTTCAACTGCTTCTCTGTCATATTCAAGCGCTTCTCTTTCAACAAAGGTGATAGCACCGGTAGGGCATGTGGGCAAGCAATCACCGAGTCCGTCGCAATAGTCATCTCTCAAAAGTTTAGCTTTGCCGTTTACCATTCCTATTGCACCCTCATGGCACGCATTTGCGCAAGCGCCGCAGCCGTTGCATTTGCTTTCGTCTATATGAATGATTCTTCTAATCATTTATAACAACTCCTAAAATTAATTTAACACCTAATGTGCGAGGTGATTATATCAAACAAAAAAGAAAATTGCAAACAAAAATCATAAATTATTCCAAAGCAAGTTTTACCATTAAAGCGGCGATACAGGGTGAATGTTGTGGTCGTCGTATGGGCTGAAATGCGAAAGCTTTGTATCAAATAATACCGTTCCACGTCCGATGCAGTAGTTTCCGTATCTGTCTTTTAAAGCGTCAACGGCGGTGTCGATTTTTTCAAGCTTTTCTCTTTTTTCAACCGTTTTTGAAAAATCAAATTGCGAACAATAATCAAAATCAAAATCCGTAACGCTTAAGCCTAAACTTCTTATCGGCATTTTCCAATCATAGTTTATAACAAATAAAGCCATTGCGCTTTTGATAATTTCACCGCTTACGTTTGTTGCGTTTTCTAATTTGCATTGCCTTACAAAGCTGCCGAGTTTTTTGTCCCTGACGTAGATTGAAAGGGTTGTTCCTTTTAAACCGAGATTTCTCATTCGTCTTGAAACACTTTCCGCCAAAACGGTAAATATTATTTTCACATCATTGTTGTTCACCAAATCTCTCGGCGTGGTTGTTGCGTTTCCTATGCTTTTTATATCACGCTCAATGTCTTTGTGCCGGACAGGAGTTTTATCCTCTCCACGTGCATATTGCCTTAGCAAAATTCCGTTTTTGCCGAGTATGGTTTTTATAAATTTCTCATCGCTTTTTGCAATGTCGCCTATTGTATATATTCCGTAATTATTAAGCTTTTTCGTCGTTGCGGTACCGACCATAATCATATCGCTGCATTTAAGCGGCCAAACGATTTTTTGGTAATTCTTTTTTGTTATGACGGTCATGGCATTCGGCTTTTTGTAGTCTGAGCCAAGCTTTGCAAACACCTTGTTATAGCTTACGCCCACACTTACGGTAATTCCTATTTCTTTTCTTATTCTCTCTTTTATTTCAAAGCCGATTTCCCGTCCGTTTTTAAACCAATCACCCGTGACGTCAATCCAGCTTTCGTCAAGACCGAACGGTTCTATCAAATCTGTATAATCTTCTAAAATTTTTCTTACTTTTTTTGAAAATTCAATGTAAACAGGGAAGTTTGGCGGTACGATTATTAAATTTCTGCATTTTTGCTTCGCTTTCCATAACGGCTCGCCAACAACAAGGCCGTATTTTGAAGCGATTTCGTTTTTGGTAAGTATAATTCCGTGCCTGCTTTCCTCGTTTCCTCCTACTGCAACCGGCTTTCCTTTTAATTCGGGATGTAAAAGGCATTCCACACTTGCATAAAATTTGTTGCAGTCAATATGAAGTATTTGTTTTTCCATAATATAATTGTCCTTGATATTTAAAATATTAGAACACTTGTTCTAATAACTATATGATAAAACAAATGTTCTATAATGTCAAGAACACTTTTTCTAAAGTCCGCATTTTGTCACTTGACGTAAATTGATTATTAAGTTATACTTTTTATTGTTGTAGGAATAAATTATTAAGGTGAAAATATGATTTATGATATCGCAAATCTTAAAGTAGAAATAAAGAACGAAAAAGGCAGAACAAAAAAACAGGCAATTCCTTATCTTGCAAAAAATCAGGAAGAAAAAAATATTGATATAACAATTAATGTTGATGAAAAAAGAGTGCAAAACGCTATGAAAGCGCATCCCGAACTTGTTCAGGATGATTGGGAATATATGCTTACGGGTTCTGACTTTTATACGCAACTTATTAAGTATAACGGCTTTTTGCTTCATTCTTCTTGCATAGTTGTTGATAATGTGGCTTATGCTTTTTCTGCCGACAGCGGTACAGGCAAGTCAACCCATACCGAGCTTTGGCTTAAGCATTTCGGCAACAGGGCATATATGCTCAACGATGATAAACCGGCTATCAGGCTTATCGACGGCAAGGTTTATGCCTGCGGCACTCCTTGGAGTGGCAAGTATGACTATTCAACACCTCAAGTAGTTGAACTTGCCGGAATTTGTTTTCTTCAAAGAAGCGAAAACAATTGGATAAAGAAGGCTGAAACAAGTAAAGCTGTTTTTAATATTTTTTCTCAAACCGTTCGTAAGCTTGATGCAGTAAATATGGAAAAGCTTTTTGATGTGCTTGAACAGATTTTTTCAAAAATTCCTATTTATGACCTTGGATGTAATATTTCGGACGAAGCGGTTTTGACCTCATACAATGCAATGAAACCTAAAGAATAATAAATAAAAAAAGAAGCGAAAGCATAAAAACTTTCGCTTCTTTTTCTATATAAAAATCCACCCAGCCGCCGCCTGCTGACAATAACCTGCTCTCTTAGCAGGTGGGTTATGCTCTTATCACTTTGTGCTACCAACGTCCTTATAAATAAGGGAGGTCTGCATTCCCGTTTCAAAGAAGTCAAATCCCTAAAAAAACGTGTTCGGGTTACTAAAGCTGACGGTTGTCGAGAAGGGCAGATTCTATAAATTATTATTACTGCTCCGGCTCAAAATATTCAACGTCAAATTTTTCCTCAATCTTTTGCATAAGTATATCGGAAATTTGCTCGTATTCCATTTCATCTTCAATTTCAACAAGATATTCGTCGCCGTTGTCGTCAGTTTCAACCTTGAGGGTGATTACCTCATAGTCGCCGTCAACAATGTCCTCGTCAGTCTCATTATATTTTGTAATGGCAACATAAACATCGTTGTCAGTTTCATATCTTTCCAATAGTTCAAAAAGAAGCTCGTTGCCGTCATCATCAGTTACGCTGATAATGTCAGGCTCATAATATTCTTCATTTTCAGCCATAAATTAACCTCCTAAATCAAATTACCTATAATATTATATATACTTTTTCTTGTTTAGTCAATAGAATAAACGAAGATTTAACAATTATTTAATATTACTAAAAAAATGTAAAAAAATATAAAAAAACTATTGACAATTAACAATAAGCGTGCTATTATGTAGATGAACAAAAGAGATAGACACAAAGGCTTGAGAGTGAAAGGACTTGAGGTAAGGAAAAGCCAAAATCTCTATCGCTTAACTTGTTTAGAATACGAAAGGAGGCTTGTCCAATGGATTTAGAACCAGGTCAGACAAGCACCCGAGAAGTAACCCAATAAAATAACGGAAACTAATGTATCGACAGAAGCAAAACGGAATTGCTTACGGGTACAAACTTTATGAAGGATTATTAAAATAGTTATTCGGCAGAATTGGTTAATTACTATCGGGTGCGAAAAACTAAATAGTAAAGGTATATATTTGATTATCCTGCCGATAATCTGTAGCGAAAGCTACATTATAAAATAATTTAACGAGGTACAGTCCAATGGGTTAGTAAGTTAATCTAAATGCTTAAAATTAATATAGGTATTTTAGAATAGGTCATTAAATATACGAGGTATAGACCAATGTACTAATCAATTATAAGATTTAAAAGTTAATATAAAATGATTCGAGGCGCTTAACCTGCTATTAGGTTAAGCGCCTTATGTTATTAAATGATTTCATTTAAATTTAAAAATTAATTTGGATTTCACGTTTCTTCATCTAAAAAAGCAATTCTTTTTATATCGCTTTCACCATAAATCTTAATGCCGTGTTCAAAAAGCATTTGCGCAGCTATGCCGTTGCCGTATGTAAGCGTGCCTGAAAACGTTCCGTCATATATTTTACCGAAACCGCACGACGGACTTCTTTCTTTCAAAATTGCTGTTTGGCATCCGGTTTCCTCTGCAACGTAAAGGGCTTTTTCCGCTCCGTCATAAAACGCTTCGGTTAAATCCTCACCGTTTTTTGAATAAACCCTGCCGTCCCTGATTTCGCTTGGTACTCTCGGAGTGGGCAGGCAAGCAAAAGTTTCAGGACAAATAGGAATTAATGTGTGCTTTTTCCCAAGTTTTATAACATTTTCATTTTTATTGTTGCCACCGTTGTATTTACAGTTTTCTCCAAGCAGACAGGCACTTACAAGAATTTTCATTTTTTTCTCCTTTTGCTTATAATTATAAAAAATCCTAAAACAAATAACACTAATATTATTGCAAAGATGAATACTAACGGCTTTGAAAGAAATGGAATTTTACCCGCTAAGCCGATTAACCCCGCCAAAAGTAAAAATATAACTATAAATATGCTTACAATTATTGCGATTTTTTTATTTTCCATAATATCACCTTGCTTATATTATCATATATTTCCCGATTAGTCTATACCTTTGTGTAAAGTGCTTTGCTTTACATATATGCAATATATACAAATATCATACCTAATATATGCCTTGTTTTTAATATAAACAAAGAAAATATTAAAATTTGGTGTCAAATTTAAAAGAATAGTTGCAAAATTTGTAATTTAGTAATAATATATACACACATTATTATTAAACATTATTTTCGGTGGTACAAAGTATGGATTCTTTAAAGCAGAAGATATTAAATGAAGGCGAAGTTTACGAGGGCAATATTCTTAAGGTAGACGGTTTTTTAAATCACAGAATTGATATTCCGTTTATGAGGGAAATCGCAAAGGAATTTCACCGCTTGTTTAAGGATGACGGCGTTAACAAAATCCTTACTATCGAAGCGTCGGGCATAGCTATCGGTGCGCTTGTTGCCGAGGAATTTGGCTGTCCGCTTGTTTTCGCAAAGAAAACAAAAACTAAAAATATTGCCGGCGATGTGTATACCTCTAAGGTTGAGAGCTTCACTCACGGCACTACATACGATATTATTGTGTCAAAACGATTTCTCGATGAAAACGATAAGGTCCTCATTGTTGATGATTTTCTTGCAATCGGCAATGCGCTCAATGGTCTTATCGCACTTGTTAATGACAGCGGTGCATCACTTGCTGGCTGCGGCGTTGTTATTGAAAAAGGTTTCCAGCACGGCGGCGATAAACTCAGGAGCAACGGTATTAAGGTTGAATCTCTTGCTATTGTTGAAAGTATGGACCATGAAACAGGCAAGGTTTATTTCAGAGATTAATCGTTTTTTTGTTTTGGTTATTCGGTGTCATCACCTTATAATAAATTGATTTATTTGTACGGAGGTAAGACAAATGAAACTCACAAAGAAAATTCTTGCAGTTGTTCTTTCAGTTCTCTTTGTTGTAGGCGTATTTGCCGGTTGTTCTTCAAAAGACGCAAATACAAAGGATACAACAACTAAGGCATCTGCATCATCAGACATCAAGGTAGGATTTATTTTCCTTCACGATGAGAACTCAACTTACGATAAGAACTTCATCACAGCTGCTGACGAAGCTTGTAAGACTCTCGGAATTGCTGATGAAAACAAGATTTACAAGACTAATGTTCCTGAAGGTCAGGAATGCACAGAGGCTGCTTTAGACCTTGTTGACAAGGGATGCTCAATCATCTTTGCCGACAGCTTCGGTCACGAGCCTTACATTATTGAAGTTGCTAAGAAGCATCCTGAAGTTCAGTTCTGCCATTCAACAGGTACAAGAGCTCATACAGAAGGTCTTGACAACTATCACAATGCATTCGCTTCAATTTACGAAGGCAGATATCTTGCAGGTATTGCTGCAGGTATGAAACTTAATCAAATGATTAAAGACGGCAAATTTGAAGCTAAAGATGCTAAAATCGGTTATGTAGGTGCATACACCTATGCTGAGGTTATTTCAGGTTATACTTCATTCTTCCTTGGTGCTCGTTCAGTATGCCCAAGCGCTACTATGGAAGTTCAGTTCACAGGTTCATGGTATGATGAAGCTGCTGAAAAGGAAGCTGCAAATACCCTTATTGCTAACGGCTGTAAGCTTATCAGCCAGCATGCTGACTCAATGGGTGCTCCTACAGCTTGTGAAACAGCAGGTGTTCCTAACGTTTCTTACAACGGCTCAACAGTAAGCGCTTGCCCTAACACATTTATTGTTTCTTCAAGAGTTAACTGGGCTCCTTACTATGAATATGCAATCAAGGCTGTTATGAACGGCGACAAGATTGATGCTGACTGGACAGGTACTCTTGCTACTAATTCGGTTCTTCTTACAGATGTAAACGAAAAGGCTGCTGCTCCTGGTACTCAGAAGGCTATTGATGAAGCTAAAGCTAAGCTTGAGGACGGTTCTCTTCAGGTATTTGATACTTCAACATTTACTGTTGACGGCAAAAAGCTTGATTCTTATAAGGCTGATGTTGACACAGATGATAAGTACACACCTGATACAGAAGTTATTAAAGATGGCGCATTCAAGGAATCAAAGTTCCGTTCAGCTCCATATTTTGACGTTAAGATTGACGGTATTAAGCTTCTTAACGAAAAAATGTAATTAAATAAATCTTAGTTATATTTTATAATTAAACCCGTGGCCGTACCCTAAAAAGTACGGTCACGGTAGTATTGTTTTAAGTGATATTAAATTTTTGCGGAGGAAAATATGAGTGATACTTTTGCAATTGAATTAAAAGGCGTCACCAAGGTTTTCGGGCAGATTGTTGCTAATAAGGACGTTAATCTGCAGGTTAAAAAAGGTGAAATTTTAGCCATTTTGGGCGAAAATGGCAGTGGTAAAACCACTCTTATGAATATGCTTTCCGGCATTTATTTCCCTGATGAGGGCCAAATTTTTGTAAACGGTGAGGAAGTAGTTATTAAATCACCGAAAGATGCGTTTAAATACGGCATTGGTATGGTACATCAGCATTTTAAGCTTGTTGATGTATTTACTGCTACCGAGAATATAGTTCTCGGTATTAAAGATAAAGAAAAATACAGCTTAAAGAAAGCTGAACAACGTGTAAAAGAAATTACCGACAAATACGGTTTTGATATTAATCTTGACAGCAAGGTTTATGAAATGTCTGTTTCTGAAAAGCAGACTGTTGAAATTGTTAAGGTGCTTTACAGGGGTGCGCAGACTCTTATTCTTGACGAGCCTACCGCTGTTCTTACACCTCAAGAAACTGAAAAATTGTTTGATGTTTTACGTCGTATGAAAAAAGACGGAAAATCAATTATTATAATTACACATAAGCTCCACGAGGTTATGTCTCTTACCGACAGAGTTGCGGTTTTGCGTAAGGGCGAATATATCGGAACTGTGGATACTAAATCTGCTACCGAGCAATCGCTTACCGAAATGATGGTTGGTAAAAAGGTATCACTTAATATAGAAAGAACGGCTCCTGTTAATCCGCAAAACAGAATTGAACTTAAGAATGTAACTACTCTTAATGCAGAGGGAGTTAAGGCTGTTGATGATATTTCATTTGATATCAGAAGCGGTGAAATTCTCGGCATCGCCGGTATTGCCGGAAGCGGTCAAAGAGAACTGCTTGAAACCATAGCAGGTCTTCAAAAGCCTGAAAGCGGTGAGATTTTTTATCATTCCCCTGAGGGCGAAACGGTGGACCTTAAGGCTAAAACTCCTACTCAAATTAAAGAACTCGGCGTAAGGCTTTCGTTTGTTCCTGAGGATAGACTCGGTATGGGCCTTGTAGGAAATATGGACATTATCGATAATATGATGCTTCGTTCATATAAGAAGGGCAATTCCGCTTTTCTTGACAGAAAAAATCCTAAGAAACTTGCCGAAAAAATTATTGAAAGCCTTGAGGTAGTTACACCGGGCGCTACCACTCCTGTAAGACGTCTTTCGGGCGGTAACGTTCAAAAGGTACTTGTAGGCCGTGAGATTGCCGCTAATCCTAAGGTACTTATGGCGGCTTACCCTGTAAGAGGTCTTGATATTAACTCTTCTTACACAATTTATAATCTTCTCACAAAGCAAAAGGAAAACGGCGTTGCCGTTGTATTTGTAGGTGAGGACCTTGACGTTCTTGTTGAGCTTTGCGACAGAATTATGGTTATAAATTCAGGTAAAATTACCGGTATGCTCGACGGCAGAAATGCTACTAAAGAGGAAATTGGATTATTAATGACTAAGACAGAAAGGGAGGATTCATAATATGAGCAATAAACAAAAGGTTCACGAGCCCCTCTTTCATATAAGCAAGAGAGCGTCTATGCCTTGGTATTATTCATGGCTTATTCGCCTTGTCTCAATTCTTGCCGCTCTTATCGTAAGCGGTGCTGTAACAATGCTTTTAACCCATCAAAACCCTATCAGCGTTTATGCCACTATGGTTGACGGTGCGTTTGGTACTTCAAGACGTGTTTGGAATCTTCTCCAAAGCCTTGCAATTCTTCTTTGCGTTGCGCTTGCGTTGACACCGGCATTTAAGATGCGATTTTGGAATATCGGCGGTGAGGGCCAGGTGCTTGTCGGCGGTCTTGCTACTGCGGCTTGTATGATTTGCCTCGGTGGTAAAATTCCTAATGCGCTTCTTATTATCGTAATGATTATATCAAGTATGCTTGCAGGCGCAATTTGGGCTGTTATACCTGCTATCTTTAAGGCTCAGTTTAATACTAATGAAACGCTCTTTACCCTTATGATGAACTATGTAGGTATTCAGCTTGTATCATACTTTGTTATGGTGTGGGAAGTTCCTAAAGGTTCGGGTAAGATAGGTATTATTAACCAAATGAGTCACGCCGGATGGTTGCCTCAGCTTGGAAATCAAGAATATTTGCTTAATATTCTTATTGTTCTTGCACTCACAATCTTTATGTATATTTATCTTAAATACAGCAAGCACGGCTATGAGCTTTCTGTTGTAGGTGAAAGTGAAAATACCGCTAAATATATCGGCATTAATGTTAAGAAGGTAATTATCAGAACAATGCTCCTTTCAGGCGCAATGTGTGGTATCGCAGGTCTTCTCCTTGTAGGCGGTACTGACCATACTATCACAACCACTACTGCAGATAACAGGGGATTTACTGCTATTATGGTATCTTGGCTTGCTAAGTTTAACCCTATTTATATGGTGCTTACTTCTCTTTTGCTTGTGTTTTTTGATAAGGGTGCAACAGAGATTGCAACCGTATACAGACTTAATGAATCATTCAGTGAAATCATTACCGGCATAATCCTTTTCTTTATTATCGGCAGTGAGTTCTTTATTAACTATAAGATTAATTTCCGCAAAGCGCATAAGGAGGGTAAATAATATGACCACATTAATTACTTTTATCCAACGTGCGATTATGCAGGGTATTCCGCTTCTTTACGGTTCGACAGGTGAAATCCTTACTGAAAAGTCAGGTAACCTTAACCTCGGTATTCCGGGTATTATGTATGTCGGCGGTATCAGCGGTGTTATCGGTGCTTTTCTTTATGAGGAGTCAATGGGCGCAAATGACCTTAACCCATTCCTTGCAGTTTTAATTCCACTTCTTTGCACAATCATCGGCTCTCTTTTAACAGGCCTTATTTACTGCTTCTTAACGGTAACTCTTCGTGCAAATCAAAATGTAACCGGTCTTGCAATTACGACTTTCGGTGTTGGTTTCGGTAACTTCTTCGGCTCATCACTTGTTAAAATTACAGGAAGTGATATTCCGTCTGTTGCGCTTACAAGAACAAGTGCATTTTTCACTAAAAAACTTCCTATCGCTTCAACTACCGGTTGGTTTGGCAAAATATTCCTCGACTATGGTTTTTTAACCTACGCCGCTATTGTAATTGCTCTTTTGGTTGCGTTCTTCCTTAAGAAAACACGTGGCGGACTTCATCTTCGTGCTGTAGGTGAAAATCCTGCAACAGCAGATGCAGCAGGTATTGACGTTTCTAAGTCTAAATATCTTGCTACCTCAATCGGCAGCGTTATCGCAGGTATCGGCGGTCTGTTTTATGTAATGGATTATGCTAACGGTGTTTGGTCAAACGAGGGCTTCGGCGACAGAGGATGGCTTGCAATCGCACTTGTTATCTTTGCAATTTGGAAGCCTGATTTCGGTATTTTAGGCTCAATTCTTTTTGGCGGACTTTATATTGTTTACCTCTTTATTCCAGGTCTTAAAATGAGCACTCAGGAACTTTTCAAAATGCTTCCTTACATTGTAACTATAATTGTTCTTGTAATCGTAAGCGTAAGAAAGAAGAGGGAGGACCAGCCACCTGCATCGCTCGGCCTTTCATACTTCCGTGAGGATAGATAATATTTTTTAGGATAGAATAAAACGGATAGGGATTTTCCTTATCCGTTTTTTATATGCACTGCTTGACATTTAATGCTTTTTTTGCTAATATATTTGCATATTGTAACGGCTGTGAAAAAGAGGAGTAGCTTGCTTATTCTTTCAGAGAGTGCTCGTTTGGTGGAAGAGTGCAGATGCGGTAGGCGAAGGTAGCTTTTGAGCCGGCAAGGTGAAACTAGTAGTCTTGTCCGTATATCTGCGTTAAGGATTTGAGTGGCATTATGTTTAATTAATGCAATTTGAGTGGTACCACGGAATTTTTCGCTTTCGTCTCAATTTGAGGCGGAAGCTATTTTTTTATAAAATTATACCATATTATAAAGGAGAACGTTATGGCAAAAGAACTTGCAAAGCAGTACGACCCAAGCGAAGTTGAGGACCGTACCTATAAGTTTTGGTGTGATAAAAAGTATTTTCACGCTAAAAGAGAAAAAGGCAAAAAGACTTATACAATAGTTATTCCGCCTCCTAATATTACAGGCCAGCTTCATATGGGTCATGCACTTGATAATACGCTTCAGGATATTCTTATCCGTTATCACAGAATGGCAGGCTACGATACATTGTGGCTTCCCGGCACCGACCATGCTTCTATCGCAACAGAGGCTAAGATTGTTGAGGCTATGCGTAAAGAGGGTATTACTAAGGATGACCTCGGACGTGAAAAATTTCTTGAACGTGCATGGGATTGGAAAAAACAATACGGCGGCAGAATTATTGAACAATTGAAAAAAATGGGCTCGTCCTGCGATTGGGACAGAGAACGCTTCACTCTTGACGAGGGTTGCAGTAAGGCTGTAAGAGAAGTATTCGTAGGACTTTATGAAAAGGACCTTATTTATCGTGGTAACCGTATGGTAAATTGGTGCCCTCATTGTAATACATCTATTTCAGATGCCGAGGTTGAATATGAGGAAAAGGACTCTAATTTCTGGCATCTTCTTTATGAAGTTAAGGAAACAGGCGAAAAGCTTGAACTCGCAACTACACGTCCTGAAACTATGCTCGGCGATACCGCAGTCGCAATTAACGGTGACGACCCAAGATATAAGCATCTCCACGGCTGTCACGTTATTCTTCCGCTTTTAAATAAGGAAATTCCTATTGTATGTGATGAGCATGCAGATATGACTAAGGGTACAGGTGTTGTTAAAATTACTCCTGCTCATGACCCTAACGACTTTGAGGTAGGGCTTCGTCATAACCTTCCTATTATCCGTACATTCACTTATGACGGTCATATGACAGGCAAGGCTGATAAAGAGGCTGCCGATGAAATTATTAAAAGCGGTAAGGCTACTCAAAACGAGCCTGAGGTACTCGATTGCGGCAAATATGCAGGTATGACTACTCTTGAAGCAAGAAAGGCTATTCTTGCAGACCTTGAAGCAGGCGGATATATTAAAGAAATTGAGCCGCTTAAACACGATGTAGGTACTTGCTACAGATGCCACACTAATATTGAACCTATGGTTTCAAAGCAGTGGTTTGTTAAAATGGACCCTCTTGCAGGTCCGGCTATTGACGCTGTTGAAAACGGCGATATTAAATTCGTTCCTGAAAGATTTAAGAAAAATTATATGAGCTGGATGCGTGGCTCTCGTGATTGGTGCATTTCACGTCAACTTTGGTGGGGTCACAGAATTCCTGCTTGGTACTGTGATGATTGCGGCGCTACAACCGTTTCCAAAGAGGACCCTTGCAAGTGTTCGCATTGCGGCAGTGAAAATATTCATCAAGACTCCGACACATTGGATACTTGGTTTTCATCTGCTCTTTGGCCGTTCTCAACTCTCGGTTGGCCTGATAAGACAGAAGATTTAGAACATTATTATCCTACCAATACCCTTGTTACAGGCTATGATATTATTGGCTTTTGGGTTTCCCGTATGATTTTTTCAGGCCTCGCTTATACCGATAAAGCACCGTTTGATACCGTTCTTATTCACGGCCTTGTACGTGATGCTCAGGGCAGAAAGATGTCTAAATCTCTCGGCAACGGTATTGACCCGCTTGAGGTTATTGATGAATACGGCGCAGATGCATTGAGATTTACTCTTGCAACAGGTAATTCACCGGGTAACGATATGCGTTTTTCAGACGAAAAGGTTAAGGCATCACGTAACTTTGCAAATAAACTTTGGAACGCTGCTCGTTTTGTATTGATGTATCTTACAGATGATTTCAAATATAACGGACTTCCAAGTGACCTTGCAGTTGAGGACGAATGGATTGTATCTAAGGTTAATACCCTTGCTAAAGATGTTACCGATAACCTTGAAAAATATGAGCTTGGAATTGCTATTCAAAAGCTTTATGATTTCATTTGGGACGTTTTCTGCGATTGGTATATCGAAATTGCAAAAATCAGACTTCAGGGTGATGACGAAAAGGCAAAGGATACTGCTAAAAGTGTTCTTGTTTATGTACTTACCGATATTCTTAAGCTTCTTCATCCGTTTATGCCGTTTATTACCGAAGAAATATATCAGGCTATCCCTCACGACTGCGAATCGATTATGATTTCAAAGTGGGTAGAATATGACGAAAGCCTTTGCTTTGCCGAAAATGAGGCTAAGATGGAAATTCTTATGAGTGCTATCCGTGCTATTCGTAACCGTAGAGCAGAGATGAACATTCCTCCAAGCAAAAAAGCTAAGGTTTATGTTGAAACTGAGAAAACAGAACTTTTCTCTGCCGGTGTTGACTTTATTAAACGTCTTGCTTCTTCAAATGATGTTGAGGTTAAATCAAGCTTTGACAATCTCGGCAATACCGTAACAATCGTTACCGATAACGCCAAGATTTATATTCCAATGGGCGATCTTGTCGATTTTGAGGCAGAGCGTAAGCGTCTTGAAAAAGAACTTGCTCAGGCGCAGGATAAGCTTGACTTTATCAATAAAAAGCTTTCTAATCCGGAATTTGTTAATAAAGCGCCCGAAAAGGTAGTTAATCAAAACAAAGAGGATGCCGCAAAGCTTGAGGATAAGATTGCAAATATTAAAAATTCTATTGATTCTTTGGGTAAATAAATGAATTACGATAACGCTTTGAATTTAATACTTCAAAAGCAAAGCCTCGGTATTAAACCGGGGCTTACTCGTATTTATGAGCTTTTGAATAAAATGGATAATCCTCAGGATAAGATAAATATTATTCATATTGCAGGTACTAACGGAAAGGGCACTACTGCCGCCGCACTTTCAAATGCACTTATCAAATCAGGCAAAAAGGTCGGTCTTTATACTTCTCCTTGGACTGAAGATTACCGTGAGCAAATAAAAATTAACGGCAATATGATTACCGAGGAAGAATTTGCATTCTATGTAGAAAAATATATCAATTGCGATGCTACCGAATTTGAACTTGTAACTGCTATTATGTATAAATATTTTGCAGACGAAAATGTGGATTTTGCCGTTGTAGAATGTGGAATGGGCGGTAAGGGCGACGCTACAAATGTTGAGAAAAAGAATATTTCGATTATAACATCGGTTGCAATTGACCATACAGCCTTTCTCGGCAACACTCTTGTTGAAATTGCGGCTGAAAAATCCGGAATTATTAAGCCTGATTCAGTTTGTATTCTTTATCCAAACCCTAAATGTGAGCGCATTTTTGAAAAAGTGTGCAGTGATAATAATACAAAACTTATTAAAATCAATGATTTTGGCGATGTTTTGAAAAATGATATTGCTTGTGCTCAGGCGGCTTTAAATGAAATCGGCTTAGATATCAAGGCTAAAAATCCAAACCTTCCGGCAAGGCAAAGCAAAGTCGGCAATATCCTTGTTGACGGCGGTCATAATGAGGATGCGGCTCGTGCTCTTGCACCTAAAATTAATAATGAAGTTGCCGTTGTTGCAATGATGAAAGATAAAAATGTTGATGCTTATTTATCATTAATTGCACCTAAGTGTAAAGCGATTTATGCAACGCAGGTTGATAACGCTCGCTCAATGAGTGCAAGTGAGCTTGCTTTGGTTGCAAAAAAATATTGTGATAATGTTTTTACGGTCGATAATGCCGAAAAAGCAATCACACTTGCTAAGCAAAATAATCTCTCGCTTGTATGCGGCTCCTTTTATCTTTATCGGCAAATTAGAAAAGAATTAAATTAAATACAAATTTTGATAAATTATTCAATACCAATCTGTTAGTATTATCGCAGATTGGTATTTTTTTATTGGAGTGACAAATATGAACGTTACGATTGAAAGCAGCGGTAGTGTTGTTATTGCTTATCTTATCGGCGAAATAGACCACCATACGGCAGGCGAGGTTAGGGAAAAAATAGATGATACCCTTATGTTTGTAAAGCCGAAGACTTTAATTCTCGATTTTAAAAATGTCAGCTTTATGGACTCCTCCGGAATAGGTCTTGTTATGGGCAGATACAGATTGCTTCAAAGCATTAATCCCGCTTGCCAAATCGAAATTAAAAACGTAACCCTGCAAACTAAAAAAATTATGGAACTTGCAGGTCTTTCATCAATTGCAAAAATTAAGGAGAATGAAAATGAATACAAAAAAGCTAATTAATGAATTTAAACTCACAATCGACAGTAAAAGCGTAAACGAAGCCTTCGCACGTGTTGCCGTTTCCGCATTTGTAACCCCTCTTGACCCAACACTTGAGGAAATCGCAGATTTAAAAACGGCAGTCAGCGAGGCGGTGACAAACTGCATAGTCCATGCTTATAAGGATACATACGGCAAAATATTTATATCGGGAAAACTTTTTGATGACAATACAGTGAAAATTGTAATAAGGGACAAGGGTTGCGGAATTGTAGATGTTTCTCAGGCAATGACTCCGCTTTTTACAACAGGTGAGGGTGACCGTGCAGGTCTCGGCTTTACTGTTATGGAAAGCTTTTGCGATAAAATAAACGTTAAGTCTAAGCTGACCTTTGGCACAACCGTAACCCTTTCTAAAAAAATTGAGGGCAAATCAAAATGGTAACAGACCGTGATAAAATGATTGAGAATAATATCGGCTTGGTTCATTCTATTGCCAATCGCTTTAAGGGCAGAGGGGTGGACTATGACGATTTATTCCAAAGCGGTTGCGTAGGCTTGATTAAAGCGGTTGATAATTTTGACGAAAGCCGTGGCTTTGCTTTTTCAACTTATGCCGTTCCCGTAATAATGGGCGAAATCAAACGTATTTTTCGTGACGGCGGAGCAGTGAAAGTTAGCCGAAGCTTAAAGGAAAAGGCTATTAAGGCTCAGTCACTTCGTGAAAAATTTATTAACGATAAAATGCGAGAGCCAACTGTTTCGGAACTTTCTAATCTTCTTGATTGTCTGCCTGAGGAAATACCTGAAATTTTGGGCGTTATTGCTCCTATGGTATCACTCAGTACTTCAAGCGATGACGGTGAATATACTATAGATGTACCCGTTGATGAGAGTGATGAGATTTTTAATCGTTTAACCGTTCACCGACTTTTTAAATTTCTTGACGATACGGAAAAGGCAATAGTTGATATGCGCTATTATAAGGGCTTCACTCAAGCCAAAACTGCTGCCGCACTCGGCATTTCTCAGGTGCAGGTTTCCCGCAAAGAAAAATCTCTCCTCCAAAAGCTTCGTAAATATGTAGAGTAAAATAAGACACTATGCTTTTTTCAAACATAGTGCCTTTATTTTTTACGTGAACTTAACGGTGTGAACGGCTTGTGTAAAAATCACTCTACACTTCGGTAACATATTGAACTTTTAATATGCGTATGATAAAATTTTATATTGTAAAAATTTTATTAAAGAGGTACAGAGAAATGAAAAAGATTTTTAGCTTAATTCTATCCTTAGCAATGTTATTAACCATTACCTCAGGATTGAATTTAACAGCGTATGCAGATTCTTCACAATACGGAAATATTTATTATGAAGAAAAGGAAGACGGAACTATTGAAATAACAGGTTGTACCAGTTCTGCAACTTCAATTAATATACCGTCCACTATTGTTGGTAAAACAGTTACGAGTATTCGCAATTGTGCATTTTATGGCTGCAAAAGCCTAACAAGTGTAACAATACCAAACAGCATAACAAGTATTGGACGTGAAGCATTTTATGATTGCACAAGCTTAACAAGTATTTCAATACCTCATAGTGTAACAAGTATTGATAATTATGCTTTTTATGGCACAAGCTTAATAAATCTTTCAATACCTGCTAGTGTTGCAAGTATTGGCGAGGGTGCATTTAATGGTTGCAAAAGCTTGGCAAATGTGACAATTGGAAATAATGATTCGGCAGAAAAAAGGTCAACTGAAATTGGAAATTCTGCATTTTCTGAATGCACAAGTTTATCAAGTGTAACAATAGGAAATAATGTAACGAGTATCGGTGCTGCGGCGTTTAGTGATTGTTCAAGCTTAACAAGCGTAACAATACCTAATAGTGTAACAAGTATTGAATATGGAACATTTAGTTATTGTGAAAACTTAACAAGTGTAACAATACCAAACAGCGTAACAAGTATTGGCGATGAAGTATTTTACAGGTGTTCAAGTTTAAAAAACATAACAATACCTGATAGTGTAACAAGTATCGGTGATCACGCATTTTTTGAATGTAAACTTGTAACTTTAACAATGGGCAATGGTGTTAATTACATAGACAGCTGTGCATTTCTTAATTGTGAGCAATTATATGAAATTAATTACAACGGAACGGTTGCTCAATGGAAAGCAATTAGTGTAGATTCTAATAATTCAAACTTGACGAAAGCTATTATAAAATGTACAGATGGAATTTTAGGAAACGGGAACGAAGTTATAATAGATAATGTTGTATATAATATTTATAATGATTATACAGCTCAAATAAATAAATATCACGGAAATCCTGAAATATTAACAATTCCTGAAAGCGTTTCTTATGAAGGATATTCATTTAAAATAAACAGCATTGGTGATTATGCATTTCTCGAATGTACAAACTTAAAAAGTTTAACAATGCCAAGTGGCGTGACAAAGATTGGGCAATATGCATTCTATTGTTGCACATACTTGAAAGATGTATATTATCTTTCTACTATAAGTGATTGGAATAAAATTGAAATAACAAATACAAACGATGTCTTAAAAAAAGCAACTATTCATTGTATTGATGGTACAATAAATGAAAAAGTAACTACCCCTCAGCCACAACCAAGACCTCAGCCAAGTCCAACACCAACCCCAACTCAGCCTCAGCCTACTACAACCACCCCTACAACTGCGCCTAAACCTGTTTTAAAGCCAAAATCAACTAAAATTAAAAAGGTAAAAGCGGCTAAAAAGGCAGTATCTGTTGAATGGAAAAAGGTAAGCGGTGTAAAGGGTTATCAAGTTCAGGTTGCGACAGATAAGAAATTCAAGAAGAATAAGAAAACCGCAACCGTTAAAAAACAGAAAACGACGAAAGTTACTATTAAAAAACTTAAGGCTAAGAAAAAATATTATGTCCGTATCCGCACATATAAAACAGTGAACGGTAAGAAAGTTTATTCCTCTTGGTCAAAGGTTAAGACGGTTAAAACAAAGTAAAAAATACCCCCGACGCTTGATTGTGTCGGGGGTATTACTGTATATGATATTATAACTGTGCCAAATCATACGGTGTTTTTTGATAAACAAAATAATTAAGCCAATTGCTGAATATTATATTCGCCGAACTTTTCCAGCTCATAATCGGAACGGACTTGTCATCATCATTAGGAAAATAATTATAAGGCACGTCAATATCAAGACCTTTTTCCTTATCCCTAAAATATTCTTTGGCAAGTGTGTCTCTGTCATATTCGCTGTGACCTGTTACAAAAAATTGCCTGCAATCCATATCGGATATAATATGAACGCCCGATATTTCGCTGTATGAAATAACCTGAAGCTGTTTAACAAGCGCAATATCCTGAAGCCTCGTCTCTGTATGCCTTGAATGAGGAACATAGTAAACATCATCAAGTCCTCTCATAAGCGGATGGGTAATGTCAAGCGACTTGTGAGGAAATACGCCAAACATTTTCTTTTTTAGCGGATATTTCTTAATACCGTAATGATAGTAAAGCCCTGCCTGAGCACCCCAGCAAATATGAAAGGTGGAGTAAACATTTTTTTTGCTCCATTCCATAATCATACAAAGCTCGTCCCAATAGTCAACTTCTTCAAATTCAAGATGCTCAACGGGTGCTCCCGTAATAATCATTCCGTCATACTTGTTGTCTTTTATATCATCAAATGTATTATAGAATTTTGCCATGTGTATTCTTGAAACATTTTTTGCCTTATGGCTTTTAACTTGGAGAAAATCAATATCAAGCTGCAAAGGAGAATTACTTAGCAATCTCAAAAGCTGCGTTTCCGTTTCAAGTTTTGTCGGCATTAGGTTAAGTATAATGATTTTCAAAGGTCTGATATCCTGCATATTAGCCCTTGACTTGCTCATAACAAATATATTCTCTATTTCCAAGTTTTGCTTAGCCGGCAATTCATCGTCAATACGAATTGGCATAATATCAGCCCCTTTCTTTAAGCGTTTATACATTATAACAAAACTTAATGCAAATTTCAATATCTATAATAATGTATATTAATATTATCTGTAACAATTATTTATTAATACAATACTATATATTAATAGGCTAATCATATATCTTGTGCTATTTGAAAATACAATATGTACTTTGAAATGTTACAAAATGATACCGTTTACATCATATAGTATCAAATTGTAGTAAAATGTGCACATAAATGTTGAATTTTGTTATAAATTTATGTCAATATCATAAAATACATAAAAAAATCCGAAAAACCTGTTGACAAAGGAGAGAATAGGTGGTAATATGTGTAAGTCGCAACGAGA